>Ga0315281_10008850_pt1 | contig 14041 bp, 16 predicted proteins | sample YL17G07_0_MG_FD_204540 | JGI IMG/M metagenome (GOLD analysis project Ga0315281, IMG submission 204540) | Sediment microbial communities from Yellowstone Lake, YNP, Wyoming, USA - YL17G07_0 | ecosystem: Environmental > Aquatic > Freshwater > Lake > Sediment | place: USA: Wyoming | collected...
GTCGTGCATCGCTACAGGACGCTGAAGGAGTACAGCGACGCGAGCGGCCAGGACAAGCACAGCGTCCTCGTCGACTACGACACGTTCGTGAACGTGACGATGCCCGACAAGACCGATCCGCAACGTCTATATAAGCCCGACGGTCTGGACTTCCGGCTGAAGCCGGGGTCGGCTGCGATCGATGCGGGCATCGAGCTGCCGTCGATCACGGACGGCTTCGCCGGCAGGGCGCCGGACATCGGCGCGTACGAGAACGGGCGACCTTTGCCTCAGTACGGGCCGCGCAACTGACGCTGGGCGCGGAGACAATCAAGGCCGGGCCGGGAGCGTCGAATCCGCGCGCCCTCCGGGAGCCGAAGTGGTTCCCAGCTGGCCGAACAGGTTACCGCCCGTCGCGGCCCCTGCGGCCCAGATGAAGAGCGCCACGTACTGCGTCAGGCTGCCGAAGGTCGCGTCGTACTGCGTGGTCAGACCAGTCAGGCTCGCGAAGAGTGCCGCGACGCCCATTGCCGCGTACTCGGTCCACTCCGTGAACATGCGCGACTGGCTGTAGTCCGGATTCTCCACAATCTCGATCGGAAGGCCCTGTGTAATCGGGATGGTCTTGTCGTCCCAGGTCAGCGTCGCCCTGACAGTCGCGCGGCCGGCCGATGGGAAGTACTGCGCGAGGGTCAGAGCATCCGTCTCGACGACGCGGGGCACGCGGCTCGGCGGATCGATCTGCCAGCGGACGCGCAGCGGATGATGGCCGATCCTCGCTGCGGTCAGCTTCTTTGAATGTGGGACCACATGAATCTCAGTCAACTCATACGTCCACGCCTTGTCCTGACCTGACGAGTCGCGCTCAAGCGCGAGCTTTCCCGCTTTGGCCGCCAGGTCCATCGTTCCCCAGAACCTCTCGTCGACGAGGTCGAACAACTCGTAGAGTGTCCGGCTCCCGGCCGACGCGTTCGCCAAATCGACAGCCCAGTCGTCCTCCTGGTCCCCCCAGAGAAGTATCAAGCGCGCGATCGCTTCGTCTGAGTTGCGCAGGTCGCTCTCGACGGTCTGCGCGGTGATACATGCAGGTTGTGGTACTGGCCGCCCTCCGTCTTGTCGTACACCGTAATCGGAAACGATCCGATCGCGCCGCAGAGGTCCTCGGAAAACGGACCGACCAGAAATTTCAACGTCGGCACGGGCGCGACGGCGAAAGCCCCGCGGCCCGCAACGACGACCGTCAGATCCCACTGCTGGGAGAGTTCGCCGCTCGTCAGAAACAGCTTGCCTTTGTAAGTCTTGCCCGGCACGAGGCGATCGAAGTCCAGCGAAATCGCCACCTGATTTACCGAGGTCAGGTGGACGACGGGGCGGGAGGTCGCGTCCCCTCCCTGTTCCATCGTTCTGATCGTCGGGATCGCCACGACCGGCGGCTGATCCTGTGAGACAAACGACGGGGACGCGCCCAGTAATCCTTCCTTGTGGCCCGCGACCTCGGACCTGACGACAAGCGTCAACGGCACCGGCGCCCCACCGCGTGTCGCGACCGAAATCGCGCCTCTTTCATCCGCCCCGAGCAGCGTGACGGCTGTGGGTGACGGCGGGGGATCCGCGGCCCACGTAAACGTCGCACGGCACAACAGCGCAGCGACGAGTGCCGCACTCGCAATCCGGGAATGCTTCTTCATGGCGGCGCCATTGTAGGGCTCGACGCACGCGGTACCGCGGGAAAAACACGCGCGTCCAGCCCGTGCAATCGTTGTCCGGGCCCGTCCTACGTTCGGACGAAGCCGTGGAACCGCCCCTTCCGCGGTACGGGCCACGCAACTAGACTCGGAGGCGCCGCCGCCCGGCGTGCCCCCGATCGATCCCAACGGCCCGGGTCTCTTCACCGCGATACTGGAGCAGCTGGGCCTCAAACTCGAGCCGGCCAAAGGGCCGGTGACCGATTGAATTGGGCCTTGCCCAAGTCGCACCGGACGGGCATGCTCACCCCACAGGACGGAGGACCATGATGAAGTGTGCGCTCGCCCTTGGCCTCGCGATCGGCGTGGCGTCGACAGCCGGCGCGCAGCAGGCGCCGGCCGGCGCACCGGGTCGGGGCCGTGGCGGTGACCCGAATGCCGAGGGTCCGAATGCCCTCACGCCCGGCGATGAAATCACCGTCACGATTGTGCCGGCGGCCGACGGCAAGAGTCCGGTCGGGCTGCTGTCAGCGATCACCTACCAGGACGGGCACACAGTCCGCTTCCGCTCGCCCGATGAATAACGCTACTTCCACCCGCCGTCGCGTTTCTCCACCGGCAGGATCCGCATGAACGCTTCGACAGCGTGGATCTGGCCGTCGTAGACCTTGAACGACTCCCACACCGTCAGCTGATCGCCGCCGCGCTCGCGCTTCGGATAACCTATCGCTCGATTCCGGTGTCTAACTCTACTTACGCATGCAATTCAAACACTTCGTCCAGTTGATCGCAATCGGCTTGCAGGCACGCATCCCGATGCACATGACGGGGTTTCCCGGCATCGGCAAGACCGAGTTCGCCAAGAGCCTGGAAGCTGGCTTCACTCGGGCGGGCCTGAAGTGCAAGGTCTTCATCCTCATCGGCTCCATTCGCGAACCGCAGGACTTCGGCGGATTCCCGGTCTCGACGCCCGACGGCGTGAGGCTGCTGCCCATGGCATGGGCCCGCGACGCACAGCGTCTCGCGGAGGACGGCTACATGGTGGTCGTCTTTCTGGACGAGCTTACGACGGTGCCGCCGGCCACTCAGGCCGCCATGCTGCGCCTGCTCACCGAGAACGTCTGCGGCGAGCTCTCGCTGCCGGACTACGAGCCGGGAAAAGGCGGCGTCGTGTACTTGTGCGCCAGCAACGCGGTCGAGTGGGCCGCGGGCGGACAGGAGATTCAGCCGCCGATGGCCAATCGGCTGTGGCACGGCGAGTTTCCGATGGACCACGACACGTGGTGCGAGATGATGCTGAGCGATTTCCCCGCGCCCAGCGATCTCCCGATCCTGCCCGCCGACTATCAGCGCAAGCATCACTGCCAGCAGCGCGCCATCATCGCCGCGTACGTGAAGGCCGCCGGCCACGGTGCCTGGATGGCGCCGCCCGACGACCCGGCGCGCCGGAGCGGTGCGTGGGCGTCGGCCCGTACGTGGTATCTGGCATCGCGGCTGCTCGCCGCGATCGAAGCCGTGTTTCCCGGCAATCGCGAGCTGCTCGGCCCGGCGCTCGCGGGCCTTGTCGGCGACCAGGCCCTGCCGTTCCTCGAGTACCGCGAGACGTTGAACCTGCCGGATCCCGAGGACATCCTGAGAGACCCGCGCGGGTTCTCGCTGCCCGATCGCGTCGATCGCGCATATGCGATCTGCTACTCGCTCGCCGGCGCCGTCATCAACCGCAACACGCCGGAGCGCTGGGAGGCGGCGATGATTGCGCTGGGTGTCGCATCCCGAAAGAACACCGACATTCCTGCGGCGGCGGCGCGGACGCTCTGCGACAGAAGGAACCGTCCTCCAGGCCTGACCAGGTTGCCGGATGAGTGCCGTCCCTTCTACGAGTTGATGAAGATGGCGAAGCTGGTCCCGATCGCGTGACGTGAGGATTCCGTTCTTCGATCTGATTCGCGGCGCCGACCGGAAGTCAGGCGGGTACGCGGTCGCTCTGCAGGCCGCTCGCGTCCGCGCGGCGCACCAGCGCAGCTATTTCGCACCCGCGTTGTTCAACCTCGTCCCGGTCGAGACGGATCTCATCGGCAGCATGGCAGTCGATTCGCGGTGGCGGCTGTACTACAACCGCACCTGGCTGGCGAACCACACGGTCGAAGAGAACGCGAGCCTGCTGATTCACGAGGTCAGCCATCTGCTGCGCGATCACGAGGCACGACGCAACGCCGCGGGCATGACGGACCATCGCCGCTGGAACACGGCCGGCGACTGCGAAATCAACGACGACCTTCAGGCGGAAGGCCTGCCGCTGCCTGGTGATCCCCCGCTCCCTGAAAAGTATGGGATGCCGAGCGGGATCAACGCCGAGCGCTACTACGCCCAGCTGGCGTCTCGATCCCACCCGAAAGGAAAAGCCGGCGGCGACCAACAGCAGGAGTCCGCCGACTGCGGCTCCGGTGCGCACGGCGAGCAGCGATTCTGGGAATTGCCGGAAGACGACGGCGCTGATGGGGGAATCGGGGGCGTCGATCGAATCAAGGCGGAGCTGGTGCGGCGCGGCGTCGCGCGGCTGATCGACGAGAGGTCTCCATTTGACAGCGACGTTCCTCTCGGGTGGCGCCGCTGGGCTCGGGCGACGCTCGCGCCGAAGGTCGACTACATGGCGACGATCCGCCATGTCGTGCGGCAAGCGCTTCGTCGAAGCACGCTCGGTCGCTACGACCGGACATACGCGCGGCCTCATCGCCGGCAGGCCTGCTACGGCGAGTTCATCATGCCCGCCTTTTATCAGCCGCGGCCGACGCCAGGCTTCCTGATCGACACGTCGGGCTCGATGGAGGACACGCAGATGGCACGAGCCGTGTCCGAGCTGGCCGGCTTGACGCGCCAACTCGGGTACGGCGCAGACGTCGTCGTCATGTGTTGTGACGCCGCCGTGCACCGCGTGAAGCACGCGTTCTCGGGCACGCCCGTCGAGCTGTACGGCGGCGGGGGCACGGACCTGCGCGTGGGGCTGCGCGCCTTCGTCGAACGAAAGGTCGCGATCGACCTGCTCGTCATCGTCAGCGATTGCCGCACGCCGTGGCCGAAAGAGCGGCCGCCATTTCCGGTCATCACGATCCGCGTCGGCGACGGCGCGCCGCCGCCGTGGGGAACTCAGGGTTCGAATCAGGTGATCACACTCGTGGAACCTGAAGCCGTGCCGGACGACGCGCGCCCGCGATGGGGACGGAGGTAGGCGCAGGCCGTGGAGATACCCGTACTAAGCAAGACGAGTCCGTGGCACCGGCGTTCGCTGCTGACGATCCCGCCGGACTCGAGGCAGGCATGGGTCAGGCTGGCCGTCTGGGAGTTCGGGGTGGGGACCCTCGTTTTCAGCGCTCTCGTGGTCGGCACGCGGCTCATCGCGAGCGCTCCCGACCACATCGTCACCGTTTTCGATTTCTCGAAGTGCTACGCCGCGCCGCCGGTTGTTCAGCCCTGCGAACGAGTGGCGTACCAGGCAGGGACGTTGAACGTCGCGTTGAACGCGTGGTGCGGTCTTCTGCTTGTCGAGTTGGCCGCCTGGCTGCTGTGGCAGCTGTGGGTCGCCGTCGCGCCGAAGCCGATCACCGACGAGTTCCTGAAGCTGCTGGACGACTCGTTCGGGCGCAACTGGCGCCGTCCGCGCACCTGGCCCTGGGCGCGACTGGGGTGGGCCTACGGGTTCACCTTCATCGGGGCAGTCCTGGCATTCAGTCTGGGCAACATCGTCTCAGCCGTTATCTCGTCGTCCGCACCGCCGCACACGCCGGCCGTCCGCGTCGAGACGTCCGAGCGCTTCAGGCCGATCAGGTAGGGCGCGCCAGCGTTACTCCCAGCCGCCGTTGCGCTTCTCGAATGGCAGGATCCGCATGAACGCTTCCACGGCGTGGATCTGGCCGTCGTAGACCTTGAACGACTCCCATACCGTCAGCTGATCGCCGCCGCGCTCGCGCACGCCCCAGGCCATGCGCAGCCAGACGATGCCCATGCGTTCATCCACGGCGATGACGCGTGTCTGGACGTCACCGAGGCGTTCGAAGATCGCGAGCGACTGCGTGGAGATGTTCTGGCATCCGGGCGCGAACTTGCAGTCCGGTCCGGCCATCACCTGGCCGTTCTCGTAGCGATACGCGTCGGGCGCGAAGGGGGCGTTCACGGCGGCGAAGGTCTTCGCGGCATTGAGCCCTTGCGGGTAGTGCAGCGCCGCTTTGATCGCCTCGTCGCGGGTGGCGAGTTGCTCGGGCCGGGGCGCGTAGTTCATCACGGCGCTCGGCGCGCTCAGGCCATCGATGTTGAAGATGAGCCCTTCCGGGCGGCCACGCGTGGCCACCAGTTCGATTTCGGTGAGCTTGTCGGCAACCACTTTCAGCCGCACGACCAGCATCACGGGCGCGCCGGTTTCTTCAACCACGACATCGGCGCCCGCCACGCCGGCGCGCTCGTCGATGATGTCCTGGCGGAAGCCGCGCAGGCGCGTCACCGTCGCGACGAGGCCGACCTTCGCGAGCGGCTTCTCGACGGCATCCTCGGTCACGCGCAGGTTGGCGGCGACGGGCAGGCCGCTGACGTCGTGCTTCAGCAGCGCAGACAGCAATTGCGTGACCTTGCCGCGCAGGCATTCGCGGTCACAGGTGGTCGTGGCAGGCTGCGCCGCGTTCGCGGTGGCACCCCACAAGCAACAGACCACCAGCACTCCGATGATTGCCATGTTCTTCATTGTCATTCCCCTCACATCGCCCGCCTCGTGGGCGCGAGTCGCCAGCCCGTGCGTCACTGCGGCCAGGTCGCCGCAGGATCGACGTTGATGATCGTCTGCGCCGGCGCGGTGGGAATCATCGGCCGCAGATAGGGCTTACCCGACGCTTTGTGGCAGCCGTAGCACGCGTCGAGTGCCGTGCGGTACGCCGCCGCGAACGCCTGCGCGTCCTGTTGCTGAATCGCTTCGGCCATCAGTTTGAACGCGCTTGTGTCGATCCCTTCGAAGATCGGCACGAGGTTCACGTCCTTCCCATCGGCGCCTTTCCGAACCGGCCTCAGACGGATGGTCCAGAGGATGTGCTGCCGCGTCTCGTCGAAGTAGAACTTCGCGAGCGGCCAGTTCTTCTTCTCGCCGGCGAACCACAGGTTGGTCCAGTGATAGCCGACGTCGCTCATGGTGTGAGACTGCGACGGCGCGTTGGCCTTCAGCCGTGCGACGTCGGCGCGGAGCGTCTCAAGATCGCCTGAGACTCCGGCCTCCGCGGCCGCGCCTCTCGCCGGCGCTGCCGTGACGTCGGACCGATGCCGGTACTCGACGGCGCCGGCGCCAACCAGCGCGCCGAGCACGGCGGGAAGAATCACTCGGACCAGTGTGTTCGATGCGGGCATCGCTCCCTCGTTTTGTATACTCGACCGGGCGTCACATTATGCGGCGGTTTGCGCTTCTATTCCTCGTCGCGGCGGTGCCGGCGGCGTCATGCGGCGGCCGTGCGACCTCCTCGCGGCTGTCTCAGATTCGCCAGCGCGGGTTCCTCGTCTGCGGCGTGTCTCCCGGGATCGCTGGTTTCGCACAGGTGGACCGCAACGGCCACCATACCGGGTTCGACATCGATCTGTGCCGCGCAGTGGCCGCGGCCGTCGTCGGCTCCGCGGATCGGATCCGGTACGAGCCCGTCGCCACGCTCGATCTCCTGCGGCGCTCGAGCAATATCGACCTGGTGTCGCGCCGGCTGACGTGGTCGCTTCGGCGGGAGGGTATGGGCGTCCTTTTCGGTCCCATCACCTTCTACGACGGCCAGGGCTTTCTCGTGGCCGGCCGTCTTCGCCTCGACGGAGTCGCCGGGCTCGCCGGCGTGCCGATCTGCGTGGCCGAAAAGTCTGAGCACGACGTGTCGCTCGTCGCCTATTTTCGCCGACACCGGATATCGCTCGACCGCGTCGGTGTCGTCGACGGCGCCGCCGCCGGGCGAGCGCTGGCCGAGGGGCGATGCCAGGCGTTCAGCGCAGACGTGTCCGAGCTGGCCTCGGTCCGCAGCACGATGGCGGACCCGCGCGCATTCCGGATTCTCGCCGATCGCATCACGAGCGAGCCGCTCGCGCAGCTCGTGCGCCGGGAGGACATCGACCTCTTCAACGTCCTGCGGTGGACGGTCTTCGCGATGATCACCGCCGAAGAACTGGGTGTCACGTCCACCAACGTCGGCGAAATGGCGGCGAGCGAGAATCCGGATGTCGGGCGGTTGCTCGGGACTGTTCCTGGAAACGGCGCCGCGCTCGGCCTCGACGAAGCGTGGGCCCGCCGCGTGATCGCAGATGTCGGCAACTACGCGGAGGTGTTTGAGCGCAACCTCGGGACGTCCACGCCGATCGGCATGGAGCGCGGGCCTAATGCGCTGCGGTCGTCGGGCGGCCTGCTCTTCGCGCCGCCACTGAAATAGCCGCGAGACCGAAGCAGGCAGCCAGCAGGTAGATAGTCGGCTTCATCGAGTCGACCGGCGATGGCGTTCCAGGCGGCGCTGGCGTCGGGCTCGCGACGGCGTATGCCGTCGAGGTGCCGGACGCGGCCGTCTTTGGCTCCATCTTCACGTTCAGCTCGATAGCTCCCTTCGACTGGCGAGGGATCTTTCCGACCTTCACCGTTTGATAGCCCGACGCGGTGACGACGATTTCCAATTGCTGGGTGTCAATAGGGTGAGTGGTGACTTCCTTGATCGCGGCGCCGATGTCGGGGCTCCTGAAATGCCCCGGTTTGTCGCCCACGAAGGGAACGATGATCCCGCTGTACGGATCGACGATGGTGACGTACGGCGGTTTTTCGATCGGGCGGCCTGTTCGCGCGTTCTTGACCCGGGCGAAGTAGACCAGATCGACGGGTCCCCTGTTCGCCGGGAGAAAGAAGCTCTCCCCGTTCGCCAACAGCGTTGCGCTCGCCAGGACGACCGACGCGACGATGGCCGCAATCTTCATGTTCGCCATATTGCCTCCCGGGTCCTAGACAAAATACCGGCGTTCATAGAGGAGAGTGACGATCACGACGAGGGTCGTGACAATCCAGACCCAACGCGGCGACAGACGCTCCGCGACTGGCCGCGGAACAGCCACGGCCACGGCCGCACTCGCGAGAGCGGCCGTGACAATCCAGCCGTACCACAATATTACAACGCCGATCCCGTCGGTCCGCATCCAATGGAACTGCCGGGCCTCCGGGTAATACCGGAAGAGCGCCAGGTCGAAATAGAAAGCGGCGATATAGAACACGCCGAACAGCATCGAAAAGATCTTCAGCGCTGGATGTTTCACGGCAGCATCCCCCGGATGTTGTTGAGCACGTGCCCCACGATGAAGCCCCACCAGACGAAGAATGCGAGCAGCCACGTGAGCGCGCGGCGCGCCGATGCCGCCTCTGCCCCCTGAGCATTGTCCGGCTGCTGCCAGACGAGCCAGTACGCCGGTAGGATCCCCAGCCCAATCGCGATGAGGTGTTCCTTGATTTCGAAGACTCCGTTCGCGGCCGCATTCTGCATGTCCTCGAGTGCCGGACGCACGTCGATGCGGTACTGCGGGTAGAGCAGCGCCCCTCCGATTGCGGTGACGACGAACAGGACCACGACTGGAGTCGCGTACGCCGGCGCGTTGACTCCGCGGAAGCGGTCGAGAAAGGTTCGCTGACCCTTTGCCGCCGCACGCGGCAGCACGCTGAGCGCCTGGTGCGTAATCGCCCCGAGCAGCGCAACAGCAAGCAAACCGTGAAGAAGGAGGAGAACGACAATCATCGCGTGTCGTCAGCGGCCTCTGGCCACGCCCGGCGCTCGGCTGCCAGCACTTCGCGCGCGGCCCGTTCGCCCGATTCGAGCGCGCCTTCCATCCATCCGGTCCACGGCGACGTGTGCTCCCCCGCGAAGTGCATACCGTCTTCGGACGCCGTGAGCGCTGGCAGCAACTCGGTCATCTGTCCCGGACGATATACCACGAATGCTCCCCGTGCCCATGGATCGGTCCTCCATCGATAGACCGCGCCTTTCTCGAACTCCGAACGGATGGCCGGAAACGCATCGGCGACGAGATCGACGCCGAACGCCACGCTCGCCTCCGGCGTCATGCCCTGGATGCGTCGTTCCAGTTCGCCACCAGTAGTTGCACCGAGAATCCCGCGCGACGCCGGCAGGTCGAACGTCGCGTCCCACGTTTCCGTTGCGCGATCGGTTCTGGCCGATCCGCTGAGCCCCGCGGTCTGCCAGAAGCGCCGCTTCGTCTGAAGCATGAAACGCACGGCCGGATAGTACGACAGTCGATCGAACGCCCGTTGCTTCTCGGCCGACAGCCCGGGTCGCACTTCGATCTGGCGCATCGTGCCTATCGGAACCGCAAAGACGATGCGCCCGGCGATGGTACTGCGGACCGCCGGGCCCTCGCGATAGTCCACGCGAAAGCCTGACGCCCGACGCTCCACGCGGACGACCGGTACGTTGTACCGGACGACGTCTCCGAGCGACGCGGCCATGGCAGCGGGCAGGCGGTCCATGCCGCCGGCGATCTTGTAACGCTGGGTCGAGGTGCGGAGCATTGCGTACTGCCGGATCACATAGAGGGCCGACACCTGCGCCGAGTCGGCGCCGACGGTCATCAGTTTCACGGCGTCACGCGACGCGCCGCGTGACGCGAGCCATTCCGGCCACGTCACGCGATCGAACGCCTGCCACCGCGTGAGCGCGGACGCGGGCGCGGCGGGATCGGACAGATCGGCGGGCAGCCGTCCGACATAATGTTCGAACAGCGCGGAGGGCGTGAGCCCACGCTCGCTCGGCTTCAAATCGAGCGTCCACGCGCGCTGGTCGTCCAGCGTGGTCGCTGGCCGCTTGTCGATCGCGGTGACCGCCGAGCCGGATAGGTCGAACGGCACGAACGGCAGCCGATGCCTGCGCACGGCGCGCAGCACGGCTCGATGAGCGCCCGCGAATCGGATTGCGCCCGCCTCGGCGTGGAGCCCTTCATCAAACGGCGCGCGAACGGTGAGGACCCGCCCGCCCGCCCGGCCCTGTGCCTCGAGAACCACGACGGGCAGGCCGGCCTTGCGAAGCAGATCGGCGACGCGCAACCCGGCAAGGCCGGCTCCCACGATGACCGTCGGATGGTCGTCGATCGCGCGCGCGCTGGCGCGGAGCGCGATTGCGGCGAAGGGAGCGGCGCGTGCGGACTGCTGGAGAAAGCGCCGGCGGTTCACGGCGTGATTATCGCTCGACTCCGTGACCGTCAGCCCCTTGTGTGCTAGCCTCCGCGTTGCCGCACGGCGAACTATGACGATCACGTTGCCACTCTGGGGTCCCCGCGTGCGCGTTGCCGCTGTGGTCGCGGTCTGCGCCGTCCTCGTCGGGCGATCCGGACGTGGCCTCGAACCTCTGAAAGCAGCGGCGCAGGCCGCGACGATGCCGTCAGGCGGTCTGGAAGTCCTGGAGGTGCGCCCGTCGTTCTTCGTCATCGCCGGCCCCGGAAGGGACGTTGCGAACATCGGCGTGCAGGTGGGCGAGGACGGCCTCGTCGTCGTGGACGCGGGGTCGGCGGCCGGCGCGTCGGCGGTCCTGGCCGCAATCAAACGCATCTCGCCGAAACCCATTCGCTACGTCATCGACACGGGGCCCGACGCGGATCACGTCGGCGGCAACGAAGCGCTCGCGACGGCTGGAGAAAAACTCTTCGGCGGCAGCCTCCTTGGCGGCGGCGCACAGAACGCCGCATCAAACGCCGCGGAGAGAGCGGCGCCGATCCTGTCGGCGGAGGGTGTGTTGCGCCACATGGCGAAGTCGCCGGCCGGCGGGTGGCCGACCGAGGTGTTTCACTATTCGCGCAAAGCCATGTACCTGAACGGCGAGGCGATCGAAGTGCTGCACCAGCCCGCGGCGCACACCGACAGCGACGTCTTCGCGTTCTTCCGGCGATCCGATGTCGTCCTCGCCGGCGACGTGCTCGACACGCGGCAGTTTCCCGTCATCGACGTCGAGCGCGGCGGGAGCATCCAGGGCGAGATCGCGGCGCTCAATCGGCTCGCCGAACTGGCCGTCGCCTCGGTGCCCGTCGTGACGCGCGAGGCCGGCACGATCGTCGTCCCCGGACACGGGCGCCTCTGCGATCAGTACGACGTCGTCGAGTACCGCGACATGGTGACGATCGTTCGTGATCGGGTCCGCGATCTGATCAAAGCGGGACGATCGCTTGCCGACGTCAAGGCTGCGCAGCCCGCGAAGGGCTACGTCGGACGCTACGGCAATCCCGATCGCTTCGTCGAGGCCGTCTACACCACGCTCGGTAGAGCGGGCCTTTCAGGCCCGCGCGGAACTGCGCGATGATTTTTCACCGCGACCCTAAAAGGGTCGCTCTACTATGGGTGTTATTTGGCGCCGTCGTCTCGGCGCAGGGCGGCGGTGCCTCGACGTCCGCGCGGGACCGCGCGCCGATCGACCTCACCGGCTACTGGGTGTCGTACGTGACCGAGAACTGGCGGTACCGCATGGTGACGCCCGCGAAGGGCGAGTACCGCCGCATCCCGGCCTCACGCGCTGCGCTGCCGCTCATCAACGCGTGGGATCCAGCCGCCGACGAGCGCGCGGGCAACCAGTGCCGGTCGTACGGCGCGGGCAACATCATGAGCGTGCCCGGACGGCTGCACATCACGTGGCAGGATGCCGGCACGCTGAAGATCGAAGCAGACGCGGGCACGCAGACGCGGCTCTTGCACTTCGCGCCCGGCGCTGCGACAGCGTCTCCAGGTCCACGCACCTGGCAAGGGGAATCCACGGCGACGTGGGAACCCGCCTCCGGCGGCGGCAGCCTGCGCGTCGTCACCTCGAACCTGCGCGCCGGCTATCTGCGGAAGAACGGCGTGCCGTACGGCGAACGCGCGACGGTGACGGAGCACTTCGACGTCGCGCCGCTCGAGGGCGACGGCAGGCTCCTGCTCGTCACCACCATTGTCGAAGACCCTGAGTACCTGACCGGGCCGTACGTCGTCAGCCCGCACTTCAAGAAGGAGCGCGACGGCTCCAAGTGGGATCCCGCGCCATGCTCATCCACCTGGTAGCCCGCCGCACGCTCGGTGCGCTCCTGCTCGTCGTGCTTGCGGCGAGCACCGCGTCGGCGCAGTTCGACTTCGCCGGATCGTTTGCGCCCGTGGGAACCGAAGACGTGCAGAACGACTCGGTGCCGGTGGACTACCTCGGGCTCGCGCTCACCGACGAGGCCCGCGCGCGCGCACTTTCCTACGACGAGTCGCAGAAGTCGATGATCGAGCGGCAATGCGCCGGCTGGGGTGCGGCCTACCTGGTGCTCGGTCCCTTTGGCCTTCGCGTAACGAGCCAGACCGATCCCGTGACCAACCGGGTGGTGTCGTACACGATCGGCGCGTGGGAAGACTGGAATGAGATGGTCATCTGGATGGATGACCGCCCGCGGCCTTCCGACCATGCGCTCCACACGCAGGCCGGCTTCACCGTGGGCCGTTGGGAAGGCGGCGCGCTTGTGGCGCGGACCACGCACGTGAAGGCGGGCTTCATTCGCAAGACGGGCGTGCCGTTGACCGACCAGGCCACGATCGACTGGCGCATCTTCCGCCATGGCGACCTCGTGACCGTCCTCATGGTCGCGACCGATCCCGTGTACCTCGTCGAGCCGGAGATCGTCTCGAAGAGTTTCCGGCTGTCGCGAACTCCGCTCGACTTCAGGGCGGGATGCGTGACGGGCTACGAAGGGCGGGAACCGGGCGACAGCGTGCCGCACTTTGCGCCCGACCGGAATCCGTTTGCCGACGAATTCGTGAAGCTCTATCACCTGCCGCGCGAGGCCGTGCTCGGCTATCTCGAGACGCTCTATCCGGAGTACCGCAAGAAGATCAAGGACAGCTACGTCCCTCCGCCACCCTGCACCGAGTCGTGCGGGGCTGCCGGCAACTTCGTCATCAAGCGATGAGGCATCGTTCTCGCAACTACTCCCGGAAATAGGCCAGCCCGATGTAGAGGGCTGGGGTCGCGAAGATCGCGGCGATGGCCGCCAGGGTCCAGATTCGTCGCCGGAATCCCAGCAGCACGTTCACATCCTCGATGTGCCGCCGCTCGAACACCCAAAGCACGCAGATCAGGGCGGCGCCCACTGCGACCAACGATGCTGCAATCTTGATGAAATGCAGGGGCGTCAAGGGCCACGCGCGCACCGTCAGTATCGTGCCAGTGACGAGCACGGCGATCAGTATCGGCAGCTCGCCGAACTTGTCGACGTTGTAATGGAATCGCGCTGCCGCGCGAAGCGACTCCGCGTCGGAGGCCGCGAACTCGAAGAGCACTTCAGTGATGACCACGCCCAGCCACATGCCGAGCACGATCAGATGGGCAAGGTGAAACGGT
>Ga0315281_10008851_pt1 | contig 14040 bp, 14 predicted proteins | sample YL17G07_0_MG_FD_204540 | JGI IMG/M metagenome (GOLD analysis project Ga0315281, IMG submission 204540) | Sediment microbial communities from Yellowstone Lake, YNP, Wyoming, USA - YL17G07_0 | ecosystem: Environmental > Aquatic > Freshwater > Lake > Sediment | place: USA: Wyoming | collected...
CCGCGCCCCACGCCTTCTTCGAGTTCGTGACTGAACCCGAGTTCGCCCGTGAAGTGTGTCGCCGAATCCATCTGCATGCGGCTGGCACGCTATCCGGGTGCCCGTCGTAGGCTTCCCATCGTGACCACCTCGTTCCGTGCGCCGATGGCCGCGCAGTTGCCCAAGATCTCCGCCGATTCCCACGTCGACGAGCCCCACGACCTCTGGTACGAGCGGATGGACGAGTCGCTCCGCGATCGCGCGCCGCGCCGCATCCGGGCGAACGAGGATGGCGGGTGGAATCTCGTGGTCGACGGCGCCGCGGTCGGGTGGAGCGGTCTCTCGGCCGAGGCTGCGGCCGAGAAGGAAGCCGAACGTGTGACCGCGGCGTCACCTGCGGCCCGATTCGAGATGATGCGGACCGACGGCGTGAACGGGGAGATCATCTACCCGACGATCGGCCTGTACACGTGGAACGTCGCCGATCCCGAGGTCGGTCGCGCCGCGTGTCGCGTCTACAACGACTGGATCCGTGAGCGTCTCGGGGGCGAAGCCCGCATCCGGTTGGCCGCCATGATCCCCACCTGGGACGTCGAGATGGCGATCGACGAGGTGCTGCGCGTGGCCGGCGACCGCTCGGTGTCCGGGTTGCTCCTCCCGCTCGTCGGCACTCCCGAGTGGAACATGCCCGAGTGGGAGCCGCTCTGGGACGTGTTGGGCGACACCGGCAAGCCGGTGGTGATGCACCAGGGCACCGGCCACGACATGATCTTCTACCGCGGGTGGGGGAGCCCCACCGCGAACCTGCTCGCCACGCAGTCGATGGCCGCGCGCGCGGCTGCGTTGCTGAGCTGCGGCGGAGTCCTCGAACGGCACCCGTCGTTGCACGTGGTGCTCGTGGAAGTGAACGCGGGATGGATCGCGTGGGCGATGACCACCCTCGACAACTACTACCGGGATCACGCGCACTGGTCGAAGCCGAAGCTCGCCGAGCCGCCGAGTCACTACATCCGCCATCAGGTCCATGCGACGTTCCAGGACGACCCGGTGGCGCTGCACAACCTGGTGTTCACCGGCAACGGGTGCCTCCTGTGGGGGAACGACTTCCCGCACCCCGAGAGCACATATCCGAACTCGAACGCGGTGCTCGACCAGATGCTCGAAGGCGTGAGCGAGCGCGACGCCGTCGCGGTGACGAGTGGCAACGCGGCGCGCCTGTTCGGATTCTCCGACGCGATCCTCGCCACGGAACCGTGATCGAGCCCACCTTCACCAGCCCCCTCGAACCCGAGTACTCGGCGCCCGGCGGGCCGTGGTTCGGACAGACCGTCGACCGGCTGCTCGCGGAGATGCCGTCACGCCCCGACCTGCTGGTCACCGATCGCGGCGTGTGGAGCAGCGACGAGCTGCGCGCGCGCGTGCAGACGGTCGCAGGTGGCTTGCGCGCGCGTGGCGTGCACCGGGGGGACGCCGTCGCCTGGCAACTGCCGAACTGCATCGAGGCCGTCGTCTTGTACTGGGCCACGTGGTGGCTCGGAGCGGTGGCCGTGCCGCTGCACCAGCAGCTCACCGCGCGCGAGGTCGACGCGGGGCTCGCGCAGTTCGACCCTGGCACCCAGTTCGTGGCGCCCGACGAGCGCGAGACGCTGCTCGACGTGTTGGCGGGAGATCCCGTGACCGTGCCCACGGGCGCCCCCGGCGACGTCGCCGTCATCCTCACCACGTCGGGTTCGTCGGGACGGCCCAAGTCGGTGATCCACACGCAGCGCACGCTCGCGTACAAGGCCCGACAGTTCCCGTGGGTGCACGGCACCGGTCCCGCCGACGCGGTGCTCATGCCCGCGCCGCTCGCGAGCGGGGCCGGATTGCTCCACGGTGTGCTGCACCCGGTGGCGTCGGGTGCCAAGGGCGTGATCATGGAGACATGGGATCCCGCACACGCGCTCGAGCTGGTCCGGTCGCAGCGAGTCACGATGCTGTTCGGTCCTCCCGTGTTCGCGCAGGGGATCGCCTCGGCACCCGGCTTCACCCGTGAGGCGGGCGCGAGCGTGCGGCTGGTGTCGAGCGGCGGGACCACCATCACGGAAGACTTCGCGCGCGCGATGGCGGATGCCTTCGGCGCGGTCGTGAAACGCACGTACGGGTCGACCGAGGCGCCCATCGTGGCCAGCTCGTTTCCCGGCGACCCGGTCGAACGCGGGTGGACGACCGACGGCCGGGTCGTGCCCGTCGCCGAGCTCCAGCTGCGCGACCCGATCTCGGGTGTCGTCGATCCGGACGCCACCGAGGGCGAGCTGTGGCTCCGGGGGCCGGAGCTCGCCGAGGGTTACCTCGACCGTGAACAGACCGAGGCCGCGTTCGTCGACGGCTGGTTCCGTACCGGGGACGTCGCGCTGGTCGACGACGGATGGTTCCGCGTGACCGGGCGTAGCGCCGACATCATCATCCGTGGCGGCGCGAACATCTCGGCGTCGGAGGTCGAAGGCGTGCTCGAGCGCCATCCCGCGATCCACCAGGCCGTCGTGATCGGCTATCCCGACGACGTCTACGGGGAGCGCATCGGCGCGTTCGTCGTCGCCGACGAAGCGATCGACCGGCAACGCTGCGTCGAGTGGTTCGCCGAGTACGGGCTCGCGAAGTACAAGGTCCCCGACCGCGTGATCGTCGTCGACTCGATTCCCGTGCTCGCCACGTTCCAGAAGCCCGACCGCAACGCGCTGCGCGAACAGATGGCGCGCGAGGTAGCCGGCGAGGGGTAACCCGTGCCTACCTCGTGGAGCGCTCCTCGACGAGGCGAGAGCGGTTGACCTTCCCCGCCGCCGTGCGGGGAATCTCTTCGACGATCTCGAATTCCTTCGGCACCTTGTAGGGCGCGAGGCGCGACTTGCAGTGCGCGCGCAGCTCGTCGGCCCCCGGAGGATTGGCCGGGTCGCGGGGCTCCACGATCGCGTGGACCCGGTGCCCCCACTCGGGATCCGCCAGGCCGACGACGACCACGTCGTGCACCTCGGGATGCTCGGTGAGCACGGCTTCGACCTCTGCCGGGTACACGTTGGCGCCGCCGGAGACGATCATGTCGCGGCGGCGGTCGGCGATGTAGACGTAGCCTTCCTCGTCGACGTAGCCCATGTCGCCGAAGGAACCGAAGCCGCCGGGCGCACCTTCCGGCGTCGGCTGGCCGATGTACTGGAACTTCGGTCCCGGAGTGTTGGCGCGGATGAAGATCTCGCCGATCTCGCCGGTCGGGACTTCGCTGCCCTCCTCGTCGAGGATCTTCACCTCGGCGTCGAGCGGCAGGCCGACCGTGCCGGGGTGTTTCAGCCACTGGTCACCGGTCGTCATCACGAGGCCGTGTCCTTCGCTCCCGCCGTAGCTGAAGCAGAATTTCTCGGGCGGGATGATCTCGAACCACGCACGCACGACCCACTCCGGGATCGACGCGCCTCCGTACACGATGCGCTCGAGGCTGCTGAAGTCGCGTGAGGCCACGTCGGGGAGGCGCGCCACGCGCATCAGCATCGTGGGCACCATCACCGTGAACACCACGTGGTACTTCTCGATCAGGTCGACGGCGCGCGCCGCGTCGAAGCGCTCCATCAGCACGATCGGGCAGTCCTGCAACAGCGGGTTGTACGCGTACGCCCACCCGTTGACGTGGTAGAGCGGCGAGGTCGTGAGGTACATCTTGTTGACGCTCGCGCCCATCACCTTCGACATCTGCTCGTCGGTGGCCATCACACCCGGCGACGGCGTCACGACGATCTTGGGCGTCCCCGTGGCACCGGATGTCGCGATGAGCCGGGTGTACTCAGGGATGCGATCGGGTTCGGGTGGCGTGGTCGGGAAGTTCGTCGTCGCGCGGAGGTCGTCGGGTGTCACGGTGCCGGGCGCGGCGTTGTCCCACCCGGCGACCACGAGCTTGGCGTTGGCGACCACGAGCAGTCGCTCGCGTTCCCATTCGGGCAGGTCCCACCGCAGCGGCAGCACCGACGCGCCGAGCTTCCACGACGCGAACGTCGAGAAGAGGTGCTCGGGCGAGTTCTTCAACGCCACGACGATGATGTCGCCCTGTCCGAGGCCACGACCCTCGAAGTAGTGGGCTACCTGGTTCGCCCGTTGCTCCAGCTCGATCCAGGAGAGAGGGGTTTCGCTGCCGTCTTCCGCGGCGAAGACCACCGCGACGTCGTCGTGGTGCTGTTCGGCGAGCATCGTGAGCCGGCGCCCGTACGAGACGGATCCGGCGGTCCCAGGCTCGGTCATGACGGTGTTCCTCCTGCAGGGGCGCTTGCTGGGACGGGGACGACCTCACCGTTCGGGGCGTCGTCGACGACGAGTTGCAACGCGGCGCGGGCGCAGTCTTCCACGGTCGGCAGCCCGTTCTCGACGAGCGGATCGAGCAGCTCCGGTGGGAGCTGGCGCAACATGTCGGTGAGCGCGCCGGGCGAGAGCGCGTTGACCCTGATGCCGAAGCGCTCGAGCTCCTGGGCGAGCGTGAGCGTGAGCCCGACGACGCCTCCCTTGGCGGCGCCGTACGCGGAGAAGCCCGGCACGCCGTGCGTCCCCGCTCCCGACGTGACGTTCACGATCCGTCCCCAACCTGCCTGCTTCATGCCGGGCACCAGCTCACGGATGAGGTACATCGGCCCGGTGAGGTTCACCGCGAGGTTCCGCTCCCAGTCCTTGTCGGTGAGCCGCGTAATCGCGCCGCGCGTCGAGATGCCCGCGTTGTTCACCAGCACGTCGATCGTGCCCACCTCTTGACGTGCGCGCTCGCAGAGGGCGCGGACCGCGTGGAGATCGGACACGTCGGCGCCGATTCCGAGTGCGCCCGGCAGTTCGGCCGCCACCGCGACGCTCGCCTCGTGGTCGCGGCCGTTCACGATCACGCGCGCGCCCTCGGCCGTGAACCGCGTTGCGATCGCGCGGCCGATCCCGCGGGTCGAACCGGTGACCAGGGCAACGTGGCCGTCGAGCAGGCCCTTCGCCACGACGCTCAGCGGCCCGGCTCGAAATGCTGGAGCCGTTCGATGCACTCGGCGGTCAGAGCCGGGATCGTGATCCGCCAGTTGCCGCCGCCCGGCGACTCACCACCGGCCTTGACCATCCGCTTCATGAGCAACGACGTCGCCGCCGCCTCCTTGTAGCGGATCAGGCAGTGGAACCATTCGAAGTCGGCCGGCGCCGCGCCCGACGCGTCGACGTACGCGGCGAACAGCGCGTCGGCCGGCGGCATGCCCGTCGGTCCGGGGTTGCTCGCCATCGGGTGCTTCGCCTCGTCGGTGAAGAAGAGGAACCAGGCCAGGTCGAGGCGGGGGTCCGAGAGCGACCAGATCTCCCAGTCGATGAGCGCGCTCACCTCGCCACCGTCACAGAGCATGTTGCCGAGCCGGTAGTCGCCATGACAGATCGCCGGTGGCAGCGCCTTCGGCATGGTCGCGAACAGCAATTCGTGCGCTTCGCGGTAGCGGGCGCTCATCTGCTCGTCGACGGTTTCGAACGCTCGCGTCCATCGGTTGATCTCGCCGTCGAGCGTCGTCTCCTTCTCGGCGCCCAAGCCCACGGCCACGGGGTCGACCCGGTGGAGCGCCGCGAGCATGGCCGCGGCCGCGAACGCCCGCTGCGGGACCAGGGGCATCACGTCGGGGGGTGGGGCCTGGAGCAGCGGTTCGAGACATTCGCCCGCGACCACGTTCATCGCGTGGAACGGTGGTACCTCCGGTGGGTTGCCGTCGTCCTCGAAGAACACGGTGGGGACGCGTACGCCGGGCGCGCCGTGAAGCGCGCGCATCAGACGGGCCTGACGCGCGACGTCGCGGTTGCGGACAGGTTCGAGTCCGGGGGGCGCGACCTTCAACACGATGCGCTCGTGCTCGGGCGGTCCGTTGCTGACGTGTCCGGTGAAGGTGAGGCTCGACGCGCCGCCGGTGAGCGGCTGGACGTCGTCGATGGTGGCACCGGGAGCCCAGCCCTGCGCCGCCGCGGTCGCTCGCGCGGCCAGGTCGTCAAGGTCGAGTTCACCGGGCATCGGGGCTCCTGTCGTGGGGTCGGATTGTCGGGTCGGCTCGTGGGGACCGGGCCGTAGGCGCCACATTCTGCCGTCATTCGCGGGGCCGGTCGGATGCGGGGGCGCCTGATGCGCGATTCTCTCCGCGAGATCCCCGAGATCCGCGAGACGGGGAATACCCGAGACGAAACGACAAGGAGGAACGGTGGGCATCCTGGACGGCAAAGTCGCCATCGTCACCGGCGCCGGTCACGGTGTCGGGCGCGGGCACGCGCTCGACCTCGCCGCCGCGGGCGCGCGCGTGGTCGTGAACGACCTCGGTGGCTCGCCGAGCGGCGGTGGCGCCGACTCGGCACCGGCGGAGGCTGTCGCCGCCATCATCCGGGAGCGGGGCGGCGAAGCCGTCGCGAACGTCGACGACGTGTCGGACTTCGACGGCGCGCGCAACCTGGTGCGGCAGGCCGTCGACCAGTTCGGCGGCCTCGACGTGCTGGTGAACAACGCCGGGATCCTCCGCGACCGGATGATCTTCAACATGGGCGAAGACGACTGGGATGCGGTCGTCAAGGTGCATCTCAAGGGGCACTTCGCGCCCAGCCGTTTCGCGTGCGAGTACTGGCGCAACCGGGCGAAGGAGATCGACGGCCCGGTGCACGCATCGGTCGTGTGCACGAGTTCGTTGGTCGGGTTGGAAGGCAACATCGGTCAGACGAACTACGCCGCGGCCAAGGGTGGGATCGCGATGTTCACGATCGCGCTCGCGCTCGAGATGGAGCGCTACGGGGTACGCGCGAACTGTGTGGCGCCGTCGGGCACCACGCGCCTGATCACCATGACGCAGGGAACCGACGCGGCTCCGCTCGAGCCCGACCAGTACACAGCATGGGACGCGCGCGATCCCGGCAACGTGGCTCCGCTCGTGACGTGGCTCGCCTCCGACCTGTCGCGCCATGTCACCGGCCAGGTCTTCTTGTCGATCGGCCCGTCGATCACCCATTACCGGCCGTGGACGCCGAACGTCACCGTCACCGTGCCCGGTGGTGACCGGAAGTGGGCGCCGGAGGAGATCGGTGTCGCGCTCGACACCCTCGCCTTCGGCACCCGCCACCCCGGTTTGCGCCGCGGCTCGGAGTTCCAGGGTCCGGGAACGTCACCGTTCGGGTAGGAGTCGCAGCCCGGATCGGAGCACCGACGGCCGCCTGCGTACGATGCCGCCATGACGGAACCGAAGATCCATGTCGGCGCGACATTCCCCACGTACACGGGACGGGTCGACGCCGACGCTGCAATGGCCTACGCGCTCGCGACCAACGACCCCAATCCCGTCTACGTCGACGACGGCGCGGTCCCTCCCTTGTACACGGTGTCGTTGATCCTCGGCGCCTACCACGAAGCGAACCGCGACAGCGTCGATCCCGGCGCGATCCAAGGTGTGCGTGGCGGCGTGCACGGCGAGCACGACGTGTACTTCCATGCGCCTGTGGTGCCCGGCATGGCCGTCACGTGGGCGGCTACGACGCACTGCGCCAAGCGGACGCCTGCGGGCGTGATGGTCGCCCAGCGCGTCCTGGTCAGCGACGATCAGGGCGCGCCGCTCGTCGAGCACTTCTGGACCACGCTGTACATCGGCGGCACCATCGACGCCGATCTCGGCCCCGGTCTGGCCGATCACACCTTCCCGGAGAGCGCGCGCGAGCACCTTGTGGGTCGCCACGCCTTCGACGTCACCGGAGACCAGACGTTCCGCTACGCGGGCGCGTCCACCGACCACGCGCCGATGCACATCGACGACGAAGCGGCGCGCTCGGTGGGCTTCCCGGCAAAGTTCCTGCAGGGACTGTGTACGTTCGCGATGTGCAGCGGCGCGGTCGTGAAGCTCGGTGCCGACGGCGATCCGACCCGGCTCCGTCGCCTCGCGTGCCGTTTCTCGTCGCCGGTGTTCCCGCGACGGCAGCTCGACGTCGACGTCTACGACGCGGGCACGGCCCCCGACGGCGGTCGGGCGCTGGCCTTCGAGGCCGTTTCCGCAGGTACGACCGTGATCAAGCACGGACGCGCCGAGCTGCGCCCGACCTGACACCGGCGCCGTAGTCTTCGCGGACCATCGTCGGAAGTAGGGGAGCAACAGTGACGCAACGACCGGTCGCGTTCGTGACGGGGGCGAGTCGCGGCATCGGCGCGTCGACCGCGGTTGCGCTCGCGCAGGCGGGCTACGACGTCGCGATCACCGCGCGCACGGTGCGCGAGGGCGAGGGCAAGCGGTGGGGCGAGGACGGTGATCGCGAGATTGCGGGGAGCCTCGAGACCGTCGCCGCTGCCATCGAGCGCGCGGGTACTCGACCGTTCTCGATCGCGATGGACCTCGTCGACCGCGATTCGGTGATCGCGGCCGCCGACACAACGCTCGAGGAGTTCGGGCGGGTCGATGTGGTGTGCAACATCGGCATCTACCAGGGACCCGGTTCGGGACTGTTCCTCGACACGCCCGTCGACCTGTTCGCTCGTCACTTCGAAGGCGACGTGATCGCGCCGTTCCTGTTGCTCCAGAAACTCGTTCCCGTCATGATCGGCCAGGGCGGCGGCACCATCGTGAACATGAGCTCCTACGTCGTGCTCAACGATCCGCCCGGAACCGCGAACGAGAACGGGTGGAGTCTGGGGTACGCGGTGTCGAAGGCGGGCATCGACCGCTTCTCGGGCGTGCTCAACGCCGAGCTCGGTTCGCAGGGGATCGTCGCCTACACCGTCGATCCCGGGTTCGTGACCTACGGCGCCGACTTCGACGACACGGTCGCCAGGTATCCGGGCATGCCGGTGTCGCCGCCCGAAGCGAGCAGCGCGGGGATCGTGTGGCTCGTGACGTCACCCGACGCGAAGCGCCTGATTCACAAGCACATCTTCCTGCCCGACCTCACCCACCGCAACGGCCTGCTTCCGGGGTGGGGCGGCCCCGGCACCCCGTTCCCCGGCTGACGAGGCTGCACGGCTTGCCCGGCTCGAGCGATCATGACGCCATGGCAGAGCAACGGACATACCGATTCACGCTCACTGTGGACGTCGAGCCAAGCCAGGAGGGGTACGACGACCCTGAATCGATCGCCGACGCCGCATGGGGCGCGCTATCGAACGACTATGGGTACAGGTGCACCTACGGCGACATCGAGGAGATCGCCGACACCACGCCCTCCTCGTAGCCGTGGGTCGCGCGTACCGCGTCGCGAACTCGGTCGACGCATTGCTCGAAGTAGGCGGGATCGACCTCGCTGCCGATGCTGTTGCGGCCGCAACTTGCGGCGGCGGCGGAGGTCGTCCCGGTCCCGAGGAACGGGTCGAAGACGGTGTCACCGACGAAGGAGAACATCCGGATGAGCCGCTCGGCGAGCGCGAACGGGAACGGCGCTGGGTGATTGCGAGTAGAGGCGCCGCCGAGGCGCCAGATCTGTTGGAACCACTCGCCGTGATCCGGGGCGGAGATCACCGACATGAGCCGCGTGGCCAGCTCCGGCTTGCGGTAGCCGCCGGGCTTGCGCTGGAAGAGGATGTACTCGATGTCGTTCTTGATGACACCGTTTGGCTCGTATGGCTTGCCGAAAAAGCCGCCGGCGCCCATCTCGTACTGCGCGTTGGCGATCTTGTACCAAATGATCGGAGCGAGGTTGTCGAAGCCGACCAACCGGCAATGTTCCTGAATGCTCGCGTGCAATGGGAACACGAGGTGCCGACCGAAAGCCTTCCGCGAGACGTTGACATCGCCGACGACAACAACCATCCGGCCGCCGGGCACGAGCGCGTCGTAGGCGCGACGCCAGACCTCGTCGAGCTCATCGAGGAAGGCGTCGTAGTCCGCGACGTCGCCAAGCTGGCGTTCGTGGTCGTTGTACTTCTTCAACGTCCAGTACGGCGGAGACGTGACGATCAAGTCGACGCTCTCCGGCTTGAGGTCGATCTCGCGGCTGTCGACGTTGTGAAGCGCGTGACCCGTCGGTAGCCCGCGGACCACCTGATCCAGCTGGGCGCAGGCTTCTGCATCCTTGGCGATCGCTGGAAATGCCTTCTGGGGCTCTGCTGCTATGAGATCAAGGAGATGCGGCGGCGCCACCTCGCGGATCATGTCGGGTCGAAGCGGCTCGCCGAAAATGACCGGCTCGGCTGCGGACGAACGATCGGGCTGAGTGTCGGGCATCTGTGGCAACACCTCTCTACGAACACCTGTTCGAGGAGGATACTCCCGAGGCGCTGCCTCCCCCGGGGACCGGCATCGCCTCACCGTAACGGCGCGTCGGCGCCTGGCAAGCGATAGGGCGTCAGCGCGCGTCGGGTTCGACCAGGTCGGAGCGGTACTCGGGGTGGTCGGTGAGGTACTGCGACGCGGCGCGCATGCTGTCCTCGTTGTACTTGTTGATGAACTCGTAGATCTCGGGTGCGATCTCGGCGGTCTCGTCGAAGTGGAGCATGGTGCGGTTCGGCCCGAGCCGATCGAGGCGAATGTGGCCGACCTGGTCGTTGCCGTCGCGGGAGAGCATCGTGTAGGTGTAACCGCGTTCGGGGACGACGTCGGTGACGAGTTCGAGCGCGGTGCCCGTCTCGTCTCCGGGCAACTTGTAGAAGACGCGTCGGAGCCGCCCGTTGTGGTGCTCGTCGCCTGCCCACAAGACGTCGACGCGATGCACCATCGGCGCGTAGTCCGTCCAGCGGTCGTAGTCCTGGAACAGCGCCCAGATCCGCGCTGCCGAATGCGGCATCTCCATGGTGAACTCGTGTGTGGTCATGAGTGCATCATGGCTCGCCGTCGCACGGAGTTCGGCAACTCTGAGGGCCTCCTGCCGCTCAGGAGTGTTCGCTCACCTCGAAGATCTCGTCGGCCACGAGCCCATGGGCTTCGCGGTGCACGCGCGCGGCCGTTTCGGCGTCGGGCGCCTCGACCAGGCAGAAGACCCGACCGGCCTTCTCGTCGACCCAGTAGCGCTGGTAGTGCACGCCGTACTCGCCCTGCTTCGCGAGGTCGGCTGCGTGCGCATTGGCGACGTCGTCGGCGGAAACGGGGCCATCCATCTTGTGGATGTCCATGAACATCGGCATGGTGAGATCTCCCTCTCGAGTTCGGGCTCTGGAGTCGAGCAGATGCGGTGCGGCAAGTCAAGAACGCCGGTACTCGCGGGTGGTCGGTGCGACCGGCGTTGCGCCAGAATGCACCGATGGAAACGCCGCTGCAACGCTCGGGATCGACCGTCATTGCCCGCCCGCCCGAAGACCTGTACGACATGGTCGCGGACGTCACCCGGATGGGGGAGTGGAGCCCGATCTGCAAGGCGTGCTGGTGGGACGAGGGCGACGGCCCGCGGGTCGGCGCCTGGTTCACCGGCCGCAACGAGTTGCCCGAGCGCACCTGGGAGACACGCTCCGAGGTGGTGGCGGCGGAGCGGGGCCGGGAGTTCGCCTTCGTCGTGGGCGGCACCATCGCGCGGTGGGGCTACACGTTCGCGGCGGTCGACGGCGGCACGGAGGTCACCGAGTCGTGGGAGTTCCTCCCCGCAGGGATCGCCTATTTCGAGGAGCGGTTCACGGCGGACGCACCGGCGCAGATCGCCAACCGCAGCGAGACCGCGCGCGACGGCATCGCCGCCACCCTCGCCGCGATCAAGAAGGTCGCGGAAGCCGGCTGATCGGGGGAGCCGGCTGATCGGGGGAGCTGGCTGATCGGGGGAGCTGGTCGGTCAGATCGAGAGGCCGACGAGCTTGGTGTCGAGATACTCGGCGATGCCTTCCCGGGCGCCTTCGACGCCGAGACCGCTCTGCTTGACACCACCGAAGGGCGCCGCGGCCGACGTGGGGTTGATGTCGTTCACTCCCACCATGCCGAACTTCAGGCGCTCCATCACGTGGAACGCGCGCGACAGGCTGTTCGTGTAGACGTAGGACGCGAGGCCGTACTCGGTGTCGTTGGCCATCGCGATCGCTTCGTCGTCGGTGTCGAACACGATGACGGGGGCGACGGGCCCGAACGTCTCCTCGCGGTAGATGAGCATGTCGGGCGTGACGTCGGCGAGCAGCGTGGGCGCGTAGAAGTAGCCCGTGTCGAGCCCTTCGTCGGTCAGTCGCGTACCACCGGTGACGAGTCGCGCGCCCTTGTCGAGCGCGTCGGCGACCTGGCGCTCCATCTTCTCCATCGCCTGCTGGTCGATCAGAGGTCCCACGGTGACGCCGTCGACGAGACCGCTCCCCGCCTTGAGTGCCTGGAAGCGCTGCTCGAGGGTGGCGACGAAGGGCTCCGCGAGCCCGCGCTGGACGAACAGCCGGTTGGGGCAGATGCACGCCTGCCCGGTGTTGAGGAACTTCACCGCGGCCGCTCCCTTCGCCGCGTGCACCGGGTCGGCGTCGTCGAGCACGAGGAAGGGCGCGTGGCCACCGAGTTCCATGCTGACCCGCTTGACCTGCGCGGCCGCCTGTTGCGCGATGAGCTTGCCGACCTCGGTGGAGCCGGTGAAGGTGATCTTGCGGACCCGCGGGTTGGTGACCAGTTCACCGCCGACGTGCTCGGGGTCGGACGTGGTGACGAGGTTCACGACGCCTTCGGGAACCCCGATCTCCTCGAAGATCTTGAACACCTCGACCGCGAGGAGCGGGGTCTGCTCGGCGGGCTTGAGCACGATGGTGCAACCGGCCGCGAGCGCGGGTGCGATCTTGCGTGTGAGCATCGACACCGGGTAGTTCCACGGGGTGATCGCGCCGACGACGCCGACGGGCTGGCGCAGCACGAGGAAGCGCTGGTCGGCACGCGCGGAGGGGATCGTCTCGCCGTAGACGCGCTTGGCCTCCTCCGCGAACCACAGCAGGAAGTCGGCCGCGTAGCCGACCTCGTTGCGCGCCATGCGGATCGGCTTGCCCTGCTCGTCGGTCATGAGCTTCGCAAGGGCCTCGCGACGCTCGAGCATCAGGTGATGGGCCTGGTACAGGAAGGCGGAGCGCTCGTACGCGGTGCGCGCGGCCCACGGCTCGAACGCGTCGGCAGCCGCGTCGATCGCGGCTCGCATGTCGTCGACCCCGGCGTCGGCCGCGGAGTCGATGACTTCGCCGGTGGCCGGATTGCGCGACTCGAAGGTGCGACCCGTTGCGGCCGCCCGCCATTCCCCGTTGATGTACAGCATGGCCTGACCCTACCGCCGGTCGACCGCCGGGTAACCGCTCGGCGCCGCGGCCGGGGCGGGTTCACCCCGAGATCGGTACCCCTGTCCGCTCGAATTCGTCGCGCGCGGCGCTGATCCATCCGAGGTCGTCGCGGCGTCGCCGTCCGCGCGCCGCGGAGGCGTCGATGCCGTATCGGCGCGCCGCGTTGAGCCCCAGGATCTTCTCCTTGGCCCGATCGGTCAGCTCGGGGTAACCGAACTCGTCGCGCAGCCGTGCGGGGATCTGGAACGCGCGGAAGGCGTCGACGACCGGCCGGTTCGGTCCGTACCAGACCGAATCGGTACCCCAGATGACGTTGTCCTCGCCGAAGGTGGCGAGGAGCTTCCCGATGACGTGCGCGGCGGCGTCGGGCCGGCGGACGAGACAGAACCAGGTGGTGCCGAGCTCGGCCGAGACGTTGTCGCCGGGGCCGAGCCCGTGCTCGCGCATCGTCGCGACCAGCCGGTTCACGCCGATGTCGGCGGTCTGCTCGGTGAAGGCGCCCTCGATCTCGTCGTCGGCGGCCATCTCGTAGCCGGAGTGGTACACGACGAGGTGGACGTTCGGGTGGGCGCGCGCCGCGGGTCCGACATCCGACGGCGACCCGGCCGGGGCATGGAACGCGATGCCCTTGTGTGCGCAGACCAGCGGCACCCCGAGTCGTTCGGCCTCGTCGAGAAACCGATGACCGTCGTCGTCGTCGAGTCGCCAGGTGGACACCCATTCACCACCGACGAGCTTGCCGAGCGTGTACACCTTCCATCCGACGGGACGGAACCGGTCGCGCCAGTCCTCCATCATGTCGGTCTCGCCGTGGTTCGGGTGCACGACCGCGTGGTTGAGGAGCCGCCCGGTTCCCGCCAACCGGTCCACGAGCTCGCGGGTTCCCGCGA
>Ga0315281_10008852_pt1 | contig 14039 bp, 13 predicted proteins | sample YL17G07_0_MG_FD_204540 | JGI IMG/M metagenome (GOLD analysis project Ga0315281, IMG submission 204540) | Sediment microbial communities from Yellowstone Lake, YNP, Wyoming, USA - YL17G07_0 | ecosystem: Environmental > Aquatic > Freshwater > Lake > Sediment | place: USA: Wyoming | collected...
GCCGCTTAACAACTTGGTTCTACGCAGGGCAGGGAACCCCGCATGCTCCGCATCTACAACTCGCTCGCCAGGGACAAGCAGGACTTCGTGCCCATCCGTTCCGGCGAGGCGCGCATGTACGTCTGTGGCATGACTGTCTACGACTACTGCCACATCGGCCATGGCCGCATGATGGTGGCGTTCGACATTGTGCGGCGCTGGCTGCGCGCGAGCGGCTATCGCGTCACCTACGTGCGCAATATCACCGACATCGACGACAAGATCATCAGACGCGCGGTGGAGAATGGCGAAACGGTCGGCGAGCTGACCGAGCGCTACATCCGCTACATGGACGAAGACGTCGGTTCGCTGGGCGTGGAGAAGCCGGACCACGAGCCGCGCGCCACGCAGTACGTGCCGCAGATGCTCGAGATGATCGGCCGCCTGGAGGCGAACGGTCTGGCCTATCGGGCCGCCGACGGCGACGTGAATTTTGCGGTGCGCAAGTTTCCCGGCTACGGCAAGCTCTCGGGCAAGTCGCTCGACGACCTGCGTGCCGGCGCGCGGGTGGAGGTGGGCGCCGCGAAGCGCGATCCACTGGATTTCGTGCTCTGGAAGCATTCCAAGCCCGCTGAGCCGAAGTGGCCCTCGGCCTGGGGCGAGGGGCGCCCCGGTTGGGCGATTGAATGCTCGGCGATGGGTTGCGCTCTGCTCGGAGAATCGTTCGACATCCACGGCGGCGGGCAGGACCTGCAGTTTCCGCACCACGAGAACGAAATCGCCCAGTCCGAGGGCGCCAACGGCAAGCCCTTCGTCAAGTACTGGGTCCACAACGGCTTCGTCCAGGTCGACGACGCCAAGATGTCGAAGTCGCTCGGCAACTTCTTCACCATCCGCGAGATCCTCAAGGTCTTCGATCCGGAGGTGGTGCGTTTTTTCCTCGTGCGCGCCCATTACCGCAGCCCGCTGGGCTATTCGGATGCGCATCTGAACGATGCGAAAGCGGCGCTGACCCGGTTGTATACGACGCTCAGGAATGTTTCGCCAGGAAAAGCCGATCCGGACTGGAGCGAGCCGCACGCGATGCGGTTCAAGGCAGCGATGGACGACGATTTCAACACTGCCGAGGCGGTGGCAGAGCTATTCAATCTTGCCAATGAGATCGGGCGTGGAAATACGGCGCTGGCGACGCAGTTGAAGGCTCTGGGCGGGATTCTCGGCATTCTGCAGCGGGAACCGCAGGCGTTTCTGCAGGCCGGCCCTGGTGGCGCTCTGGCAGACAGGGACATTCAGGACAAGATCGAAGCGCGCCTCGCCGCGCGCAAACAGAAGAATTACGCCGAGGCCGACCGGATCCGCAATGAACTCGAGGCCGCGGGGGTGATTCTCGAGGACGACCCCAAGGGCACGACTTGGAGGCGGGCCTGAAAATCGGGCTCTGACCCCGATTTTCTCAGCCCTCGAAGAACTCCTTCACCTTGTCGAACCAGCCCTTGGCGCGCGGGTTGTGGCGCCCGGCGTCTTTCTGGCTGATGGCTTCGAATTCCTGCAGCAGATCGCGCTGACGCGCAGTGAGGTTGACCGGCGTTTCGACCACCACGTGGCAGAAGAGGTCGCCGGGTGTCTGGCTGCGCACGCCTTTGATGCCTTTGCCGCGCAGGCGGAAGGTCTTGCCGCTCTGGGTTTCGTTCGGCACCTTGATGCGCGCGCTGCCCTCGAGCGTCGGAATTTCGATCTCGCCGCCGAGCGCCGCGCTGGTGAACGACACCGGCATCTCGCAATGCAGGTCGTCGTGGTCGCGCTGGAACACCGCGTGCGGCTTGAGGTGCACCTGGACGTAGAGGTCTCCCGGCGGGCCGCCATTGACGCCGGCTTCGCCTTCGCCGGTTAGGCGCACCCGGTCGCCTTCGTCCACGCCGGCTGGAATCTTCACCGACAGCGTTTTCTGGTTCTTGATGCGCCCGGCGCCGCTGCAGGCGGCGCAGGGGTGGGCCACGGTCTTGCCGCCGCCGTGGCAGCGCGGGCAGGTTTGCGCGATCGAGAACGGGCCTTGCGAAACGCGCACCTGCCCCGCGCCGCGGCAGGTGGCGCAGGTTTGCGCCTGGGTGCCGGGCTTCGCGCCCGAGCCGTGGCAGGTCGCGCACTCGGCCAGCGTCGGGATGCGGATCTTGGTCTCGAAGCCGTGCGCCGCCTGCTCCAGCGCGATCTCGAGGTTGTAGCGCAGGTCGGCGCCGCGGAAGACGTTGGAACGGCCGCCGCGCGCGCCGCCGAATATTTCGCCGAAGATGTCGCTGAAGACGTCGCCGAATCCGGCTTGGCCGAAGCCCGCGCCGGCACCTGCGGCGGCGGACGGGTCCACGCCGGCGTGGCCGTACTGGTCGTAGGCCGGCCGCTTTTTGGGGTCGGTCAGCACCTCGTAGGCTTCTTTGGCCTCTTTGAAGTGTTCCTCGGCCTTCGGGTTGTCCGGATTGCGGTCCGGATGCCACTTCATGGCGAGTTTCCGGTACGCCTTCTTGATGTCTTCCTCGGAGGCGTCCCGGTTAACTCCTAGCACTTCATAGTAATCACGCTTTGCCACAGGCTGTTAGCCCGTCTTCTTGTCTTTTACCTCGGTGTATTCCGCGTCGACGACATTGCCGTCATCCTTTTTCGGCTCGGCCGAGGCCTGGGGTTCGCCGCCCGCGGCCGCCTGTTGCTTGGCCTGCGCTTCCGCGTAGACCTTCTCGCCGAGCTTCTGCGAGGCTTCCGCAAGTACTTTTGCCTTCGCCTCGATCTGCGCCTTGTCGTCGGACTTGAGGACGCCCTCGGCATCCTTCAGCGCCGCCTCGATCTTTTCCTTTTCCCCCGCCTCCAGCTTGTCGCCGTGTTCGGCGAGCGATTTCTTGATCGAGTGCACAAGCGCCTCGCACTGATTGCGCGCGTTTACCAGCTCGAGCGCCTTGCGGTCTTCCTCGGCATGCGTCTCGGCGTCCGCCACCATGCGCTTGATCTCCTCTTCGGTGAGGCCCGAGCCCGCCTGGATCTTGATCTTCGCTTCCTTGCCGGTTGCCTTGTCCTTGGCGGTGACATGCAGGATGCCGTTGGCGTCGATGTCGAACATGACCTCGATCTGCGGCATGCCGCGCTGCGAAGGCGGGATGTCGGCGAGATTGAACTGGCCAAGCGACTTGTTGCCGCTCGCCACGTCGCGTTCGCCCTGCAGCACGTGGATCGTCACCGCGGTCTGGTTGTCTTCCGCGGTCGAGAACACCTGCTGCGCCTTGGTCGGGATGGTGGTGTTCTTCTGGATCAGCTTGGTCATCACGCCGCCCAGCGTCTCGATACCGAGCGACAACGGCGTCACGTCCAGCAGCAGCACGTCCTTGACGTCGCCCTTCAACACGCCGGCCTGGATCGCGGCGCCGACCGCAACTGCTTCGTCGGGGTTGACGTCCTTCCTCGGCTCCTTGCCGAAGAACTCGCGCACCTTGTCCACCACCTTGGGCATGCGCGTCATGCCGCCGACCAGAATCACGTCCTGGATGTCGGTGACCTTGACGCCCGCGTCCTTGATGGCGACGCGGCAGGGTTCGATGGTTCTGGTGATCAGTTCATCCACCAGCGACTCGAACTTGGCGCGCGTGATTTTTGTCGCCAGGTGCTGCGGGGCGCCGTTCGACATCGCGATGTAGGGCTCGTTGATCTCGGTCTGCTGGCTCGAGGACAGTTCGATCTTGGCGCGCTCGGCCGCGGACTTGACCCGCTGCAGCGCGATCGCGTCCTTGGCGAGGTCGACGCCGCTCTTCGCCTTGAATTCCTCGACGATGTGGTCGATCAGCCGCTGGTCGAAGTCCTCGCCGCCGAGGAAGGTGTCGCCGTTGGTGGACAGCACCTCGAACTGGTGTTCGCCGTCGACGGCGGCGATGTCGATGATGGAGATGTCGAAGGTGCCGCCGCCCAGATCGTAGACCGCGATCTTGCGGTCCTTGCCTTCCTTCTTGTCCATGCCGAAGGCGAGCGCGGCCGCGGTCGGCTCGTTGATGATGCGCTTGACTTCCAGCCCCGCGATGCGGCCGGCGTCCTTGGTTGCCTGGCGCTGCGAGTCGTTGAAATACGCCGGCACCGTGATCACCGCCTCGGTGACTTCCTCGCCGAGGTAGTCCTCGGCGGTCTTTTTCATCTTGCGCAGTACTTCGGCGGAAACCTGCTGGGAGGCGATCTTCTTGCCGCGCACCTCGACCCAGGCGTCGCCGTTGTCGGCCTTGACGATCTTGTAGGGCATCAGGGCGATGTCCTTCTGAACTTCCTTTTCCTCGAACTTGCGCCCGATCAGCCGTTTCACCGCGAACAGGGTGTTCTTCGCATTGGTGACCGCCTGGCGCTTGGCCGGCGCGCCCACCAGGATGTCGCCCTCTTCGGCATAGGCGACGATGGAAGGGGTGGTGCGCGCACCCTCCGAGTTTTCGATCACCTTGGGCTTGCCGCCCTCCATGATCGCCACGCAGGAGTTGGTGGTGCCGAGGTCGATGCCGATGATCTTGCCCATGTCGCTTCCTTCAATTCGAGTTCGGATTATTGTCAGAGATGGGGTTTCCGGCCTTGTTTTCAAGGGCTTTCGATACCGTGACCAGCGCCGGACGGAGGATCCGGTCATGCAGCCGCCAGCCCTTGAGCATGACCGCGACTATCGTGTTCGGCTCGGCCGGGGACTCGACCGCCGCCATCGCCTGGTGCTGGTGCGGATCGAAGCGTTCGCCGGGCGCCGGAGCGATATCGCTCAGACTGGATTTCTGGAACGCCGCTTTCAGCTGGCGAAGGGTCAGTTCGAGGCCGTCGCGCAGGACCGGGGGCGAGTCCGCCGCCGCGGCGAGCGCGGCTTCGAGGCTGTCCATCACCGGCAGCAATCCTTCGGCGAAGCGCTCGACGCCGAATTTGTGGGCGGCCGCGACGTCGGCTTGCGCGCGCTTGCGGACGTTCTCGGCTTCCGCGACCGCGCGCATCCAGGCGTCGCGCTGCTCATCAATCCGGGCCTGCGCCTGGGCAAGCAGCTTGTCGAGCGTCTGTTCCTCGGCGGGCGCGGAGGTGCTTTGTTCTTGCGAATTAGGGGCTTCGGACATATAGCCCGTAGCAAATGGGGGCTGACGCCCGGGCTTCAAGGGGCCGTATCGACTATTTTTGCCAGCGCCTCGATCCACTCGGGCGCCTCATTCAGGCACGGCAGGGCGTGGAACTCCCTGCCGCCCGCGCCAAGGAAGGCGGTCTTGGCTTCCATGGCGATCTCCTCCAGTGTCTCCAGGCAATCCGAGACGAAACCCGGACAGACCACGTCCGCCCGCCCGAGCCCCTGCCGCGCCATTTCGATGAGCGTCGGTTCGGTGTAAGGCTGCAACCACTCCGCCGCGCCGAAGCGGGATTGGAAGGTCAGGCGCCAATCCTTTTCATGCAATTGAAGTGCATCTGCCAGCAATTTGGCGGTTTGCGCGCACTGGCGCTGGTACGGATCGCCCTGCTCGATGGCGCGCTTGGGCAGCCCGTGGAAACTCATCACGAGTTTGTCGCCGCGACCGTGCGCATCCCAGTGGCGCCGCACCACCGCAGCGAGTGCAGAGATGTAGGCGGGGTGATCGTGAAAGTTCTCGATCATGGCGACATGCGGGCCAACGACGTCGCGGATGCTTGCCGTCGTGCTGCGGGAATACTGCGGGTAGAGCGGAAGAACGGCAATTTTTTTGCATGGCGCAAGCTTTTTCATGCCGTCCGCGATCGTGGGCTCGCCGTAGCGCATCGCGTATTCAACTTGACGTTGCGGAAGAACGGAACGAAGCAGCTGCGTTTGCCGGATCGTATGCACTGCAAGCGGGGAGCCTTCGGGCATCCAGACGGATGCATATTTCTTCGCGCTCTTCGCCGGCCGCGTGCGCAGGATGATGCCGTGCAGGATCGGCAGCCAGATGAAGCGGGGAAGCTGGACCACGCGCGGGTCGGCAAGGAATTCGGCGAGATAGCGCCGCACCGCCGCGGGGGTGGGCGCCGCGGGCGTGCCCAGGTTGACGAGAAGAACTCCGACCAGTGCTGCGCCCAAGAGCTGGCTAATCGAGCTCGTAGCCGACCGAGGCGAGACGGTCCAACGATGCCTGCAGAGCGGCCGCCCACTCGTTCGTCTGCGATTTCAGGTCGACTTTGGCGAAGCCGGCCGTCACGGCCGGCGCGCCGTAGCCCAGGCGTCCCAGAAGCACCAGCGCAAGCGCGTCGGCCTCTTCCTGCTGCTTGGGCTGGTAACTCAGCACCAGGACGCGCGATCCCACCAGCGACGCGGCGGTCGCCGAGGTGTTGGCCGTGACGGTCGAGGACGCGCCCGCCGCGACCGCCCCGGACGGAAACGCGCTGCTGAGCGCCTTGGCAAGTCCGGCGACCGGAAACAGGATGTAGGCGAGGCCGGAGACGACCAGGCTGGTGGCGGTATTCTCCCCGTGGTGATTCGCGATCACGTGCGCCATTTCCCGCGCGACGACGAAAGCGAGCGCGGCGTCCGCCGGCGCCAGGGAACTGACCGGGCGCAGGATGACGATGCGGCCGTAGGAGGTCGAGACGGTGCCTGCCTCGGACTTGTCGGCAATGATGAATTCGAACTTTTCGACGCGATCGCGCAGCTCCGGATGGAGTTCATAGGCGACCCTTGCAAGCTCCATACCGATGCGCGCGACGCGCTGCTCGAAGGTGACCGGCGCGTCGCTTGCGGTCTGGCCGACGCCGGCCGAGCCGTCCGGCATGGTGACCAGAGTCATCTGCATCTTCATCTCGGAATAGGCCGCGCTGACGGGAGCGGGCGCGGTCAACTGCGCGCGGCCGCTGTGCGGTGACGCGGCGCAGCCGCCCAGGAGAACGCAGCCGCCCAGCATCGCGCACGCGCCGAGCAGGCCGGGCCTTTGGCTCACGGCTGCGATAGCGCGCTCGAAAGCAACTTGGCGGTGACGTCGACGATCGGCACGACGCGATCGTAGGCCATGCGCGTCGGCCCGATGACGCCGACGGTGCCGACCACTTCCCCGCCCACCTTGTAGGGCGCGGTCACCACGCTTACCTCGTCTGGCGCCGTGATGCCGGATTCGCCGCCGATGAAAATCTGCACGCCTTCGGCGCGCAGCGACAGGTCGAGGATCTGCACCAGGGAGGTCTTGTACTCGAACAGCTCGAACAGCTGGCGCATGCGGCTCATGTCCTGCGACAGGTCGTGCACCGCGAGCAGGTTGCGCTCGCCCGAGATCACGTACTGCTCGTTGCCCTCCGCGACCGCCTTGTCGCTTGCCTCCAGCGCCGCGCTCATCAGCCCCATCATGCCCTGCCGGATCTCACGCAGCTCCTCGTGGACGCGGTGGCGGATGTCCTCGAAGCTGTGCCCGGAATAATTCTGGTTGATGTAGTTCGCGGCAGAGACGAGTTCCGAGGGAGTGTAGTCGCGATCGGTGAACAGGATCCGGTTCAGCACGTCGCCGTCGGGGGTGACGACGATCAGCAGCACGCGCTTTTCCGACAGCCGCAGGAATTCGATCTGGCGGAAGGTGAGGGCGCGGCGGCGGGGCGTCATCACGATGCCGGCGAAATTCGTCAGCTGGGACAGCAGCAGCGAGGCGGCCTGGATCACGCGCTGCGGGTTGTCCGGGTGGAGCTGGTCCTCGAGCTGGTGGAGTTCGCCCGAGCCGAGCTGCTTCACCACCAGCAGCGAATCGACGAAGAACCGGTAGCCGAGCGGCGTCGGCACGCGGCCGGCCGAAGTATGGGGGCTGGCGATGAGGCCCATCTCCTCCAGGTCCGACATCACGTTGCGGATCGTGGCCGGCGAGAGGTCCAGCCCGGCGTGGCGCGACAGGGTCCGCGAGCCGATCGGCTGGCCCTCGGCGATGTAGCGCTCGATCAGCGTTTTCAGCAGGATCTGCGCGCGTTTATCCAGCATGCCCGGATTCTACCGTTAGAATCGCGCGATGCAGCCCGCATTCCAGCGCGTCGCTCTGGTCGGCAAGAAAACCCCGGAAATCGCCCAGTCGCTGCGCGCGCTGCGCGATTTCCTGCGCCAACGCGGCTGTGAAGTGATGCTGGAGCGCGACACCGCGGCGGGCGTCGGCGAAAACGGCGCGGTGGCCGGTTACGACGAAATCGGCCGCAGCGCAGACCTGGCGATCGTGGTGGGCGGCGACGGCACCATGCTGGCCGCGGCGCGCAACCTGGCGCACCACAAGGTGCCGCTCGCCGGCATCAATCTGGGGCGTCTCGGATTCATGACCGACATCGCGCTGCACGACATGAGCCAGTCGGTGGGCGCGATCCTGGAAGGTCGCCACACCGTCGAGGAGCGCGCGTTGATCGATGCCGAGATCCTGCGCGGCGCCGATTCGGTGCTGCGCACGGTGGCGCTCAACGAGGCGGTGGTCACCAAGGGCTCGCAGGCGCGCCTGATTGAATTCAAGCTGACCATCGACGGCGAATACGTCTATCGCCTGCGCGCGGACGGCGTCATCGTCGCCACGCCGACCGGTTCCACCGCCTATGCGCTCTCCGCGCAGGGCCCGATCCTGCAGCCCACCGTGCCCGCGTTCGCGCTGGTGCCGCTGAATCCCCACGTGCTTTCGGCGCGGCCGGTGAGCGTGAGCGACCGCAGCGTGATCGATATCACCCTGGTGCACGCAGTCGATGCACGCGCCCATTTCGACGGCTTTGCGCTCACCGAGCTGCAGGAGGGCGACCGGCTGGTGCTCAAGCGCTCGGCCGATTCGATCCGCTTCGTGCATCCGCCCGGCTACAGCTACTTCACGATGCTGCGCGAGAAACTGCGCTGGAGCAATGCGGTGGGAACCAGGCCAGGGGACTGATCGCGTTGTTCCGTCGTGACGTGAAAGCGGATTCGGCGGATCCTCGCGAGGCGCTCCCGGCCAAGCTGATCGCGGTCGTTTTCATCCCGTTCGCGAGCGGCTTTTTTCTTTCCATCCTGCTGCGCTACGTCAACGCGGTCATCGCACGCGACCTCGCGGCCGATTTCGCGCTGTCGCCCTCGGACCTGGGCCTGCTCACCAGCGCGTACTTCCTCGTCTTCGCGGTGTTCCAGATTCCGCTGGGCGTGCTGCTCGACCGTTTCGGCCCGCGGCGGGTGCTCGCCACGCTGCTCGTCTTCGCCGCCGCGGGCGGGCTCGTCTTCGGTCTGGCGCAGGGCGTGGCCACGCTCGCGCTGGGGCGCGCACTGCTGGGGCTCGGCGTGTCGGGCTGCCTGATGGGATCGATCAAGGCCTTCACGCTCTGGTTCCCGCTCTCGCGCCTGGCGACGCTGAACGGCTGGATCCTCGCCATCGGCGCGCTGGGGGCGATGGCGGCCACCGCGCCGGTGGAGGCGCTCGCCGGCGCCGCCGGCTGGCGCGCGGTGTTCTACCTGCTGGCCGCGTGTTGCGCCGCCGTCTCAGCGCTTATCTTCTGCGTCGTTCCGGAGCGCCCGCTCCCCGGGGCGGGCGAGACCTGGTCGCGCCAGTTTTCCGAGATCGGCGCAATCCTGTCGAACCTGTTCTTCTGGCGCGTGGCACTAACGCTGATCGTGGTGCACGGCGCCTACCAGGCGCTGCAGGGGCTCTGGCTCGCCCCCTGGCTCGCCGACATCGGCGGCCAGTCGCGCTCCGAGGTGGCCCGGACCCTGCTCGCGGGCTCGCTCGCCTACGGCGTGGGCTCGGTGATCTTCGGCACGCTTGCAGACCGCATGGCCGCACGGCTCACGGCATACAAGGCCGGCATGGCGCTCTGCGTGGGCGCGTTCTTCGCCCTCGCCGCCGGTGCGGGCGGGGGCGCGCTCGCGATCGTCATGCTCTACGGTTTCGGCGCCTGCGCCGCGGCGCTGCCCTACGCCATCCTGTCGGAGCACTTCCCGCGCGGGCTCACCGGGCGCGTCATCACGGCGGCGAACATCTTCATGTTCCTCGCTTCGTTCGCTTTCCAGTGGGGCGTCGGCGTACTGCTGCGGCTCTGGCCGGCGGTCGAAGGGCGCTATCCCGCCGAGGGCTATGCAGTCGCCTTCGGCATTGTCGGGCTGCTGCAACTTGCCGCGCTGCTCTGGCTGCTGCCGATGCGGGAGAAGTCCGGCTAGGCCGCCTGTGCAAGCCTGCGCGCGTGCGCGATCTCGCCGCTGCGGGCGACACGGACCTGTGATGCGGGGAGCGTAACCACTGCCACGGTTTCGCCGTCCAATGTCGTGAACTCGACCTCGAAGCCCTCGCCGTCTTGGTGCACCAACACCACGGTTCCGACGTCCCCGCGCGCCAATCCATGATCGGGCAGATCACACTCAAGAATCACTTCGGCCAATTCGCGGATCATCGGCTTTTCCTCTGCAGCGGGTGCGCTGTCGCAAAACGCGGAATCGTAGTATTTGGAGTTATAAACCATACGCTTCTTACGTTCAAGATAGTACCGTCGGGCGCAAGCAGAGTACCGTCTACGATATATCGCTTCCCAAAGGCGGTCTCATCAGTTTGCAGAACCGGATTCTTCTCCGCATGCTCCCGCAACGCCCGCGCAAGTGCTCGCCAGTTCGCAACAACGAAGCCGTGCTTGCCGAAAAAAGCGGCCTTGCTTTTTCCCGCCGTGTGCGTGGTCGAAAGCAGATAGCCGACGATCTTGTTCTCGGGCACCTCCGCCGCGTTCGCATTGGGCAAATTCAAGCTGTGCGTCCATTCGATGACTCGTTCTCGACATAACGCGAATCGCCACGCCTTCGTTGACGCCTGATCGATGCGCTTGCATGAAGGGGGCAAACACGGGCAGCATTCGCCTGCCATGCTGCGCGCGCTGGTAATTCGTGATTTCGTGATTGTGGAGCGGGTCGAACTCGAGACCGGCGCCGGCTTCACCGTGCTCACTGGCGAGACGGGCGCCGGGAAATCCATCCTGGTGGACGCGATCGAGCTGCTGGTCGGCGGGCGCGCCGACGCGTCGCTGGTGCGCGAGGGCGCGGAGCGCGCGGAGCTGTCGGCGGAATTCGACGCCGCCAAAGGCAGTGCCCTGGAAAAATATCTTGCCGATGCCGGGCTGGAAGGCGATCCAGGCAATGTGATCCTGCGGCGCACGATCGACCGCTCGGGCCGTTCGCGCTGCTTCGTCAACGGCCATGCCGCGACGCTGGCGCAGTTGAGGGAAGCGGGCGAATACCTGGTGGACATCCACGGCCAGCACGAACACCAGTCGCTGCTGCGCGCGGCCGCGCAGCGCGAGCTGCTCGATGCGCACGCCGGCGCCGGGGAATTGGCGCTCGCCTGCGCCGACGCATGGCGCGGCTGGAAACGGCTGGCCGCGCTTGCCGTCGAAGCCGAGCAGCAGTTCGCCAAGCGCGAAGCCGAACGCGCGGAGCTGCAGGAAAAGGTCGCCGAATTGAAAAAGCTCGGCCTGAAGGACGATGAATGGGACGGGCTGGCCGCGCAGCACCAGCGCCTGGCGCATGGCTCCAGCCTGCTCGCCGGCGCGCAGTCATCGCTGGAAGCATTGTCGGAGGCGGAGGGCGCCTGCCTGCCGCAGCTCTCCGCGGTGGCCAGCCGGCTGCGCGCATTGTCGGAGCACGATGTGCATCTCAAGGCGATCGTCGAAATGCTCGAGTCGGCCGAGGTGCAGGCCGCCGAAGCCGCGCGCGATCTGCGCGACTACGCCTCGCGCGTCGACCTGGACCCTGCAGCGCTGCGGGAAGCGGAGCAGCGCATCGAGGCGCTGCATGCCGCCGGGCGCAAGTATCGCGTCAAGCCCGCGGCGCTGCCGGTGCTGGAAAAGGATCTTCTGCTGCGCTTCAGGGAACTCGAGCTTGCGGCGAGTCCGGGGGCGCTGCAGCGCGAGGTGGCGGCAGCCAAGGGCCGCTATGACGCCGCGGCGAAGAAGCTGTCGGCAAAGCGAAAAAGCGCCGCACAGGCGTTGGGCCGCGAGGTAACGCAGGCGATGCAGAACCTGGCGATGACAGGGGGCCGTTTTTCCATTTCTCTTAAGGCATTGATTGAACCGGGAAGCGCAGGCGCGGAGGAAGTCGAGCTCGAGGTCGCCGCGCATCCGAGCTTGCCGTTGCGGCCATTGGCGAAAGTGGCTTCGGGAGGTGAGCTGTCGCGTGTCTGTCTCGCGATCCAGCTGGTGGCGGCGAAGGAATCCCCGATCGGCACGCTGGTGTTCGACGAGGTGGATAGCGGAATTGGCGGCGCCGTGGCGCAGACCGTAGGGCGGTCGCTGAAGAAACTCGGACGCGAGCGCCAGGTGCTGTGCGTTACGCACCTGCCCCAGGTTGCGGCTCAGGCCGACGAGCAGTGGTCGGTGTCGAAATCAGGCACGCGCGGCAAGGTAAGCAGTGCGGTTGCGCGCCTTGACCGCGCCGGGCGCGTCGAGGAACTCGCGCGCATGCTGGGGGGCGCCGAAATCACCGCCACCACGCGCAAACACGCCGCAGAACTGCTGGGAAAGTAACCGCTCGGAACAGGGGAACCCAGGTTCCCCCGTTACCCCCTCCTTAGACGGGGCGATGCGGGCAGTTAGTCTTGGTGCAGTCGGCGTAGAGGGCGAGCGAATGGCCGCGCAGATCGAAGCCGTTCTTGCGCGCGATCTCGCCCTGGCGTTTCTCGATTTCACCATCGTAGAACTCTTCCACCCGGCCGCACTGCAGGCACACCAGGTGGTCGTGGTGCCCACCCTGGTTGAGCTCGAATACCGCCTTGCCGGTCTCGAAATGCTGGCGCGCCAGCAGCCCGGCCTGCTCGAATTGCGTGAGAACTCGGTAGACGGTTGCGAGTCCAACGTCCATGCCTTCGGCAATCAGCGCTTTGTACACGTCCTCGGCCGACAGATGGCGCACCTTGCTCGCCTCGAACAGCTCGAGGATCCTGCGCCGGGGCAGGGTTGCCTTGAGGCCGATCTCCTTCAGGCTCTGAGCGGTGCTCATCCGTTATCATTATAGGCCCATGAAAATAGCTTCCTGCCGCATTTCCCCCGGGGTTCTGGCGTTGCTCATGGCTGCGCTCCTGCCCGCCTGCAAGTCGGTCGACGTGCCCAAGGTTCCCGGCGTCACGCCGTACCGGATGGTGATCCAGCAAGGCAATTTCATCTCGCAGGAAATGGTGTCGCAGTTGAAGCCCGGCATGACTAAGGAGCAGGTGAGGTTCATTCTCGGCACCCCGCTGGTCACCGATATTTTTCACGCCGATCGCTGGGACTATGTGTTCTTTCGCGAGACGCCGGACGGCAAGCGCGAGCAGCGCAACCTGTCGGTGGTATTCGAAAAAGACAAACTTGCGAGAGTGCTCGGCGACCTGCTGCCCTCCGATGGCGCGGCCCAGTCGAGCGGTTTCGAGGCACAGGTGAAGCCGGATAAGGTCAAACCGGTGGTCAAACCCGTGGCCAAGCCCGAGGCCAAACCGGCGGCTGAAATCGCCAAGCCGGCCGCCGAAGCACCCAAGCCGGTTGCCGAGGCGGCCCCCAAGGCGCAGGAGAACAAGACCGCGGAAGAAAAAAAAGAGCCGGGTTTCCTCGACCGGCTGCGGGAGAAGATCGGCCTGTGAAACACGCCGGCATCAAGGTCGTGGTCGCGGGCGCGGGCGGCAAGATGGGCCAGGCGCTCATCGAGGCGGTACGCGCCGACACCTCGCTGGTACTTGCCGCCGCGCTTGATGTCAGGGGCAGTCCGGCGATCGGCGCGAACATCGGCGGATTGAAGGTCGGGTCGGACATCCGCAAGGCACTCGCCGCCGGCGACGTGCTGATCGATTTCACGCGCCCCGAGGGAACCATCGAACATCTCGAGGTCTGCGCCCGCCTGGGCAAGGCAATCGTCATCGGTACGACCGGGTTCTCCGACCCGCTGAAGAAAGCTATCCTGCAGGCCGGCCGCAAAATCCCGATCGCCATGTCGCCCAACTTTGCGGTGGGCGTGAATGCGGTATTCAAGCTCGCCAAAGTGGCGGCGGAAATCCTGGGCGATGATTTCGACGTCGAAATCATCGAAGCGCACCACCGCAACAAGGTAGACGCGCCCTCGGGTAGCGCCCTCAAGTTGGGGGAAATCATTGCTTCTGCATTGAAAAGAGACTTGA
>Ga0315281_10008854_pt1 | contig 14033 bp, 11 predicted proteins | sample YL17G07_0_MG_FD_204540 | JGI IMG/M metagenome (GOLD analysis project Ga0315281, IMG submission 204540) | Sediment microbial communities from Yellowstone Lake, YNP, Wyoming, USA - YL17G07_0 | ecosystem: Environmental > Aquatic > Freshwater > Lake > Sediment | place: USA: Wyoming | collected...
ACGGTTCTTACACGCCACGCGTGCGCGAGATCGAATCCATCCTGAGCAACGTCGGCCGTTGCGATGTCACCAACAATATCTACGGCGCCAAGTGGACCAAGCTCATCGCCAATACCATGACGATGGGGCCGTTCGGGTTGTTGGGGCTGGGCAACTCCGAGGCGGCCAATTTGCCTGGCATGTTCGACATTTCGGTGAAACTCGGCAAGGAATCAGTCGCGGTCGGTGCCGCGCTCGGTTACCGCATGGAGCCCATATTCGGCCTGCGTGCGGACGAGTTCGCGGGCTCTGCGGACGAGAATCTGGTGACGGCAATGAAGACCCTTCTGGGGCATGTCAGCAGGGGCCGCACGGCGCCCATTCACGATCACATCAAGGGCCGCACGAGCGAAATGGAGTTCATTCCCGGTGTGGTGGCGAAGAAAGGCCGGGAACTCGGCATCGCGACGCCGTTCAATGACGCCGTGCTCGATATCGACCGGCAGATCAACCGGCGTGAAATCAAGATGGACCGCTCGAACTTCGAGTTGCTCAAGGCCAAAGTGGCGGCCGCTAAGTGAAACTGGGTTCAGATAATGCTTAAGGAGACTTTCAAAAACCGTCATGCCCGCGAAGGCGGGCATCCAGAAGGGCCTGAATTGACTGGATTCCCGCCTGCGCGGGAATGACAAAATGGGGGGTTAATCTAAACTTCCGTAACCCGTGCCCGAGAGTAACAATTTGATGAAAGATCACCCCAATGCGTTTTGAAGGCACAGATTCATACGTCGCCACGCCGGACCTGATGATGGCGGTCAATGCGGCAATCACGCTCGAGCGGCCGCTCTTGATCAAGGGCGAGCCGGGCACCGGCAAGACCATGCTGGCGCTCGAAGTTGCGAAGGCATTGAAACGGCCGCTGTACGAGTGGCACATCAAGTCCACCACCAAGGCGCAGCACGGCCTGTACGAATACGATGCGGTATCCCGGCTGCGGGACTCGCAACTGGGCGACCCGAAAGTGCACGACATCAAGAATTACATCGTGCGCGGCATGCTGTGGAATTCGTTCGAATCGGATGCGCGATCTGTGCTGCTGATCGACGAGGTGGACAAGGCTGATATCGAGTTCCCGAACGACCTGCTGCGCGAGCTGGATCGCATGGAGTTCTACGTCTATGAGACGCAGCAGCTGATCAAGGCGCAGCACCGGCCGCTGGTGATCATCACCAGCAACAACGAGAAGGAATTGCCGGATGCATTTTTGCGGCGCTGCTTTTTCCATTACATCCGTTTCCCCGACAAGGAAACGATGGAAAAGATCGTGCGCGTGCATTTTCCCGGCCTCAAGAAGTCGCTGCTCCGCGAAGCGCTCGAATCGTTCTTCGAAATCCGCGATGTTCCGGGACTGAAGAAAAAGCCCTCGACCTCGGAACTGCTCGACTGGCTGAAACTGCTGATGGCGGAGGACATTCCTCCTGAGACATTGACGAGCCAGGACCAGCACAAAATTATCCCGCCTTTGCACGGCGCGTTGCTCAAAAACGAGCAGGACGTGCATTTGTTCGAGCGGCTCGTATTCATGTCGCGCCGCAAGCCGGGCTGACCTGAAGTGGCCAAGGCGACACGCGGGTTTCCGCCGGTGGTTGATGCCGGCATTGAGATACTGATACTGGGAAGTTTCCCGAGTGAGAAGTCAATTCAAGCTGGGGAGTATTACGCGTTCAAGCAAAATAATTTCTGGCATCTGGTCGGTGAAGTAATCGGCCAGCCGTTGCTGCCAAAGATGGATTATGCGGAGCGTAAGCGTATGTTGCTCAAGCACCATATCGGTTTGTGGGATGTTGTCGGTGCGTGCGAGCGCAAAGGCAGTTTAGATTCGAATATTCGCAATCGGAGGGACAATGATTTTTCAGAAGTCCTGGGTAACGCAAGAAAATTGCGCCTTGTAGCCTTTAACGGCAAGAAAGCTGCCGAAAAAGAACCGATATTCAAGCCGCGGTATCAAACCGTCGTGCTGCCGTCATCGAGTCCTGCCAACACCATGCGTTTCGGCGAAAAGCTCAAGCAATGGCGGCAGATCGTGTCGCCACATTGATTTGGCTTTTAGCTCTTCACTCCTCTCTCTTCACTCAAATCGTGCTGATCGAATTCTTCCTGAAGTTGAAGCAGGGCGCGCTGCCGGTCTCGGTCCGCGAATTCCTGACGCTGTTAGAGGCGCTCGACAAGCGCGTGATTGGCGGCAGCATCGACGATTTCTACTATCTGTCGCGCGCATGTCTCGTCAAGGACGAATCGAACTACGACAAGTTCGACCGCGTGTTCGGCGCCTATTTCAAGGGTATCACCGAGTTGCCGGAAGGCGTCACTGCATTGATACCGGAGGAGTGGCTGAAAAAGCTTGCCGAGAAGCACCTGACGGAGGAGGAAAAAAAGCTGATTGAATCACTCGGCGGTTGGGAGAAGCTGATGGAGGCGCTCAAAAAGCGGCTCGAAGAGCAGAAGGGCAGGCATCAGGGTGGCAACAAATGGATAGGCACCGCCGGCACCAGCCCGTTCGGCGCTTACGGTTATAACCCCGAGGGGGTGCGCATCGGCCAGCACGAATCGCGTCACAGGCGCGCGGTGAAGGTGTGGGACCAGCGCGAGTTCAGGAACTTCGACGACTCGGTGGAACTCGGTACGCGCAATATCAAGGTCGCGTTGAGGCGGCTGCGGAAATTCGCGCGCCAGGGCAATCCCGACGAACTGGATCTCGACGATACCGTGCGTTCAACTGCGAAGAATGCCGGCTGGCTCGACATCAAGATGGTTCCCGAGCGTCACAACAGCGTCAAAGTATTGCTGTTCCTGGATGCCGGCGGTTCCATGGACGACCATATCCAGGTCTGCGAGCAGTTGTTTTCGGCGGCGCGCACCGAATTCAAGCACCTCGAGTATTTCTATTTCCACAACTTTCTCTACGAACGGGTGTGGAAGGACAACCGGCGGCGGGCAACCGAGCGGATCGCAACGTGGGATGTGATGCATAAATATCCGCACGATTACAAGGTGATATTCGTCGGCGATGCGACCATGAGCCCGTATGAAATCGTTTACCCGGGCGGCAGCGTAGAGCATTCCAATCCGGAAGCGGGCGCGGTGTGGATGCAACGCATGCACGACATTTACAAGGACATGATCTGGCTCAATCCGCAGCCCGAGCCGGTGTGGGATTACCACGAATCGATCCGCCTGACGCGCGAACTGATCGGCGAGCGCATGTTCCCGCTGACGCTGGCCGGGCTTGACCGCGGCATGCGCTTGCTCAGCAAAGGGCATTAGCATGGCCCTTAAGGCGACCATTTTCAAAGCGGGGCTGCAAATCGCCGACATGGATCGCAACTATTACCAGGATCATGCGCTTACTATTGCGCGTCATCCGTCGGAGACCGACGAGCGCATGATGGTGCGATTGCTGGCTTACGCGCTGCACGCCGGTCCGGCCATGGCGTTCGGCAAAGGACTGAGCGATGATGATGAGCCCGATCTGTGGCAGAAGGATCTGACCGGGGCGATCGAAATCTGGATAGACGTCGGCCAGCCCGACGAGAAACGCATACGCAAAGCTTGCGGGCGCGCCGCGCAGGTGTATGTCTACAGTTACGGCCGCCAGGGTGCGAATATGTGGTGGGAGCAGGTCGGCAGCAAGCTTGAGCGCAGCCGTAACCTGACGGTGATTCAACTGCCGGCGAGTTCGATTCAGGCGCTGTCCAAGTTGGCGCACCGCAATATGCAGCTGAATTGCACCATCCAGGACGGGCAGGTCTGGATGGCCGATGAGGATAAATCAGTGCACGTGGAACTGGAGACATTAAAATCTCCACCGGCGGTCGTGTATTGATCAGCTATACGCCGGCACGGGCCTTTTTTTCGGCGACCTTCGCTTCGAATTTCTCCGCGTCAATCACGGTGCGCTCGTGGGAACCTTCCGAAATCTTGTCGAGGCCATCGTGCGCCGATAGCGAGAAATACAGCTTCCTGCCGTCTATCCGGTCGAGCCTGACGTCGACGGTCACTGTCATCCCCGGCGGCGTCGCGGCAAGGTGTGAAAAATAAACGCCGGTTCCGAGCGACTGCTCGCGCGGCCAATCGAGATGCGGCTTGATTGCTTCGATGCACGCCCATTCAAGCAGACCGACCAGGAAGCCCGTTGCGAGCACGTCCGGCATTTGCTGGAACATTGCAGCCTCGGGATAGAGGTGCGGCACCGTCTTGCCCGGCGGGATTCTGAAGGTATGGCGGTAGGTGAGCCCGGGTTTGAGCGTGACTTTCATTCAGCGGAAGCAGTGAAGAGTGAAGAGTTAAGAGTGAAGAGCGAAGGGGTAGGCTTCGAGCCTGATTTCTTAAGGCTCATGGAATTCAGCGCGGCTGGTGGCGCCGGTCCTGCATGGGCGGTGCAGCTTTCATCACTTCGTCGACTGTGGTGATGCCAGCGGCGATTTTCATGGCGCCACTGATTCTGAGCGGTTTGACGCCTTCGCGGTAGGCCAGATCGCGCAGCTTGTCCATGTCTGTGGTCTCCGTGATCGCTGTCCTGATCTCATTGGTAAGCACCATCATCTCGTAAATGCCGATGCGGCCTGCGTAGCCAGTCATGCGGCAATCGAGGCAACCCTTGGCTATGAAGGCGGTTTCCGGTTTTTGCGCCTTCCATGGCGACACCATCATTTCCCACGCCGAATCATCGAGCACGTGCTGCTCCTTGCACGCCGGGCACAGCACGCGCACCAGCCGCTGGGCGACCACGCCGAGCACGGTTGAGTTGAGCAGATACGACGGCACGCCGAGATCGAGCAGGCGGGTGATCGCCGCCGGCGCGTCGTTGGTATGCAGAGTCGATAACACCAGGTGGCCGGTCAACGCGGCCTGGATCGCCATCTCGGCGGTTTCAAGATCGCGGATCTCGCCGACCATGATGATGTCCGGGTCCTGCCGCATCAACGTACGGATGCCGCTGGCGAAATCGACGCCGATGTTGTGCTGCACCTGCATCTGGTTGAATTGCGGCTCTACCATCTCGATCGGGTCTTCGATGGTGCAGACGTTGACCTCGGGCGTGGCGAGGAATTTCATGGTCGAGTACAGGGTCGTGGTTTTGCCGGAACCGGTTGGGCCCGTGACCAGAATGATGCCGTGCGGCTTCGCAATCATGGTGTGCCACTTCTTCAGATCTTCATCCCCGAGACCGAGTTCACCGAAGTCCCTGACCAGCACGTCGGGGTTGAAGATCCGCATCACGAGCTTTTCGCCGAACGCGGTTGGCATCGTCGACAGCCGCAGCTCGACTTCGCCGCCGTCGGGCGTCACGGTTTTGAGGCGGCCGTCCTGCGGGCGGCGCTTTTCGACCACGTCCATGCGGCCGAGTATCTTGATGCGGCTTGTCATTGCCGCCAGCACCGCCGTCGGAATCTGATAGACCTGGTGCAGCACGCCGTCGATGCGGAAGCGCACGTTGCCCGCGTCGCGCCGCGGCTCAAGATGGATGTCGCTTGCGCGCTGCTCGAATGCATAGGTAAACAGCCAGTCGCAGATATGAATGATGTGCGAGTCGTTGGCGTCGAGCTTGCCGCTTCTGCCGAGTTGCACCAACTGCTCGAAATTTGTGATCTCGCTGAATGCCCCTTTGTCCTTGGCGCCGGCGCCTTTGATCGATTTAGCGAGATTGAAGAATTCGACGATGTAGTTCTGGATGTCGAGCGGATTCACGATCACGCGCTTGATGTCCAGCCGCAGGATTTGCTTGAGGTTGTCTTCCCAATCGCGCACGAAAGGCTCGCACGTTGCGATCGTCGCTTCGCGCGTGGAGACGCCGACTGGCAGGATGTGGTAGCGCTGCGCGTAGGCTGTCGACATCAGCTTGGTGACCGCGGCGAAATCGATTTTGAACGGATCGAGGTGCAGGTAGGGCAGGCCGGCTTTCGCCGCGAGCCACTCGGTGAGCATCTCGAGATGCAGCGTTTTCTTGGGATTGCGCGGGTCTTTGAGTTTTTGCTCGCTGAGCACAACCAGCGGATGTTGATCGCTGCGGTTGTAGCGGCGTTCATTCGCCAGCCGGTCGGCGTCTTCTTTGCTTACCAACTTGTCGGCAACCAGGTCGGCCAGCACGCCTTCAAGCGTGAGCTTTTGGCCACCCGGTTTGGCGGGCGTTAAAGGGGCCGGTTTGGCCGGCTTGGTTACGCTCTCAGCCATGCCTGCGAATATAAACGTATTCCATAAACTACTCAAACAGTTACGAAACAGACTTCAGGGATGTCGTATCTCTCCCGCTTGATTATTGGCTCGCAGAATTATGTGCGCATCAGGTGCATTGTGATCGCCAATAATGCACAATATCGGCGGCATCGGTGCAGCGTAGCATTATATTAATGTTTTCTGATTAAATACAATGTGTTGTAAATAATAATTAATCTATTTTCGATCAAGGGGAATCATGGAAAATCTCAAGACCAGCAGTGACGCTTTATTCATTTTGCTTGGCGCGGTGATGGTGCTTGCGATGCATTCCGGGTTCGCATTTCTTGAACTGGGCACAGTGCGCAAGAAGAACCAGGTCAACGCGCTGGTGAAAATTCTGTGCGATTTCGCGGTTTCCACCGTCGCCTATTTTTTCATCGGATATGTGCTTGCCTATGGCGTGAATTTCATGTCGAGCGCGGCGCAACTCGCTGAAAAAAGCGGCTACGAGCTGGTGAAGTTTTTCTTTCTGCTGACATTTGCCGCCGCAGTGCCAGCGATAGTCTCGGGGGGCATTGCCGAGCGCGCCAGGTTCAACCCGCAGCTCGCGGCGACTTTTTTATTGGTCGGATTCATCTATCCGTTTTTTGAAGGCATAGCGTGGAACGACAATTACGGCGTGCAGGCGTGGCTGGAAGCGAACGCCGGCGCCAAGTTCCACGATTTCGCCGGGTCGATCGTGGTGCATGCAGTGGGCGGCTGGATTGGCCTGACCGCGGTGCTGTTGCTTGGCGCGCGCAGCGGGCGCTACGGCAAGGACGGCGCCATCAGCGCGCACCCGCCGTCAAGCATTCCGTTCCTTGCGCTCGGCGCCTGGATACTGTCGGTCGGCTGGTTCGGATTCAACGTCATGTCGGCGCAAACCATCGACAAGATCAGCGGCCTGGTCGCGGTGAATTCTCTGATGGCGATGTCGGGCGGCATCATTGCCGCCATGATTTGCGGACGCAACGACCCGGGTTTCGTTCACAACGGACCGCTCGCCGGACTGGTCGCAATCTGCGCGGGCTCGGACATCATGCATCCCGTGGGCGCGCTGGCGACCGGCGGCATTGCAGGCGCCTTGTTTGTCGTGATGTTTACCGTGACCCAGAATCGCCTGAAGATCGATGACGTGTTGGGCGTGTGGCCATTGCATGGTCTGTGCGGGGCGTGGGGAGGAATTGCCGCCGGTATATTTGGCCTGAAAAGCATGGGCGGGATCGGAGGCGTTACGTTTATGGCGCAGCTGGCCGGCACTCTGCTAGGCATCGCCGTAGCAGTTGCGGGTGGCCTGATTGTTTACGGCGCGCTCAAGCTCATGGTCGGAATCCGGCTCGACCGCGAGCAGGAATTCGAGGGCTCCGATCTCAGCATTCACAAGATCGGCGCCACGTCCGAGCGCGAAACGGGTTGGTAAGCTTCAACCGGCTTTGCCGGCGCCGAGCAGTAAGGTCTTAAGCGAACGCGGCGGTGGCTGCCATTGCGTAACTACCCGCCGCGTTGGCGATCCACAGGTCCGCTTTTGTCCCATCCGGGTTCGGGCTCCCGTTCGCGGTGAAGCGCTCGCTGTGAAACACCGGATGCAGGGCGCGGTAGTCAAGCTTCCGGACTGGTCGCGAATCGTGCCGGCGGCAAAGATCCAGCAATAGCGTGGTTTGCAGCGGGCCATGCACGACGAGTCCGGGGTAGTGTTCCTCGTGCCGGGCGTAATCGAGATCATAGTGTATGCGGTGTCCATTGAAGGTCAGGGCCGAGTAGCGGAATAGCAGCACCGGATCGCCCGCCAGGCTGCGCTGCCACGCCGCCACCTGCGGTGCCGCCTTCGGCTGCGGCGGTGGGTCTCCGGGTTTGGCGGCTTTCCGGTAGACAACGTCGTGTTCTTCCCGAATTGCAACTTGGTCACCGGCGCTGATCGTATGGCGCACCGTCACGAACACGAGATCGCCACTGCGGCCCTGTTTGGGCTCGACGCTGACGATTTCGGATATGCGGCGGGCTGTATCGCCGATGCGCAGCGGCTGCAGAAACTCGATGCGGCCACCCGCCCACATGCGGCGCGGCAAAGGCACCGGCGGCAGAAAACCGCCACGCCGGGGGTGGCCATCGGCGCCAAGTTCAGAAGCGGGCGCAGCGTCGAGAAAATACAGCCAGTGCCAACCGGGCGGCACTTCATCGCCGGGTCCGGGCTCCGGATCCTTGCGGTCGAGCGTGGCGCTAAGCGCCGCTACGGGCCACGCGGTAATTGTGTCGGAACGGGTTTCGGTTTTTCCTACCCAGTCGCGCAGTGAAGTGTCCGTTGATTGTTTCATCATGTCCCTGTGCGTCAATCCCGGTATTTATCGTTCTGGCCAAATTTGCCCATGAGTGTAAACCGAATGGACATGCCTGTTGTGGCACAATGATCGCCTTAACAACGTGGATATTCCATGCGAGTGGCAATCATCGGCGGGGGCACCATCGCCCGGCTGTTTCTCGAACACATCAAACGGGGCGACCTCGGCGACGCTGAAGTAGTTGCGATCGTGGGTCGCAACGATGAATCGCGCGGCAAGCCGCTCGCCGCGGAATTTGGTGTCGCATTCGTCACCTCGCTCACGGACTTATTCAAACATAAGCCTGACGTCGTGGTGGAGGCAGCATCGCACGAGGCGGTGCGCGACTATTGCGGGGCGCTGCTCGATCAAGGTGTCGCGGTGATCGTGCTGTCAGGCGGCGCCTTGTGCGACGACACGCTGCGCGCGCGGCTCGAAGCGAGCGCAAACAAAAGCGGAGCTTTGCTGTATGTGCCGTCGGGCGGTATCTGCGGGCTCGACGCGCTCAAGGCCGCATGCATCGCTGGCGTCGATGAAGTCGAGATCGCAGTCACTAAACCTCCCGCCGCCTGGAAGGGCATACCCTACGTGGAAAAAATGCAGATCGATCTTGCCGGCCTGCGCGGACCAAAAATTCTATTCGACGGGCCGGCGCGCGAGGGCGTGCCGCACTTTCCGGCCAACGTCAATATTGCGGCGGTACTGAGTCTGGCAGGAATCGGATTCGACCGCACGCGACTCAAAGTGGTTGCTGACCCCGCGCTCGTATACAACACGCATTTCATCACCATCAAGGGCAAGACCGGGAATATCAGCATCAAGCTTGAAAACGTGCCGGCGCCGGAAAATCCCAAGACCGCGTGGCTTGCGTGTTACAGCGCGCTGGCGGCGCTGAGGCAACTGACCAGCCGCACGCGTTACGGAACGTGAGTGCGGGACGGCGATCGCGCGCCGCTATTGCTTCTCGATGCCGCGGCTTTCCACGAGCTTTTGCCAGCGCGCAATCTCGGTTTCGACCTGGGTGCGCATGGCTTCGGGTGAGATCGGCGCTGCTGCGCCGCCCAAGTCGGCGAGGCGCTGCCGCATGTCCGGCTGTTCGAGGACACGATGGATCTCGCGGTTCAGTCGCGTGACCACTGCGGCGGGCGTCGCGGCGGGCGCAGCGACGCCAAGCCACGACTGGAATTCAAACCCCGGCACCGTTTGGTTTGCCGGCGGAATCCCCGGCAGGAAGTCCACCGGCTGGTGCGAGGTCACCGCCAGCGCGCGCAGCTTGCCGCCCTGGATGTGCGGCAGTGCGAGCGTGACGGTTTCCACCATGATATCGATACGCCCAGCGAGCACTTCAACCAGCGTCGAAGTTCCCCCGCGGAACGGAACGTGCAGCAGATCGGCGCCGGTTTCCGCGTTGAACCATTCGCCGACGAGATGGTGCGCACTTCCCACGCCCACTGATGAGTAGCTGAGCTTGCCCGGCTGGGCCTTCGCGCGCGCGATGAGCTCCGGCAGCGATTTGAACGGCGCCTGCGGAACGGTGGCGAAGACGAATGGATAGGTGGTCAGCGTGGTGATCCATGCGAAGTCCTTCACCGGCTCGAAAGGCAGTTTTTTCATCATGGCGGCCGCGGTCGCGTGGCCCGATACGGCGAGCAGCAATGCGTAGCCGTCTCCCGGCGCCTTCGCAACGAGATCGGCGCCGAGCACGCCGCCCGCACCCGGCTTGTTTTCCACCACGACGGGTTGCCCGAGCATGGGAGTGAGCTTTTGCGCGAGCAGGCGCGCAACCGTATCGGAGCTTCCGCCTGGGGCGAAGCCCACGATGATTTTCACCGGCCGGTCCGGATAGACCTGCTGTGCCTGCGTGACAGCCGGCACTGCGACCAGTGCCATAGCTACGGCTCCGATCGATCTCAGCGACATCAGTGATAGTGGTTCCATTGATTTCCCCCGTTAAATCCCTAAATGCATCATATCGTATTCGCGCCGAAGCTCCACCAATACGACTGAATTTGATTTGCATCAAGTAAGGCGTGGGGTCTTGGGTTGGATACTGTGGCTTTCCGTCCGCGAGGAGCAGGGGCTTTATGGAATGCGGGGAAGCGCCGTGCTGAAGGAGTTAAAATTTTCGGTGTTGCTTTTTGGTATTGCTCCGGCCATCAAGCTCATGGCCTGGCGGTACGCGTCGTTCCGGGATCACATCAGGAAAAAGAACTGCAGCGTCCAGATCAAGATTAAGGACGGTTCCCAGGGCCGGATCTTCCGGTTTGCCGATGGCCGCGTGAGTTCTAGATCCGGTATTCACGATCACGCAGACGCGGCCGTGATCTTCAAGGACGCCGCGACGGCGGTGAGTTTCATGGGGCTGCCGGTAAATTCCGCGGAGCGGATTCATGCCGCCAAGAACTTCCGCGTGGTCGTGGAGGGGCCGGATGAACTGATGTCGTGGTTCATGCAACTCCTGGGCATGATTCTGACCTCAGGTACCGAATCCGGCACCCGGATGCCGGACGGCACCACGCGCTACACCACGATAACGAACGGCGGGCCGGTTTTTGTCTACGTGAAGGATGGCAGGATCGTCCGCACCGGCATCATCGAATATGACGATAAGGACGCATCGTCGTGGAGCATAAATGCGCGGGGCCGAAACTTCACGCCCTTGCGCAAGGCAATTGTTGCGCCTCACGCGCTGGCATTGCGTTCGCTGGTCTACTCGGACCAGCGGCTGTTGTATCCGATGAAGCGCGTGGACTTCGATGTCAATGGCAACCGTAATTGTCAGAACCGGGGCATTTCGGGCTATGAGCGCATCGGTTGGGACGAGGCCGTGGACATTGTCAGCAAAGAAATTCTGCGCATGAAGCGGCAACATGGCCCCGGGGCGATCGCCATTTATCACAGCTCGCATCATCAATGGGGGAACGTCGGCTATTACCTGAGCGCTCTGTTGCGCTTCGGCAATGCGATCGGATACACCAAGGTCCACCTCAATCCGGACAGCTGGGAAGGCTGGTACTGGGGCGCGATGCATCATTTCGGTAACAGCATGCGCCTGGGCCGCGCCGGGTCATATGGGACGCTCGAAGATTGCCTGCGGGAATGCGAAATGATCGTGTATTGGTCGAGCGACCCGGAATCCCACTGCGGTATCTACGGCGGCCAGGAAGGCGCGCAGCGGCGGCTGTGGGCGCAGGAATTGGGGATCAAGACGGTTCACATCAACCCGTACTATTGCCCGACCGCGTCGCTGTTGGGCGGCAAGTGGTTCCCGATCCGTCCCGGCACGGACAGCGCGCTCGCAATTGCCATCATGTACGTGTGGATTACCGAGGCGCTCTACGACGCGGATTACGTGGCGACCAGGACCACCGGCTTCGAGCAATGGCGCGATTACGTGCTGGGCGTATCCGACGGCGTTGCGAAGACTCCCGAGTGGCAGGAGGCTGAGACGGGCATTTCTGCCAAGGACGTGAGGGCGCTCGCGCGGGAGTGGGCTGGGAAAAAAACCTATCTGTCGGTCGGCGCGGCAGGAACCGCTCACGGGGGCGCGTGCAGGACTGCGAATGGCGTGCAGTGGGCGCGCTCGATGATCTTGTTGATGGCGATGCGGGGATGGGGCAAACCCGGCATCAACTTCGGCTGCCTGCAAGGCGGCGCGCCGGTGGACCTCTCGTTCTATTTTCCCGGCTATGCGGAAGGCGGGATTTCCGGGGACGTGCAGGGTACTGCCAGTGCGGTCAACAATTATGTCCGGATGCCACACCTGCTGACGATGAATCCCGTCCAGCAAATGATTCCGCGCCAGCGGCTGCCCGAGGCAATTCTGGAAGGACACTGCGAGGGTTATCCGACGGATCCGGTTTCAATAGAGGGCCAGTTCCGGCGTTTTGTGTACCCGATGTCCGGCTATTCCAAGGTTCACATGTTGTACCGCTATGGTGGTTCCTCCTTCGGCACGATTGCAGAGTCCGGCAGGTTTGCGGATATGTATCGCTCAGACGAGCTGGAATTTGTCGTCAATCAGTCGATCTGGTCCGAAGGTGAGGCCAAATTCGCCGATATCATTCTGCCAGCCTGCACCCAGCTGGAGCGTTGGGATATCGGTGAATGGAGCAACGCTAGCGGGTACGCGCACCATGCGCAGGGGCAACTCAACCACCGGGTCATCGCGATGCAGCACAAGTGCATCGAACCGCTCGGCGAATCGAAATCTGATTATCAGATTTTCCGGGATATTACCGAGCGCCTCGGGTTGGGCACTTACTTTTCCGAGGGCATGACGGAGTTCGACTGGTGCCGGCGGGTCTTCGACTCGTCAGACCTTCCACGGCACATCAGCTGGAAGGAATTTCTCCGGAAAGGCTACCACGTAGTTCCAGCGGAAGGTGAGAAGACCCGGGACCCGGTCTACATGCGTTGGTTTGTCGAAGACCGGCCCAAGGACGTGCCCGAGCCGCACCCGTTGCCGGGCGGATATTCGGATAAATTCCGCAAAGGGCTGCAGACCCAATCAGGAAAGATCGAATTCGTTCCGGAGACCCTCAAGCGATTCGATCCGGACAGCCCCGATCGTCCGCCGCTCAACAAATATATCCCTTCATGGGAAGGGCCGGGGGCGGGGGACCTTTATCGGAAATATCCGCTGCAGCTCATTACGCCTCACGCGCGCTACAGCTTTCATACCATGGCCGATGCCAAGGACAGCGCTGTCAATGACGTCAAGGACCATAGAATACTGGTCGACGGCCATTATTACTGGATAGTCAGGATCAATCCCAGGGATGCCGGGCCGCGCGGCATCCGCATGTACGATGTCGTCAAGGTATACAACGACCGCGGCGCGGTGTTGTGCGCGGCCGATGTGACCAATGCAATCGCACCAGGCGTCGCGCATTCGTACGAATCCAGTGCATCCTACGAGCCCGAGGGGGAGCCGGGTAAGGTGATCGATCGTGGCGGATGCATGAATCTGTTGACGCCGAAGCGCAAGCAGGTTGCAAAGTCCGACGGCATGGCGGCGATGTCTTGCCTGGTGCAGATCGAAAAATATAACGGCGTGGCCAAAGTCGCATGAAAAAGTGGAACCTCATCGTCGACGTCGCCAGATGCAACAACTGCAATAACTGTTTCATCGCCAATAAGGACGAGCACGTCGGCAACAATTTTCCGGGTTACGCGGCTCCGCAGCCCCGGCACGGCCACCGCTGGATCAACATCTTGCGTTACGAGAGGGGCAGTGCACCGATGGTGGACGTGGCTTATCTGCCGACCATGTGCAACCACTGCGACGAGGCGCCGTGCGTGAAGGCGTCCAGCGACGGTGCGGTATACAAGCGCACTGATGGAATTGTCATCATTGATCCGCAGCGCGCTGCGGGGAACAAGAACATTGTCGGCTCGTGTCCATACGGTGCTATTTGGTGGAACGATGAGCACAAGGTTGCTCAGAACTGGATTTTTGATGACCACCTGCTTGACCATGGT
>Ga0315281_10008855_pt1 | contig 14030 bp, 14 predicted proteins | sample YL17G07_0_MG_FD_204540 | JGI IMG/M metagenome (GOLD analysis project Ga0315281, IMG submission 204540) | Sediment microbial communities from Yellowstone Lake, YNP, Wyoming, USA - YL17G07_0 | ecosystem: Environmental > Aquatic > Freshwater > Lake > Sediment | place: USA: Wyoming | collected...
CATACGACTCATTCCGGTTTGGAAATGGCTATTACTCGGTCCTGAGGGACAGAAGGTATGAACCTGTTGGCATGAATGAATTCGTGTCGGTTTAATGGTTCTGCCTCTCTTTGTTTTTCTTAAGCGCCGTGCTTCGCAAACAGGTTATCAGGGAGGCGGACACGAATCACGGACACGTTTTTTTGCATTACGTTTAACGATAAAGATTTTTACCCTATGCGCCATGTTTACCCGCCAAAGCCTTGGCGTAGGCAGGCCTGCCCGCTCGGAGCCTTGGCGTAGGTGGGCGCTACCTGTCCTCCGTAGTCCCGCAAGACGGGACGTAGGAGGATGCGATATTTTGAGGTGGACCATGCCAGCGATTGCATCTCTTGAAGATTTAAAATCAGCCCAGAAAGAAGGGGTGAGTATTTACGCTATGCGCTATGCGGTGGGTATTGGGATTAGGTCGAATAGAATGAGTTTTAACTGGGTTGACAATTCCGCATTCTCTCCGAGCCAGAGGGCTCTCCCTCCGGGGCAGAAGCCCCTGTGGGGCGGAGCCTGAGCCGGAGGCCGCATTCGGCAATCCGCATTTGGCATGCTCCGGAACAATTGAAAGGTGAGGGGTTAAAGCCAGGATATTTCTTTTGTAAATGATAAAGATTTGCCCCTTAGCTAAACCGACGGCCGACCCATGAAGGATCAAATCGCTCAACAAAATCAAGGAATGGGAACAATAGGCCTTGACAAAAGAATACACCCTATATAAGGTGTAAAGTATAAATACACCCTATTTGGGGTGTAAATGGAGACTATCCAATGGAAAGAATCGTAGCCGTTGTGACATGTGACATCGTTCGATCGCAGAGATACTCGACGGACCAAAGAAGAAAAATCGATACAATCCTGAAGAAAGAATTTACGACAGTGTCTAAGATTTACAAAAACGCTGTTCACACACCTACCTCTTTTAATGTTACTGTAGGTGATGAATTCCAGTTTGTACTGTCAAAAGGTGAGAAAGCTTATGAGTTAACGGTTTTTTATCGGGCGTTAGCTGCCCTTGCGGATCTTCCGTCAATGCTCAGTTTCCGTGCCTCTATTGGCATTGGCGAAATCGCTGTCGAAAATAAGAAAAATTCCTATTCCCAGGATGGTAAGGCTTTCCATCGCTCTCGGCTTGGTATCAATTTCTTCCGAGATCAAAAATATAAAGGGAAGAGGCGAACTAAGATTTTAACTGGAGAAAGTACCCTCGATGAGACCTTAGATATGGTTCTCATGTACCAGGATCTCCTGGAAGAAAAGTGGACTCGTCCCCAATGGGAGGCTATCCGCTGGCGATTGATGTTGCCCACCTATGAGGAAATTGCCAACAAATTAGGAGTTGCTTATCAAAATGTCCAGAAACGATTGAAGGCAGCCAACTGGGATGAATTCAGTCAGGGGATTGAATTTGTTGAGAAGGTTTTAACAACACACCTTCAAAAGGGTGCAATCAGCAATTTCACCCTTGAGAAGGTGTAATAAGGGTGGAGGATTACGATGATCTTTTGGAAGATTCTCCTTGCCCACGTGCTTACTGATTTTATTTTCCAACCTGACCAACTGGCTGAAAATAAAGAAAAGGTTACGGTTCTTTTAGTTCATGGTCTTATCTTCTTTTTCCTTTCCATTGTCCTCCTTTTGCCAACCTTTTCTTATCCAACAATAATCGCTCTTTTCTTGCTCGCATCATTTCATGGCTTCGTTGACTATTCTAAAAATCTGATTCAAAAACGTACTGGCAAAAGTCTTTGGCTCTACTTTCTTGGGGATCAGGCGCTTCATGTTTTGGGAATCGGAGTAGTCGTCTTCTTTCTGGATAAGGCGTCCTTAAATGTTTGGGTTGATGCTCTATTACCCTATTGGTCAAAACCTTCTATATTTCTTTTTGGTTCCCTCTTTGTTTTCATTGTATTCGGAGGAGGCTTCTTCACCGGAATCTTGTGCAAAGGGTTCTTGGCAGGTTTAAATTCAGAGAAGAAACCGGGGATTGAGAGAGCAGGGCGGTATATTGGAATATTAGAAAGGAGTTTGGTCTTGACGGCCGTGCTCTTTGGCAAGATGGAATTTATCGGATATATCTTTGCAGCTAAATCGATTGCCCGCTATCCTGAAATGAAGGAAGGAAGTCATTTCGCGGAATATTATTTAATAGGCACTTTAACAAGTATCTCTATAGCTTTCTTCGGAGGTCTTCTATTGAAATATCTGTTGGGATGGTAATGGGTTTTTGTTTTTTATGGTTTTGCCTAAAGGACAGCGCTCCTCAAGCGGAGTGGTCCTTAATCGTTTAGCCTTAAGGCCGAAGGACAGTCCTCAAACCTCAAAGCCCGGGGGCCGATCCTCAAGCGGTAGCGCTCCCCGGAGGGTAACCATGCCAGCCATTGCATCTCTTGAAGATTTGAAGGTGGCCCCAAGAGATTATCGCTCTATGTTTTTGGCAATTACCCCTGACGACTTGCCTGCCTGCTCGAAGCCTTGGCGTAGGCAGGCGCTATGCGGGATGTTGGTAAGTGGCTCCGGAACAATTGAAAGGTGAGGAGGGTTAATGAATGATAAAATGTCAAAAGGCAAGTCCTTGATTCCTGTTGAAGGCATTGAACGATCAATACTGTTGATTCGTGGTCATAAGGTAATTCTTGACGCTGACTTAGCCGCACTTTACGGCGTTGAAACGAAGCAACTGATCCGAGCAGTAAAGAGAAACCTACCGCGTTTTCCAGACGACTTTATGTTCCAACTAAACAAGGAGGAGTCTGAAAACTTGAGGTTCCATTTTGGCACCTCAAGTCAGTGGGGAGGACGTCGGTATCCTCCTTATGGCTTCACTGAACAGGGGGTGGCAATGCTCTCCAGCGTCCTCCGGAGTAAAAGAGCCATACAGGTCAATATTGAGATCATGCGGGCCTTCGTGCGCCTGCGAAGGATACTCGCCTCTCATGCTGATTTGGCCCGAAAACTCGATTCACTCGAAAAGAAATACGATACTCAATTCAAAGTAGTTTTTGATGCTATACGCGAACTAATGAAGCCTCCAGAGACAAAGAAGCGTCCAATCGGATTCCTTGTTGAGGAGGCTAAAGTTCCTTATATCACAAAAACGAAGAGGAAAAGTTAGGGGGCGGGAAAAAGAAGAATTAAGATTTGAGGATAGGTCGTAGGCTCTTTACGGGCTTTCCTTACGCCTCACGATTGAGGGTCTACGCTATGCTTATCCGCCAAAGCCTTGGCGTAGGCAGGCGCTACCTGTCCTCCGTAGTCCCGCAAGGCGGGACGTAGGAGGATGCGATATTTTGAGGTACTCATGCCAGCGATTGCACCTATTGAAGATTTGAAGGTAGCCCAAAGACGCTTTCGACCTATGTTTTTTGGCAGCTTCACCTAACGACTTGCCTGCCTGCTCGAAGCCTTGGCGTAGGCAGGCGCCTTACGATTTACGGTAAGAAAGGTGAGGGTGGTTGAGATTTGTGGAAGGGAAAGAGAAGAGAAAGAATTCAACTAAGTCTCTCGGATTCTCGGATTAAAATATTTTATAGGCTAAAGGGTATCACAATTTGTGATACCTTGCAGAGGCGAAATGAAAGCACTTATTCCCGTAGAAGTTATTGAGCAGCGGATCTTATTAATCCGGGGACAAAGGGTCATGCTGGACGCCGAAGCGGCTGAATGAGCAGGTTAAACGCAATCGCGGCCGATTCCCCGAAGATTTTATGTTCCAGCTTACGAAAAAGGAAAAGGCTGAGGTGGTCGCAATTTGCGACCACCTCGCGAAACTCAAATTCTCGCCGGTCTTACCTAATGCATTTACCGAACACGGGGTGATCATGGTTGCCAGTGTTCTAAATACCAAACGTGCTATACAAGTTAGTGTGTTTGTGGTGCGCGCCTTTGTCAAACTTCGGGAAATGCTGTCAACACATAAGGAGTTAGCTCACAAGCTTGCCATGCTGGAGAGAAAACTACAAAACCATGATGAATCGATACGATCCCTGGTGGTTGCTATCAGGCAACTTTACCCCGTTAGAGATCACAAGTTATGCACTATGTTTATGTAATACAGAGCAATAAGGACAAACGGTTTTATACAGGATTTACAAGAGATCTGCAGAACCGCCTCCGAGAACACAATGCAGGTAGAGTGCCTTCAACAAAGAAAAGAAGCCCCTTTGAGCTTATATATTGTGAAGCATGTCTAAACGAACATGATGGTTTAGCTCGCGAGAAATACTTGAAGTCAGGAATGGGTAAGCGATATTTAAAAAATAGATTGAGGCGGTTCTTATCTCTAACGGGGGAGCCCGAACCGCCAAAGAAACGAATAGGTTTTCTGGTGGAAGAACCGCATGTGCCCTACAAATCCTCAAAAGGATCTAAAAAGCAGAAAAGGCAATGAGTCTTTCTCGGGAACCGCGTCAGAAATGGAATTCTCGGGATCAATTGGTGCAAAAAACCCCCAAGCGACCTGCCCGCCGAAGCGGGTTCGCGCAGGCGGGAGCGCCCCTCAAGCGGAGTGATCAGGGAGGCGGACTCGAATCACGCCTGCCTGCGGGAGGCAGGGACACGTGACACGGAATTAGAAAGGTAGAACATGCCAGCGATTGCATCTCTTGAAGAATTGAAGGTAGCTCAAAGAGATCGTCGATCTAAGTTTTAGTACTTACCCCTCACGCTTTACGCCTTACGATAAAGAATGTGGGAGCGTACTCCAGAGCAATTGAAAGGTGAGGGTGGATGAGATTTCTGAAAGAGAAAATTAGGTGAAAGAATTCAACAACGTCCCTTTTATTCTACAATGAAAACGTATTTCGTGGATAAGAAATGAAAATCCTACCAGATGTAAAACGTTTTGCAAGGTATCAATCAGTAGTTAATGTTCTGTTGGCGAACCATTCATTTGATAAGCTAGAAATTTACGAAGCCCTGGAAAATGAGAAACCTCAATTCATAGGTCGAGTAATCAGCGAACTGGAGAGAGATGGTTATTTAACCAAAACAGGAATAAGAGCGAACCCCCAATATTCCTGGTCGGCCAAGAGAGATGAGTTCAATCCAGGTCGCTGGATTGATCAACGTGTTTTCACTGCAACGGTTAAGCGATCCCCTTCTGTAGATCGCCCCAGGGAGCGCCTTCTTCGACTGGGTCCATCAGAGCTTAAGACCTCGGAGCTCTTAGCTATCTTGATTCGTTCTGGTCTTCGAGGGGAATCTGCAATGCAAGCTGGTGAAAGACTGGCCACATATTTTGGAAATAACCTTGAAAAACTTTCTCTCCAAGCGAGAGGGGAGCTTAAACAGGTCAGCAAAGCCATTGGGGAGACTGCCTATTGTCAAATTATGGCTGGCCTCGAATTAGGTAAAAGGTTGGCAAGTCAAAGGACCACTGAATCATTGCCTCATCATAAAGTCAGAAACACTTCTGATGCTCTCACATATTGCAAAGAACATTTTATGAGGCTGGCAAGAGAAGCCAAAAAAGAAGAATTTCATATCGTCCTTCTGAATGAAAAGCATCATGTCATTAAGTCAGAACAGATCACTGTCGGACTCTTAGATAAAAGCCTTGCCCATCCCCGAGAAGTCTTTAACCCAGCGGTTAAAGAATCAGCTTCTGCACTCATTCTGGTTCATAACCATCCAAGCGGAGATACTACGCCCAGTCAAGAGGATAAGACCATAACCAAAGACCTTAAAAGGGCTGCTGAGACCCTTGGGCTTCGAATCCTCGACCACATTATCTTATGTAAAGATAAAGCCTTGAGCATGGCCGAGGAGAAGTTATTGTAACAATTTACCTTCCCCCCTTGCGGGGGAAGGTTGGGATGGGGGAGTAGAGGTAATCAGCATGATCGACACTGATATCAGCGAGGCAAAGACCAGGAAGTTGTTTATAGACAAGGTCCTTATAAAGGCTGGGTGGGGTCCAATCGTTCCTTTTCGAGTAGGCACCAAGTCCACCCAGGGCTCTGTTGAAGAATACCCAACCAAGAATGGTCCAGCTGATTACATACTCTTCTTCAAGGGGATACCATTGGCATGTGTTGAGGGCAAGAAATTGAGTATAGGGCCTCAAAATGTTCTTCAGCAGGCCAAAAGATATGCACGAGGTTTTGAAGGAGGCCCTCACTCATTTGGCGATTACCATCTTCCTTTTGCTTATTCCACTAATGGAAAGATATTCTGGTTTCAAGATTTACGGGACCCGTTAAATCTTTCGAGAGAGGTTGCCGAGTTTCACACTCCCCAGGCACTGATGGATATGCTAAATAAGAACGAAGCTGCAGCGAAAGAATGGCTCAAAGACCATGAGATAGATAGGAAACATCTCTGGCCTTTTCAGATTGAAGCAATAACTGCGATAGAACAAGCCATCCTTTCTCGCAAACGCCATATGATGGTCGCCATGGCAACAGGCACCGGTAAAACCTTTACAATCTTCAATTTGATCTACCGGTTGATGAGGTCCGTTTATGCCAAGCGCATTCTATTCCTGGTAGATCGGCGTGCCCTTGCCGCTCAGGCTGTCACAACTGCCGCCAGTTTTGAAGCCGAACCTGGACGAAAGTTCGACCAATGCTATGAAGTTTATAGCCAGAGGCTTAAGAGGGAAGATCTGGATGAAGAGATAAAATTTGATCCTAAAATTTTACCAGGCGAATATCTGACTAATCCAAATAGCCGAGACAGTTTCGTTTATATCTCGACGATCCAACGCATGCGGATTAACCTGTTTGGGTATGAGGGTATGTTCTCTGCCTCTGAGGATCAGGATGAAGATTCCGATGCTTCGAAATTGGATATCCCTAACCACGCCTTCGATGTCATCATTGCCGATGAGTGTCACCGTGGATATACAGCTCAAGAAGAAAGTAAATGGCGAGACGTCTTGAATCATTTTGATGGTGTAAAAATTGGACTGACTGCGACACCCGCTGTCCACACCAAGGCTTTCTTTAAGGAAATTGTCTATAGCTATGATTATGAACGGGCTGTCCGTGAAGGCTATCTGGTTGACTATGATGCTGTTGCCATCCAATCGGATATTACACTCCGAGGGGTCTTCCTCAAAGAAGGGGAAGAGGTTGGGTTGGTAAATACCCATACTGGCCAGCTTAAATTTGAAACGCTGGAAGATGAGAGGGAGCTTCCGGCTCCTACCACTGAGATCGACTGGTCAGCTCCGGATCGGAATAGGAAGATTGTCCAGGAAATTAGAAAATATTTATCAGAGCAGGAAAAACAGTCCGGCCATTTTCCGAAAACCTTAATCTTTGCCCAGAACGATATTGAACACATATCCCACTGTGATCAGTTAGTTGAAATTCTGAGGAGGGAATTTAGCCGGGGAGACGATTTTGTCCAGAAAATAACCGGTAGCCCATCTGTTGACAGACCTCTTCAAAGGATTCGTGAGTTTAGAAACCGCCAGAATCCGGGAATTGTACTCACTGTGGATATGCTTTCAACAGGTGTGGATGTCCCGAGGATAGAGAATATTGTTTTCTTGCGACCCGTTCAATCCAGAATCCTATTTGAGCAAATGATGGGGCGAGGCACCCGCCTCTGTCCCGAAATCCATAAAACCCATTTTACGGTTTTTGATTGCTTTAATGGCAGTCTCCTTGAATATTTCAGGAAGACAACCGGCATTACAGCCGAAGCCCCTGTAAAGACAACCAAAACTATCAAGGAAATCGTCCAGGCCATCGCCAATAATGAGGATCGAGAATACAATATTGGTGTTTTGTCCAAGAGACTTCATCGAATATCGAAAAATATAACTCAGGAAGGTAGACTCGATTTTGAGTATATTCTGAAGTGCGATATAGCCGAATTTGCCGAATCCTTGCATCAGAGGGTTGAAAAGGATTGGGTTGGGACTATCAAGACCTTACAAAGTGAGAACTTTCTTGATCTTTGTGAGAATTATCCTCGGCCTGAAAAGAAATTTATCAGGGCGAATGGGGCTGAGGATTATGTTAATTCGAGAATCATTTTCCGGGCAAAGAACGGCAGGGAACTTGGACCCCAGGACTACTTACAAGAATTTAAAAAATTCGTCAGGGAGAATCCGGAGCATATCGAGGCATTGGAGATTCTTCTCAAAAGACCAAAAGAATTTGATACGAAGCAGTTGAAGGTTCTACGGGAAAAATTTGCCACCCAACCTGATACTTTAGTGGATAAGTTTACCGAGAAAAATCTCCGGCGGGCTTGCAGCCAGGAATTAGCAGATATCATTTCCATAATTCGTTATGCAGCCAAAGGTGGAGAATTGCTTACGGTCGAAAGAAGGGTCGATAAAGCCATGATGAAGGTCAAATCCGGTCGGTCGTTCACAGAAGAACAGATTAAATGGCTGGATCTGATCAGAAGGCATCTTATCGAAAATCTATTAATGGAAAAAGAAGACATCGAAACGCTTCCAATTTTTACTCGAGAAGGGGCTTCATGGAATAAGTTAAACAAGGTTTTCTCTGGTCAATTAGAAACAATCATACACGAGATCAACGAAGCCATCGCCGCTTGAAAAGTCTCTATTATATACATCAAATTTGATGTTGACTATTTATGGAATTCACTGTAGAATTTTATGAAACAGAATTAGGGCGATGCCCCATTGGGGAGTTTTTGGATGGGCTTAAAGAAACAGACCCAAATGATTTTGCAGCTATCTTGGCAGGGCTCGCCAAGTTGCGAAACAGGCAATATCATAGGCCACCCCTATCAAAGCCTATCGGCGGTGACCTTTTTGAACTCCGGCATGTGGGCAAGTTAAATACAAGAGTGCTTTATTTTTTCGCCAAAGGTCAGAGGATTATTGCAGTCCATGGAATACGAAATAAAGCAAAAGAGATTTCAAAGCGAGATCGCAAAGCAGCATTGGAGAGAAAAGTGGATTGGCTATTGAGGAATCAATTATGAAAAGACAAACAAATTTTGATCTTTATCTTGAAGAGCAGTTGAAGGATGCGGATTTTGTGGAGAGGTTCAGAAAAGCCGGCGAAGCCTGGGATGTGGCACTTAAACTTGCCTCTCTCCGTAAAGCTTCAGGATTATCCCAGAAAGAGCTGGCAAAACGGGTGGGGACGTCTCAACAGCAAATTAGCCGTCTCGAATCACCTTCTTATGAAGGCCATTCCTTGAACATGTTACGGCGTGTTGCAGAGGTGCTTGGTGCCACCATTCATGTGAAAATTGAAAGGGAAAAACCTCCGAAAGTGCCCATTGTTGCGGAGAGGAGACCCGTTTACAGGGTTAAAAGGAAAAAATAATAAAATTTTCTCCCCTTGTGGGAGAAGTAAAATAATCCTCTCACTACTTTTTGGAGAGGGCCCCGATAATTCCCTCCCCCTTGAGGGGGGAGCATAGATCAAGCCCCTCTCCCCTGGCGGGAGAGGGTGCGGGTGAGGGGGAAATAGAAAATCTATGACCGACATAGTGGGTAAACTCTGGGGATTTTGTCACACTCTTAGACATGATGGAATCGACTACGGCGATTACATCGAGCAGTTGACCTATCTCCTTTTTCTAAAGATGATCGAAGAGAAAGGAGCCAAAATTCCTCCTGAATATTCGTGGTCAATATTAAGGGAGAAGTCCGGCATTGATCTGACTGATCATTATGTGGCCACTCTCAGGGGGTTGGGGGAACAGCCTGGGATGTTGGGAGCCATATATGCCGGAGCCTTATCCCGATTCAGTAATCCAGTTAACCTCAAGCGTCTGGTCAATCTTATCGACGAGATTGAATGGACTGCTCTCAATATAGATGTAAAGGCTGCGGCCTATGAAGGTCTTCTTGAAAAATCGGCTTCTGAAGGGAAGAAGGGGGCTGGGCAATATTTCACCCCTCGCATCCTAATCCAAACCATTGTTCGATGCGTGAGGCCCGATCCTCGAAAGATAAAAGGCTTTACCATCCATGACCCAGCAGCCGGAACCGGAGGGTTTTTGGTCTGTGCCTATGAGTGGCTGATAGAACAAACCAAAGGCGGTCTTGAACGTGAGGAAGCAAAACGGATTCTGACTTCTACCTATTCTGGAACTGAACTTGTCCACAGGCCAAGGAGACTTGCCTTGATGAATCTATATCTCCACGGCATCCAGGCCAATATCTATTTAGGAGATGCCATTTATGAACCAAAGAGAGTTCCTAAGGATGGGGGTTATGACTGTGTGATGACCAATCCTCCCTTTGGAACAAAAGGTGCTAATCAAGCACCTAATCGAGATGATTTCACCGTCGCCACAAGCAATAAACAGCTCAATTTTGTCCAACATGTAATGAGCATTTTAAAACCTGGCGGGCGTGCAGCCGTTGTTGTACCCGATAATGTCCTTTTTGCCGATCAGGCTGGAGATGTTTTCAAGATTCTCACAGAGGATTGTGACATCCACACCGTCCTTCGTCTGCCCAATGGGACTTTCACCCCATACAGCCCCGGCACCAAGACAAACGTTATATTCTTCACCAAAGGCTGCCGGACCGAAAATACCTGGGTTTATGATGCCCGCACCAATGTCCCACAAATCACCAAAAAAGATCGACCTCTCACCCCGCAGTACTTTGCCGAGTTTGAAACCTGCTTTGGTAAAGACCCCAATGGCCATTCCAAACGCAATTCCAAAGATTCAAAAGAAGACCGCTGGCGTACTTTTACCATCAACGAAGTTAAAGAACGAGACTTTAAGATAGACAGCCTCAAGTGGCTTAAGGATGAGTCACTGGACGACATGGACGAATTGCCAGAACCAGAGGAATTGGCTGCAGATGCCATTGCTGAGTTGGAGAATGCGGTTGAGGAGGTGAATGAGATTCTAAGATTGCTGGAAAATAGCACTGGCAACGAAACATCCATTTCAACCAAAGTAGTGAAATGATGCCTCTCTATAAACAACAAGCTGCCGACACGCAAGGGCTTCACAATGGCGATTTGCCTGAGGGTTGGGTAAGTGCCAAATTACCGGAAATTTCCAAAATTAACATGGGCCAGTCTCCCCCCGGTCGATCATACAACAATCGTGGGGATGGCCCTCCTTTTTTTCAAGGTAAAACAGACTTTGGGGAACGTTACCCGACAGTTCGGGTTTGGTGCTCCCAACCTAAAAAGACTGCACACCCTGGTGACCTATTGATCTCCGTCCGTGCTCCAGTCGGACCGACGAACGTAGCTGACCGTGTGTGTGCAATCGGGCGTGGTTTGGCTGCAATTACTCCGCTTGGCGGAATACCATCTGAGTTCATTCTTTTCCGACTGCGTGTTTTAGAACCTGAACTGGCTCTTAGCGGAACGGGTTCAACCTTTTCGGCAATCAGCCGGAAAGATCTCGAAGGAATTGATATCGACGTCCCGCCATTGCCAGAGCAAAAGCGAATCGTGGCGAAAGTGGAAGAATTACTTGCCCGAGTTAATACAACAAAGGAACGTCTGGCCAAAGTGTTGATGATCCTTAGGCGCTTCCGGCAGGCTGTCCTCGCCGCCGCCTGCTCCAGCCGCCTCACCGCCGCCTGGCGAGAAGAGCACGTTGAAATCGAACCAGTCACATTAAACTCAAAAGTCAACGAATTACCGGAAACTCTTGAAGCCCTCCAAGAGATCAAACCTTCATCCTGGACATTTGCTTCTGTAAAAAAAATCGCCAATACCATTCAGTATGGATATACAGCTTCAGCAAAACAAGAACCAGTAGGCCCGAAGTTTCTACGTATTACCGACATTCAAAATGGCCAGGTCAACTGGAACGATGTTCCCTATTGCGCTATTCCTGATGACAAAATAGCAAAATTTCTATTGATACATGGAGATATTCTTTTTACGAGGACAGGAGCAACAACTGGCAAGAGCTTTTTAATCAGGTCATGTCCAAGGGCAGTGTTCGCTTCTTACTTGATTCGAGTTCAACCTGTTCCTTTGGTAGATTCCAAGTTTCTCTATCTATTCTTCCAGTCGGATTTATATTGGAAACAGATTGCTGAGAACATTGCTGGGTCAGCGCAACCCAACTGCAATGCTTCAAAACTTGCTACTCTTATACTTCCACTACCGCCTATTCTTGAGCAGCTTGAGATTGCCCGCCAGGTTGATGTTTTGTTCAAGCTAGCCGACGGGATTGAGAAACGGGTGGTAGCAGCGACGGCGAGGGCCGAAAAGCTTACTCGGGCAATTCTTACCAAAGCCTTCCGAGGGGAATTGGTTCCAACCGAAGCTGAACTCGCCCGCCGCGAAGCCCGCTCCTATGAACCGGCTTCTAAACTCTTAGCCCGCATCAAATCAGACCGAGAATCAAAGCAGGCATCACAAAAAGTCTTTCAGAGAGGAGGTCGTAAAAAAAGGAGTGAATAGCCTCACTCCATTTTTTTGTTTAAAAAAAACTAACGTTTATGTTAATATTTTATCAGGATAGCAAGGATGAGTGCTAAGCTAATGAAACCCAAAAACATTTTAGACTTTATTTTGAAATTGGAGTTTGAGAAATCGGATTAATGCAATGGCAGCTACTTTTTCTGACCAAGATATCTCCCGTTTGATCCAGGGAAAAAAACTGTTGCCAGATGACTACAGAACAAAATTGCAGACTCGGCCAAAGTGGGGACACAAAGAGCGTGAATTAGACATAAAAGGTGCTGATGGAGGAGACTATCGTCTTATCTTGCGACAGAGTATTTCCAACCCACTTGATTTCTCGATTATTTTGGCTTATAGACCTCCAAAATCAAACCAGCTTTTTCGTTTACAACACTGTAATGGAAAAAGCCACGAACATACTAACCCTATTGAAGGGGAAACATTTTATGATTTTCACATTCACCAAGCCACAGAACGGTATCAAGAGATTGGTGCCAATGAAGATACCTATGCCAAACCAACAAATCGGTTTGCTGATTTTCGGCAAGCCATTTCATGTATGCTAAAAGATTGTGATTTTGAGATGCCTCTTGATTCCCAAGGCCGGCTTTTTGAGGAGGTATGAGAGATGAATATCGAAACCATTGAACGCGATTTTAAGGAAAAAGTGTGTGAAAAACTTAGGCTTACATCTGAGGGAGTAAATCGCTATCGAGTTTTCACTCCATTCATGTTTGAGGATGGTGATCACCTTTCCATCGTCCTTAAAAGAGAGAATGGGAAATGGATGCTGTCCGACGAAGGACATACCTATATGCACTTGACCTACGATATTGACGAGAGAGATCTGCAACGGGGCACAAGACAGAAAATCATTTCTAATGCACTTTCTGTATTCAGTGTTCAGGATCGGGAAGGAGAACTTATTGTCCCTATTTATAATGATCTCTACGGCGATGCGTTATATAGTTTTATTCAAGCACTTTTGAGGATTACAGATGTTACATATCTTTCGCGAGAACGGGTTCGTTCAACATTTATGGAAGACTTCAGGACATTTATGGAAGAAACAGTTCCCGCAAATCGAAGGGAATTTGATTGGCATGATCTTAAACATGATCCAGAAGGTAAGTACTTAATTGATTGCCGAATCAATAGTATGCCTAAACCTCAATATGTTTTTGCAGTCCCCAACGACGATAAAACACGCGATGCAATGATTACTTTGCTTCAGCATGAAAGATGGGGCCTCTCTTTCCACTCTCTCGCTATATTTGAGGATCAAGAGCAGATTAACCGCAAAGTGCTTGCACGCTTCAGTGATGTTTGTGAAAAACAGTTTTCTAGCCTAGGCACAAACCGCGAACGCATTAAACGGTACCTTAAAGAATCTATAAGTATCCAATAGAAATCTTTTACCTCAATAAGAGTAACTGCCAAGGTATCATCCATAAAAAAGTTGGCCCTGCTCTAATCGCAGACGAGTTAATGTGTACATGAGTGAAAACATTATTGGTAATTTAGTACCCATATCGATACCGCCTTCAATATTTTGGACCGCCCATTTTGAATAACTCCCTTTGACAAAGAATTACGAAAGAGATATGATTACGCAAAATGCGTTACGCGAGGTGCGTAATATGAAGAATCCTTTTC
>Ga0315281_10008856_pt1 | contig 14030 bp, 14 predicted proteins | sample YL17G07_0_MG_FD_204540 | JGI IMG/M metagenome (GOLD analysis project Ga0315281, IMG submission 204540) | Sediment microbial communities from Yellowstone Lake, YNP, Wyoming, USA - YL17G07_0 | ecosystem: Environmental > Aquatic > Freshwater > Lake > Sediment | place: USA: Wyoming | collected...
GCCGTCCGGCGCGCTCGGGCGGGGATGAAGGACCCGAAGCGCCCCGTCGGCTCTTTCCTCTTCCTCGGGCCCACGGGTGTCGGAAAAACGGAACTTGCACGCGCGCTCGCCGATTTCCTCTTCGACGACGAGAACGCAATGGTCCGCCTCGACATGTCCGAGTACCAGGAGAAGCACTCCATCTCCCGGATGATCGGCGCCCCGCCGGGGTACGTCGGCTACGAGGAGGGGGGCCAGCTGACCGAGGCGGTCCGCCGCCACCCCTACTCCGTCGTCCTCTTCGACGAGGTCGAGAAAGCGCACCCCGACGTCTGGTCGACGCTGCTTCAGGTGCTCGACGACGGGCGGCTGACCGACGGCAAGGGGCGCGCCGTCGACTTCAAGAACACCGTTCTCATCATGACGTCGAACGTCGGGTCGGATCTGGTCTCGGGAGGCGCAGACGCCGCCCCTCGAACCCCCGGCGAGGAGAAGCGGATTCTCGAGGACGCGCTTCGCGCCCGCTTCCGCCCCGAGTTCCTCAACCGGATCGTCGACATCCAGCTCCGGCGGGTGGCCGAGATCGTCGCGACGCGGGGTGTCTGCCTCGACTGGACCGAGCCGGCACGGACCTTCCTCGCTCGGGAGTCGTACGACCCCGTCTACGGCGCCCGCCCGCTCAAGCGCAGCCTGCAGAAGCTCGTCCAGGACCCGCTGGCCCTCCGGCTCCTCGCAGGGGAGATCGGCGACGGTATGTCCGTGACCCTCGATCTCGAGAATGGCCGGCTCGCCTTCCGCAGTGCGGAGGCGCCGGCCTCCGCGAAAAGGAAGAAGACCTAAAGCCCGATTTCAGACCCCGCGCTGAGGACGGCGCGGAGATTCAGGAGGACCCCATGGCCGTCATTCGCTGGAACGACCCCTTCCGAGAACTCGCCGCCCTTCAGGACCGGATGAACCGGATGTTCGAGGGGACCCTCACGCGCACCCGGAGCGAAGAGGAACTCTTCACCGGGACGTGGGCTCCCCCGGTCGACATCTACGAGACCAAGGACAAGATCACGCTCAAGGCCGAGCTCCCGGGCTTCGACGAGAAGCAGATCAACCTCCGCTTCGAGGACGGCGTCCTGACGCTGGAGGGGGAGCGGAAATTCGAGAAGGAGAGCGGCGACGAGAACTACCACCGCGTGGAGCGGAGCTACGGGAAGTTCGTCCGCTCCTTCTCCATCCCCGCCGGCGTCGAGGGAGACCGGATCGCCGCGAGCTTCTCGAACGGCGTTCTCACCGTCGACCTCCCGAAGCGCGAGGAGACGAAGCCGAAGCAGATCCGCATCGAGGCCAGCTCGCCGAAGCCCGCCCTCGAGGTGAAAAAGAAATAACGAGCCGGGGCTCAGATGGCCGCGGTGGCGGCCGGCTCGTCGTCCCTGAACAGATCCGTCGAGAGGTACCGCTCCGACGTCGACGGCACGACGAAGACGATCAGCTTCCCCGCGCTCGCCGGACGCTTCGCAATCTCGATCGCCGCGTGCGCCGCCGCGCCCGATGAGATCCCCGCGAGGATCCCCTCTTCTCGCGGCAGGCGGCGCGCCATGGCGAAGGCCTGATCATTGGAGACCTGGAAAACCTCGTCGACGAACCGGGTCTCGAGGTTCGCCGGGATGAAGCCGGCGCCGATCCCCTGGATCTTGTGCGGGCCGGGAGTGCCGCCGGAGAGGACCGGCGAGTGCGTCGGCTCGACCGCGACGATCTTCAGCTCGGGGCGCTTCGGCTTCCAGTACCGGCCGACCCCCGTGAGCGTCCCGCCCGTCCCGACGCCGACCACGAAGACGTCCATGCGGCCGTCAGTGTCCTTCCAGAGCTCGACCGCCGTCGTCGCTTCGTGAATGGCCGGGTTCGCCGGATTCTCGAACTGCTGCGGGATGACCGCGTTCGGCCCGTGCTCCGCGACGATCTCGTTCGCCTTCGCGATGGCCCCCTTCATTCCGAGCGGGCCCGGCGTCAGGACGACCTCGGCGCCAAGGAGCTTGAGTACCTTCCGACGCTCGACCGACATCGTCTCGGGCATCGTCAGGACGAGTCGGTATCCCTTCGCGGCCGCGGCGAAGGCGAGCCCGATTCCGGTGTTGCCGGAGGTCGGCTCGATGAGAACGGTCTTGCCCGCTTCGATCCTCCCCGTTTTTTCCAGCGCCTCGATCATCGCGACCCCGATTCGGTCCTTGACCGAGTGCGCCGGGTTGAAGAACTCCAGCTTCGCGGCCACGGTCGCCCCGTGGGCAATTCCGGCGGTCACGCGGTTCAGCCGGACGAGCGGCGTGTTGCCGATGAGCTTCGTGATGTCGGCGGCGATTCTCATCCGATCCTCCGATTCCAGGCAGGGCCTTTGCTAGATTGGCCCAAGGGGGACTCCGGGGCGCCCGACTCCGCGACCTGAGTATTCTCCGGGAAGGGACCTTCCGCGGACGCCGTACCAATGCGCCGTCCCGCTACTCATTCTGCTCCCTCTCGGGCTTTCCGGGGCAGCGACGGCTACACGCTGACCTTCGGCCTCGAGTAGCGGTTACTTCCGCGACAGAGGCAGCTCCGAGACGAGGATCCCGGCGAGGACGAACGCCCCGCCCCAGAGCTCGCGTCCCGAGAGCCGCTCGCCGAGGATCGGCGCGGCGAGGAGCGCGGCGAAGACGGGCTCGAGGGCGTAGATCACGGCGGCATGCGTCGCCGACATCCGGGCCTGCGCCCACGTCATTAAAAGGAACGTCACGACCGTCGCCGCGAGGGACATCCAGAGAAGCAGCCCGAAGAACTTCGGGTCGGCCACGAGCGGACGTGCTTCCGTGCGAAAGACGGCTTCGGGTCGGCCGAGGAACGGTTGCATGGCGAGGCGAAGTAGAAGGGTCGTCGCCGCCGCGCAGGCGATCTGCCCCGCCGCAAACCGCCTCACGTCGTGTCGTCCGCCGGACTCCGAGAGCCTCACGACGACGTAGGCATACGCGAGTGCCGTGACGAGAACGAGGAGGTCGCCGCTGTTGACGCCCGAGAACTCCTGTGGCCAGGCCATGACCGCGAACCCCGCCGTGGCGATCGCCAAGCCCGCGAGGTTCTCCGCCGACGGCCGCTTTCGCGTCACGAGATAAGCCACCGGCGCGGTGAGCGGAACCGAAAGCCCCGTGATGAACGCCGCTTTCGAAGCGGTCGTGTAGACCTGCCCGGCCAGCTGGAAGCCGATCCCGATGGCCGTCAGCCCGCCGATGGCGAGACTGTCCGGGAGGAGGCCCGGCGTCCGCGGCCGGCCGCGGGCGAGGAGGATGAGAAAGATCGCCGCGAGCGAAAAGCGGAGGAGCAGGAAGAGAAACGGCGGCGTCGAGCCCGTGACGACCAGCCGGTTCACGACGAACGTGGAGCCCCAGATCGCCGTCACGCCGACGAGAACGGCGTCGGCGCGGAGCGCTTCGCGGCGCGACAGCGGGAATGTCATGGGGCGGCGATGATACGGGGATGCCGTAACATCCCGCGGCCATGGCGGCTCCCCGCGTCCGCTTCGCGCCTTCCCCGACGGGTTCACTTCACGTCGGCGGCGCGCGGACGGCACTCTACAACTGGCTCTTCGCCCGACGGCACGGCGGGACTTTCATCCTCCGGATCGAGGACACGGACGTCGCGCGGAGCCGGCCCGAGCTGACGCAGCAGATCCAGGGCGCGATGTCGTGGCTCGGGCTCTCGTGGGACGAGGGGCCGTACTTCCAGAGCGAGCGGCAGCACCTCTACCGCGAGGCGGCCGAGCGGCTCCTGGCCGACGGGAAAGCCTACCGGGCCTTCGAGACCCCCGAACAGCTTGAGGCGGAGAAGAAAGCGGCCGAAGCGGCGGGTACGGCGTTCCGGTACTCGGGCGCCGGCCGGGCCCTCTCCCGGGAAGAGTCCGACCGCCGCGCCGCCGCCGGCGAGAAGTTCGTCCTCCGGCTGAAGATGCCCGACGAGCCGATCGTCGTGGACGACGTCGTCCAGGGGCGCGCCGAGTTCCCTCCCGGCGTCCTCGACGACTTCGTCCTTCTCCGCTCCGACGGGCATCCGCTCTACCACTTCAGCGTCGTCGTGGACGACGTCTCGATGGGGATCACCCACGTCGTCCGCGGCGTGGACCACCTTCCGAACACGCCGAAGCACGCCGCGCTCTTTCGCGCGCTGGGCGTGCCGGTTCCGGTCTTCGCCCATCTCGGGATGATCCTCGGGCGGGACGGGAAGAAGCTCTCGAAGCGCCACGGCGCGGCGGGCGTCGAGGAGTTCCGCGAGCAGGGCTTCCTCCCCGAGGCGCTCTTCAACTTCCTCGCCCTCCTCGGCTGGTCGCCCGGGGAGGACCGGGAAAAAATGACGATCGACGAGATGGTCTCGCTCTTCTCTCTCGAGCGGATCGGCCCTTCCCCGTCCCGCTTCGACCACGAGAAGCTCCTCTGGCTGAACGGCCAGTACCTGCAGGAGCTTCCGGCGGACGACCTTCTGGGCCGGCTCGCCCCGTTCGGACTTCCCTCCTGCGACCCAAGGACTCTCGCTCGTGCCGTGGCGCTCCACCGGTCGCGCGCTCGGACGCTCCGCGAGCTCTCGGGCGCCCTCACCCTCTACGGCGCGGACCCCACGGAGTTCGAGCCCGCCGGGCTCGCGAAGTTCGGGACGCCGGCCGCGGCGGCGCACCTGCGCGTGCTCGCCGGACGGCTCCTCGCCGTCGAGCCGTTCGAGCATGCGGCGCTCGAGGAAGCCGCCCGCCTCCTCGCCGCCGAACGAAACCTCAAGCTGGGCGATCTGGCGCAACCGGCACGCCTCGCCCTCACCGGGTCGCTCGCCTCCCCGCCCCTCTTCGATCTGATCGAGGTTCTCGGGCGGGAGACGTTCCGCCGCCGGACGCTCGCCTTCGCCGACCGGATCGCGCCCGTCCCCGCGGCCTCCTGAAGGAGATCCATGGCCGACGCCGCCCCTCCCGCCTCCTCCCCCGCCCCCGGATCGACGCCCCGCGATTTCATCCGCGAGATCATCGAGGACGATCAGCGGTCCGGAAAGCACGCCGGCCGGGTGACGACCCGCTTTCCCCCCGAGCCGAACGGGTACCTCCACATCGGCCACGCGAAGTCGATCTGCCTGAACTTCGGCGTCGCCCTCGAGTACCACGGCACCTGCAACCTCCGCTTCGACGACACGAACCCCCTCAAGGAGGACGTCGAGTATGTCGAGTCGATTCAGGCGGACGTCCGCTGGCTCGGCTTCGACTGGGAAGACCGGATCTTCTACGCCTCGGACTACTTCGGGAAGCTCTACGAGTTCGGCGAGACGCTGATCCGGACCGGAAAGGCATTCGTCTGCGACCTCTCGGCCGAGGAGGTCAAAAAGACGCGCGGAACGCTGACCGAGCCGGGGAAGAACAGCCCGTTTCGCGACCGGTCCGCCGAGGAGAGCCTCGACCTCTTCCGCCGGATGCGCGCCGGCGAGTTTCCGGACGGCTCGCGGACGCTCCGGGCGAAGATCGACATGGCCTCGCCCAACATCAACCTGCGCGATCCGGCGCTCTTCCGGATCCGGAAGGCGACGCATCACCGGACGGGCGACGCCTGGTGCCTCTACCCGATGTACGACTACGCGCACGCGATCTCCGACTGGATCGAGGAGATCACGCACTCGCTCTGCACGCTGGAGTTCGAGGATCACCGGCCGCTCTACGACTGGTGCCTCGAGGCGCTCGACCTTCCGAACCGTCCCCGGCAGATCGAGTTCGCCCGCCTGAACCTCACCTACACGCTCCTCTCGAAGCGCAAGCTTCTTCACCTCGTGACGGGAGGCCACGTCCGCGGCTGGGACGATCCGCGGATGCCGACGATTGCCGGCCTCCGCCGCCGCGGCTTCACGCCGGAGGCGATCCGCGACTTCTGCGACCGGATCGGACTCGCCAAGCGGGACAGCGTCGTGGACGTCGCCCTTCTCGAGCACTGCCTTCGCGAGGACCTGAACCGCCGCGCGCCGCGCTTCATGGGGGTCCTCGACCCGCTCCGCGTCGTCATCACCAATTTCCCGGCCGGGAGCGTCGAGGAGCTCACAGCCGTCAACAACCCGGAGGATGCGGCCGCCGGAACGCGCAAGGTCCCGTTCTCGCGCGAGATCCTGATCGAGCGGGACGACTTCCGCGACGTGCCTCCTCCCAAATACCACCGGCTCTCGCCCGGGCAGGAGGTCCGCCTTCGCTGGGGCTACATCATCCGGTGCGAAGAGGTCGTGAAAGACCCGGCGACGGGCGCGATCGTGGAGCTTCGCGCCACGTACGATCCGGCCACGCGCGGCGGTGACGCGCCCGGGCGGAAGGTCAAGGGGACGATCCACTGGGTCTCCGCGGCCCAGGCCCTCCCGGCCGAGGTCCGGCTTTACGACCGGCTCTTCGTCCGCTCCGATCCCGACGAGATGGAGGGCGTGAAGGACTTCCTCTCCAACCTGAACCCCGACTCGCTCGTCGTGAAGACGGGCTGCCGCGTGGAGCCTGCCCTCGCCGAAAAGAGGCCCCTCGAGTTCTTCCAGCTCGAGCGGATCGGCTACTTCACCGTCGATCCGGACGCCACGACGGGCGGGCTGGTTCTCAATCGCTCCGTCTCGCTTCGCGACACCTGGGCCCGGATCGAAAAGAAGAGTCGCGAGGGAGCGTGAGCGGACGGGCCCGATTCCTCCTCTGGGCGCCGGTCGTTTTGCTCCTCGCGTACGAGACGTACCTTTCCGCGCAGTCGAGGCTCCCCGGCCTCGGGATCGACCTGCCGCACGTCGACAAGCTCGAGCACGTCACCTACTTCTTCCTGATGGGTCTCGCGGCCGTTCGCGCCGCCCGCTTCGGCGAGCGCTGGAGCCGCGGCAAGACGGCCGTCCTCCTCGTTCTCTCGGCCGTCCTCTGGGGCTGCCTGGACGAGATCCACCAGTCTTCCGTCCCCTACCGGGGCGTCGAGATCGGGGATGTCGTCGTGGATACCCTCGGCGTTGCGCTCGCGGTTCTGTTCGGAGAAAATATCCTCAGAAAGACGGGTCTCCACCGGACGATCCGTTGAGGATTGTCTCCAAGGCACGCCCGGGCGAGCGAGTGGCTGGGGGGCAGGGATTCGAACCCCGATAGCCAGATCCAGAGTCTGGAGTCCTACCGTTGGACGACCCCCCAGCGGGCCTCAGGGAGGCGGGATTATGGGTGTCCCACCAATGCCCGTCAATCCGTCGCTCTACGACGAGAGCGAGCGGAAAAAGGCCGCCAGCGCCTCCGGCGAACCGCTCCCGTGATAGGTCACGGTGATGCGGCCGCCCCGCTTCACGGGAAGAGCGCGAACGATCGGCGCGGGGGCTGCGGCCGTCGGCTTCCGCGGACGGCCCGGCCCACGCTTTGCGGCCTTCGACGGACGGCCCGCTCCACGCTTCGCGACCTTCGGGGGACGCCCGCGGCGGGGCGGGGCGCCGGCCCGGCGCGGCCGCAGGCGCGAGACGTCCGGGGGGCCGAGGCGGATGCCGAATTTCGTGGCGATCGTCCCGATGACCTTCTTCGCCTCGAGCGTTGGCTTCTCGGCCAGCATCTTCCGGGCAAAGGCGAGGGCGCCCGGCCGGTCGATGCCGAGCGCGGCGCGCACCGCGCGGATCACGCCCGCGCTCACGCTCTTCGGGTTCAGCTTGAAAGCCTTGCCGATCGCCGCCTTCACCTCGCGCTCCGTGAGGGCCTTGTTCTTCTTCAGGAGATCCGTCACGAACGTGCGGACCTTCTCGGGTTGTTCTGCCATCTGTGTAACCCTTTCCGTCGGACGAGGGTACGCCCGAACGGTACAATCCCAACAGAAAATTCACCAAAAATCAATATTGGCGAATCGTCGGGTCGATTTGCCGGGTCCAGGCCAGGATGTCGCCCTCGAGGTTCATGGCGTCGATCTTCTTCTTCAGCTCGTTCTCGGTCACCGGGAATACCTCCGGACCGGGGGGACCAGAGCTATGATGAGTTGCCATGCTTGAAGACTTTCGCAACGAGCCCTTCACCGACTTCAGTAGCGCCGAAAACCGCTCCGCCTTCGAGGCCGCCCTCGCCCGCGTCGAGCGGGCGGCAGGAGTCGAGATCCCCGTCGTCGTCGCGGGGCGCCGTCTGCGCGGCCGATCGCTCCTCGACAACACGAACCCCTCCGCCCACGGGCAGGTCGTCTCCCGTCACCACCTCGCCGACCGCGCGACGGCCGTGAAGGCGATCGAGGCGGGCGTCCGCGCTCAGGCGGCCTGGGCGACCCTGCTGCCGCGCGAGCGTGCGAGCGTTCTCTTGCGTGCGGCCGCGCGGATGCGCGAGCGGAAGCACGAGTTTTCCGCAACGATGGTCCTCGAGATCGGCAAGACGTGGCCGGAAGCCGACGTCGAGACCGCCGAGGCGATCGACTTCCTCGAGTTCTACGCGCGGGAGATCCTCCGCTGGGGCGGCGAGATTCCCGTCACGCCGTACCGGGGCGAGTACCCCGAGACCCTCTACGTCCCGCTCGGAACGGGCGCCGTCATCCCGCCGTGGAACTTCCCCAACGCGATTCTGACCGGGATGACGACGGCCGCGGTCGTGACGGGAAACTCCGTCCTTCTCAAGCCCGCCTCGGACACGCCGCTCATCGCGTGGAAGATCTTCACGCTTCTCGAGGAGGCGGGCGTTCCGGCCGGCGTCCTCAACTATCTCCCCGGCTCGGGAGCCGAGATCGGCGATGTCATCGTGGAGCACGCGAAGACCCGCTTCATCGCCTTTACCGGATCGAAGGAAGTGGGCCTCCGGATCAATCAGAGGGCGGCCCAGCAGGCACCGGGCCAGCTCTTCATCAAGCGGACGATTCTGGAGATGGGCGGGAAGGACTTCATCGTCGTCGACGAGGACGCCGATTTCGATTTCGCCGCGGCGCAGGTCGTCGGCTCGGCCTTCGGCTTCCAGGGGCAGAAGTGCTCGGCCTGCTCGCGCGCCATCGTCCACCGGCGGCTTTACCGGCGATTCGTCGATGCGGTCGTCGCCCGGACGAAGAAGCTCGTCCTCGGCCCCTCGCGCGACCCGAAGACGAACGTCGGGCCCGTCGCCTCCGCGCGGCAGCTCAAGACCGTCTCGGACTACATCCGGATCGGCAGGCGCGAGGCCAAATTGGGGACCGGAGGGACCTGGAGCGGAAAGACCGGCCACTTCGTCGCGCCCACCGTCTTCTACGACGTGAAGGGTTCACACCGGATCTTCCGGGAGGAGATCTTCGGGCCCGTCCTCGGGATCACCGAAGCGCGGGATTTCGACCACGCGATCCGGCTCGCAAACGAGAGCGAGTACGGCCTCACGGGCTCGTACTTCGGGCGCGACCGGTACCGGATCGCCGAGGCGAAGCGCCGCCTCTTCTGCGGCAACCTCTACATCAACCGGAAGTGCACGGGGGCGCTCGTCGGCGTCCACCCGTTCGGCGGCTTCAACATGTCCGGAACCGACAGCAAGGCCGGCGGCCGCGACTACCTCGGCCTCTTCCTCCAGGCCAAGTCGATATCGGAGAAGCTGCTGAACAAGTAGATTCAGAGGGGCGGGAGGTCCGCGCAGCAGGCCTCCCGGCAGCGCTCGTAGACGGAGCCGCGCTGGACGGGTGTGAAACCCGCGTCCCGGATCAGGGACGTCATCTGCTCTCGCGTCATCCGGTTGTGCGCTCCGGCCGCCGCGACGACGTTTTCCTCGATCATGATCGATCCGAGGTCGTCGGCCCCGAAGGCGAGTGAGACCTGTCCGATCTTCTTCCCCTGCGTCACCCACGAGCCCTGGACGTGCGGGACGTTGTCGAGGTAAAGGCGCGAAAGGGCGAGCGTCCGGAGGTAGTCGTAGCCCCCCGCCGGCTCGACCTCGTGTTCGAGGACCGTGTTCTCCTCCTGGAAGGTCCAGGGGATGAAGGCCGTGAACGACCCGGCGCCCTCGGCGAGCGACTCGTCCTGCAGCCTTCGGACGACGTCGAAGTGGTTCAGGCGCTGCTCGTGCGTCTCCGCCACGCCGAACATCATCGTGGCCGTCGTCGGCATCCCGAGGCGATGCGCTTCGCGGTGGACTTCGGCCCACTTCGGCGTCGGCGACTTCGTCAGGGCCCATATCCGCTTGCGGACCTCGTCGTCGAGGATCTCCGCCCCGCCACCGGGGACCGACATCAGCCCGGCGTTCTTCAGGCGCCGGAGCGTCTCGGCAACCGTCCAGCGCTCCTTCTTCGCGAGGAAGTAGATTTCCGGCGCGGAGAAGGCGTGCCGGTGGACGGCCGGGTAGCGCTCCCTGAGGAACCCGAGCAACTCCTCGTAAAACGCGAACGGAAGCTCCGCGTGGACGCCTCCCTGCAGGAGGATTCCCGTCCCGCCGAGGGCGATCGTCTCCTCCACCTTCCGTCCGATCTCGGGGAGTGAGAGGACGTACGCCTCGGCGTCCCCCGCCTTCCGGTAGAAGGCGCAGAAGGTGCAGCGGTAGATGCAGACGTTCGTGTAGTTGATGTTCCGGTCCACCTGGTACGTCGCGCGGTCCGGCGGATTCAGCCTTCGGCGTGCGCCGTCCGCCGCGGCCCCCAATTCGAGAAGGGTCGCCTCGCGGAAGAGGACGACGGCGTCGTCATACGAGAGCCGCTCCCCCGCGACCGCGCGATCGAGGATCGCCTCGACGCGGGGCGAGCCCCCGAGGCCGGGGGCGAGGGGATTCGGGAGAAGCGTCGATTCGAGAGCTTCGGCGGCGGACATGAAGAGCGAACTCTACCCGATCGACGGGCCGGGGGCCGAAGCGGGCGGTCAGCTCTCCCGCCGGGGGACGAGCGGTACGCCGGCGAAGGGGGGGACTTCCGGCGACGGAATCAGGCCGTGCCGGAACGCCCGGCGGTAGAACTCGGCGAGGCCCTTCTCGTCGTCGGCGTCCAGATCGTGGTGGAGGTCCCCGTCGAGGTACCCGGCGACGACGTCCCGCGGAAGGCCTGTCCGCGCGGTCGCCGCGTCGACCAGCTCCTCGAGGTGCCGCTGGGCGTAGTCGCGGGACCAGAGGAAAGGCTCCGGCGGGACGGAGGGACGAACCGCCCAGACCGCGAAGACGAATGGCAGCCCCGTCAGCCGACGCCACCCCTCGGCGAGGTCGAGCACGTGCAGCCCCTCGAGGTTCGCCGTGAGCGCCGGGTCGCCGATGAGGAGCGCCGCGTCGTGGTGGCGCAGCATCTCGGCGAGGTCGGGCACCGCCTCGTGGTACTCCGGCTCGAGCCGATAGAGTTCCTGAAGGAGGATCCGGACCATCGCAGCGGAGGAGCGCGACGAGACGTCGAGCGCCACGGTCCGGACCGGGTTCGTCCCGTCGCCTAGACGCTGCCGCGACACGAGAATGACGCTCCGGACCCGCTCGCGCGCTGCGATCCCGACGCCGCGGACGAGCCGGACGCCGGGGATCCGCGCCGCCTCTACCGCGGGGACCAGGCCGGCGTCCACCTCTCCGCGGGCGAGGCGCGCCGCGCAGGCGGCCGGCGTGTCGCGGAGCAGCTCGACCCGCTCCCCGGCCCCCTTGAGGAAGCCCCACGTCAGCGGCCACGTGTTGACGTAGTCGATGAGGGAGATCCGGATGCTCGTTGTCTCAGACACCGCCTTGCTACCTCGCCCGACTATACGACGACGGTGCGCACGCGGACGGCGCGCGGCCATAATGGAGGCGTGCCGGCCAACCTCACGCCGCAGTACCACGACGCCGAGGAGCGGTTCAAGGCGGCGACCTCCCACGCCGGGAAGATCGAGGCGCTCCAGGAGATGCTCGCCGTCATCCCGAAGCACAAGGGGACCGAGAAGCTCCAGGCCGACCTGAAGCGGCGCCTCGCGCGCCTGGAGGACGAGGAAGCCTCGATCGCGCGGAGCGGCCCGCGCCGCGTCGACCCGGGGCACGTTCCCCGCGAGGGAGCCGGACAGTGGGTCCTCCTCGGCCCGCCGAACAGCGGGAAGTCGTCGCTTCTGGCCGCCCTGACGCATGCCCATCCCGAGATTGGCGACTACCCGTTCACGACGCGTGCCCCTCTTCCCGGGATGACGGCGTGGGAGGACGTGTCGGTCCAGCTCGTCGACACGCCCCCGGTCTCCGCCGACCACACCGAGCCGTACCTCGTGAACCTCGCGCACAACGCGGACGGCCTCCTCCTCGTCTTCGACGTCGCGGCGGACGACGTCGCGGACTCGGCGCGCCTCCTCTTCGACCTGCTCTCCCGCGCCCGCGTCTGGCCCCGAATCCGCCCGCTCCCTTCGGACGCGCCCCCCTTCCTCCTGGCAAAGCCGGTCGGCGTCCTCGGAAACAAGAGCGACGTCGACGACGGAACCTTCGCGGCCCTCGCGCGCGAGGCGATCGGTGAGGATCTGCCCTTTTTCGCGGTCTCGGCTCTCACCGGCGCCGGCCTCGACCCTCTCCGCGGGCACCTCTTCCGCGAACTCCGGAAGATCCGCGTCTACGGAAAGGAACCGGGACACAAGCCTGACATGGACCGGCCCTTCGTCCTTCCGGAGGGGGCGACGATCCACGACTTCGCCACGCACGTCCACAAAGAGATCGCCGAGCGGCTCAAGTTCGCAAGGATCTGGGGGCACGCGAAGTTCGACGGCCAGCAGGTCGACCGCCACCACGTCCTCGCCGACAAGGATGTGGTGGAGCTGCACGTCTGAAAGCCCCGTCGGCGCGGCGCACGACAGGGGTCTGAATCCTCTGGACCGAGGCCGCCCCGCGCCAAGTCCCCGCCGTCCAGATCAGCCCGTGCCGCTCAGATCGTGGAGCGGGAACCCAAGCGCTCTCGCCGCCGCGGCCAGCCGCTGGTCGTAGGTCGCGATGGCGAGCGCCTGCTTCGACTGTCGGACGAAGTCCGCGGACGCGAGATGGATGGCGTCGAGCGTGCGCACAGAAGCCGGGAAAGGCTCAAGAGCGCGGCGGAGCACTTCCGGCACAAGCTCGACGAAAGCCAGACGCGAGAGCAGCTCCTGCGCGATACCGCCGTGAGAGGAGACGAGCTTGCGTGCGTTGAGACGAACCCAGATCTCGTACTGAAGGAGTCGGCTCGACACCAGCGGATGCCGCCACAGGTCTTCGCTCGGCTGACGATCTTCGGCAAAGAGGTGTGCCAGTGCGACCGACGTATCGAGGTAGATCAACGGTCGGCCCTGTCCGCCTCCAGCTCCTTCAGAACCTTCGAGAGCCGCGCGCCCCGCACGGGCAGCCGGGGAGGCGGCCCGGACGTCACCATCGCGGGCGGCGTGATCCATCCCTGCCGTACAGCGTCGGCCAGAAGAGCATCGGCAAGGAGCGCACTCCGCTCCGGCCGCGGCGGGCCGAGTTCGGCCACGACGCGCTCACGGTCCGTCACCAGGACCGTCTCGCCGCCAGCGGCAAGCCGAACGTATTCGCTGAGCCGGTTTTTCAGGACCTTGATGCCGACTGCCTTCATGGCCTCAATGTGGCCTCTGGTGGCTACCTTGTCAAGAGGGCCGGGCGGAAGTCACTTCGGCTGCTTCGCGCTCTCGCGCGCACGGCGCCGCTCCTCGGTCTCCTCCGCCACGAGCTTGTACGCGACGTAATACTTGTAGATGTTTGCGACGTAGGTCACGGTCTCCCGGCCGACCTTCTCGGAGACCACGAGTTCCACGTTGTAGAACCACTTGTTCGGGTCGAGGCCCCGCTTCTCCGCCACCTTGCGCAGGGTCTGGATCCGGTTGGGGCCCGCGTTGTACGCGGCGAACGCGAAGAGCCCCTTGTTCAGCCGGTCCATCGGCTCCTTCTCGAAGTACTGATCGATCATGAACCGCATGTACTTCACGCCGGCGTGGATGTTCGGCTCGAGCTGGCTGATGTCGCCGACCTTCTGCTCCTGCCCCGTGGCGGGCATCACCTGCATGACGCCCACCGCGCCGACATGGCTCTTCGCGTTCTGATTGAGCTGCGATTCCTGATAGCCCTGCGCCGCCATCAGGAGGTAGTCCATGTCGTACTTTTCCGAGTAAGCTCGGAAGAATTTGATCATCTCCTGGAATTTCTTCATCTCCCCTTTGGACGCCGAGTTCTT
>Ga0315281_10008857_pt1 | contig 14029 bp, 16 predicted proteins | sample YL17G07_0_MG_FD_204540 | JGI IMG/M metagenome (GOLD analysis project Ga0315281, IMG submission 204540) | Sediment microbial communities from Yellowstone Lake, YNP, Wyoming, USA - YL17G07_0 | ecosystem: Environmental > Aquatic > Freshwater > Lake > Sediment | place: USA: Wyoming | collected...
AACCGTTTTGATAACCCATCATGGCATAGCTCCCTCCGTCATGGTCTATGCCACTCTTATATCATTAAAGTAGTATATATGCAACTATTATTTGAGCAACAGCCCGTAAACACTAAACACTTAACACTGAATATGATGATCTTTCGGGGGCTGATATGGTGGCATATGAATTTTACTGGCGCGATGAGATCGGGAATCCACATCTGGTTGGAATACTACCTGAGAGAAGAAAAGATCCAAACAGAATTAGCGATGAATCAATTATGAATTGGGCCAAAAAAATTATTTTGGATGATATAGGAATTAAGGACATCTTTTTCTTCAAGGTAACCATAAACGAGTTTTAGAACATTCTGCGTTCATTACCCATACTAGCCCGAAGGGCGTCGCAATCCGACCAAGGTCGTTGGAGGCGACTTAGTACATTGGTTCATAAATTCGCTAACGTATTTTTTCTCTATGCCTCTAAGAGGTCTATACGCAACGACATTAATCACGGAAAAGGACGTCATTCCTGCGAAAGCAGGAATCCAGGCTTGTCCCTGTGAAAACAGGGAACCAGTATCTAAGAACACTGGATTCCCCCGTATCAAGTACGGGCCAGGCTTAGTCAAACCCGGAATGACAAACCACACAGGACCTATTTATCATCATGTATAACACGTTAGTGTATTTATGGAATCATTTACCCCGTTAGAAAGCCCCAGCATTTATGCTGGGGATGGTGGAAATAGAAAGCATCAGCTCCTTATTGAGGGCGGGTTTGAAGCCCTGCCCTTTCTAACGGGGTTTACTTAGCGGTCCTGAGCAGAGCGAAGGAACCTTTGAGATTGCCACGGGCTTCGCCCTAGCAATGACTTAACAGGATAGTGTAAACCATAATATACTCCTCTTGATAGTTCTTCGATAAACCTCCGCTGAAATAAACGAGTTTTAGAACATCCCAACCATGTCCGCTAATATCACAACTCGATCATTCTCGGATCTCTGCCGAGTCCCTTTTCATACAGGGCTAAATCGACCCCGATTGATAGAAAATGAGACGTCTGTTTTTTTCGTTTCCATGCCCCCAAGAATAATAACTTAACGTATGTTATTTGGTCTATTTGTAAACCGTTATTGAATTCTCTCCAACATTGCCTGCTCGATCATAAGCTTTTGCCTTAATGACGTGCTGTCCCTTTGATACGTTGGCCGTATTCCACGACGAAGTGATGTTACTTGAATTCTTGACCAGAATCAGCACCCCATCGATATAGAGCTCCATTTTGCTGATCCCTACATTATCGGAAGCTTTCGCTTGTAGGTTTGCTTTTTTCCCAACTGTTGACCCATTTGTTGGTGATAGTATGGAGACAACAGGAGGTATGGTATCGGGCGTCGTCTGGATCGCCACAGTGACAGAGACTGAGGCCGTGAAGGTCGGGGCTGTGCTTTCCGTGGCCTTCACCGTAATGGTGTAAGATCCACCGGCCGCCGTAGTCGGCGAGGTGACCAAGAGCGTCGTGGATGCGCTCGCTCCAGGATTGATCGTCAGCGACGAGGAACCGAAGGACGCTGTCCAGCCGCTTGGCAGAGCTGCACTCAGGTTGAAGGTAGAGGCACTGCAAGCGGAACTGTCTTTGTTGGTAACCGACGCGGTGTAGGTTATTGCAGTCCCTGGCGTTACCGATTGAGTGGCCGACGGTGAGAACGTCACGGTCGGGTTGGCCTGCACGCAGGAACCGTCATTATAGCCGTCGTAAGCAAGGGTGGAATATCCAAACCTGCTCGTCCCTGTCACCTCGCTGTAGGCGATCATGAAATACCCGGCTTCGCCCCATCCACTTCCCCAACTGTTCTTTACGATGAAAGCCTGCAGAGTGTCGTCATAGCCCACGGCCAGGACAGCGTGGGCGCCCACGTATGAGCCGGTCATGTAACTGTAAACACCGCTCCTATAGGAGAAGAAATCGTTATACACATACATAGTCGCAATAACGGGGCCGTAGGCGTAAAGGGCGTTCTTAATGTCATCGACAGCAGTGCGTGCGCTGTGCCAGCCGATGATTCTGTAAGTGTTATCTTGCCAATTCAGGCAAGCGTTACTGCACGAATTATTCGTAGCGGTGTATATGAAACAACTCTCCAGAGGCAGTCCCACATCTCGGATATAGGTCGAGGCGGTAGATGACGAGCCGCCAGAACAGGTTCCCCCTCCACCCGGGCACGAGACCAGTATCTGCTCCGCAAGATCGATCGGCAGGCCGCTGGTCGCTATCATCATCTGCGACTCCGCTGCCGCAGTCACGGCAAAGGCCCAGCAGCTTCCACAGGAACCTTGGTTTTTAACCGGCGAGACATAGCTTACTCCCCCAACGTTCCGCCAGTCGAGTGTCGGTGGCGCGGCGGTCACTATGGGGATAGGGGCCAACTGTGGTGAAGAAAGGTAATCGGCTGAAAGGTCCTCATACTCGCGTCCGCCCAGGCGCATCTTCTTCTCTTGCAGGCTCAGATTGGAAACCGATGTCTCGTCGGCATGCCATCGGCCGCCCCTGGCTTTTATTGCCTGTCGGACCTGCTCGAGTTCCGCCGAATCCGCATAGACCAATGCCGAAGTGAGCAGCAATGCAAAAACGACCACTATGGAACTGATGGAAGACTTGAGTATTTTTTCCCTCGTGCGACTCATAACTTCCTCCTCTCTTGAGTGGTATTACAGAATGCGAACTTTCAGGATAAAGCTATCCACTGCGTTCTTTTCGCCCTCCCAGGGCCTGTAGTACAGAAATCTCAGCTCCGTCGCTCCCTTCTTTGTTGCCCGGAACAGCCATGTCTTAACAACCGGCGCACCCGTAACGTCGCCGGCTGGCGGGGCGCCCTCTGTCTGAACGCTCACCATCTCGAAATGCTCTTTGTCGAGGTCCTTGATTGCCCATGCATACCCAGCGGCGCCAAGTTGCTCTAAATCCACACGTATGAGGCCGCCTACTCTCACCTTGATCTCTCTGCTGTTGAATGCCTTGTTGACGATCACGGTCTCCGTCGCGGATGAATGGGAGATGCCGAAAACGAGGGACAGGACCAGGGATAGGACCAGCGCTTTGAGAGACACCGCGCAACCTCCATGAATTGAGACTAAGGAAGGAAAAAGAACAGGCCATGGCCTTAATTGCTTTAAATGACAGCAAGTTTTGTGCCATGTGCAGAGTTAACGTGCAGGAATAAAATGGAATTAAACCGGTAAAAATGAAGGGTCGTTTCTGGTTATGGTTTTCACCTCAAACGCGCAAAAAATTTCAGTGGGATGACATTTTTGCAAAAAGTTCGAACCTGTTTGTTCATTTTTGTTGTCAGCCCTACTTTATATGAAGGAGGCGACGTAATAAGCAGGGGGAAGCTCTCAGAAAACCGGCTGCGGACTCCACCTACTACTCTACAATGGGGAGATGAATTGAGCCCTGGTGATTACCGAAAGAAAGAAACAAGAAAGGCAGAGCGATCTCTGGCCCTACCTTCCCTTCTTCTCTCATCCCCTTAATCTTCCAACATTTCAGTATTCGATTATTCCATGATTTTATTTTCCATCTTTCCAATATTCCATTATTCCTAACTCTTCTTTCTTTTGCCTCCAACCTTTATCCTTGATCCTTTCTCCCTTGTCATTCGCTCCCTGAACAGCACCATTGCACTTAAACTCAACACTCGGCACTTAGCACTTTATCTTTGGTGGGGCTGAGAGGGATCGGCTCTCTCCCTGTCGATACGATTACACTCGCTATTACCCCACAGCCCCAGAAGCGAGAATAGCCTCTCTCTTTTTACATTTTGCTTCTCTTTCACCTTTCAAAAGTTTAGATACTCTTTCCTCAGATGTATCCCACATAAATATATCCGGACCTAATGGAGAAATTGGTGACATATGAAAATGAAGACCCTAATTTTCCCCCTCTTTAGCCATCCTTTTCCTGTCTTTAGACAGGCAAGAGGGGGGGGAGATTTTATTATTGTCAAAAGGTCACAAAGACCAAAAATAAAAAACCCACCAGCTTATTTGAAACTGGTGGGTTTTTGGTGAAAACTTTTTGTGGTTTAAATTTAGATCTTCGATATCCTCCAGGAAGCCATCCCAATTGCACTCATGGCTATGCCGAGTAAAATCAAAATCCCGGGTTCAGGAACAGGGAAGGGGACTCCTTCTTGGGAAACGTCCACCAACCCGGTCAATCCTGTTTGGCCGCTAAACATGTCAATACCGAAGATGTTACCACCTTTGCCACCGATGATAGGATTCGGAGTTGTCAATTGGGCGATCGTTACTCCAGTAGCTGAATAGACTTGAAAGATGATCGGGGTCGTGAAGCCATCACCCCCACCGATCGGTTGGGGGTCATTCGGGTATGTGATGTAACCCCTGATCCCGAAACCCATAGGCCCGAGGCCGTCCGCAGAGAATGGCCCGGCGCTTGCATGCAAATCGTACAGGGCATTCTGCTCGATAGTGATATTCCCCACGCCGAGTCCGCCGGTCATGTTGAAAAGGAAGTCCTGAAAATTTCCAGAACCCGTAGAAACAAATTTATTGCCTGGATCCAAAGTCACTCTGAGATCGACAGTGTCCGTGTTAATCTGCCATAGCTCCACATAGCCAAAAGGCGGCGTTCCAGCAGAATTTGGGCCCGGGTCCATATGGTCGCTGGTTATGTAACCCTTCCAGTCCGCTGGGGTCGAAGGTACCGTAATCGAATCTGCCTTAGAAGATGCGGGGTAAAACAACAAACATAAAGCTCCTACGAGAACCAAGATCGCCTTTAAAGAAGTTCTGATCTTCATTTTTGTTTCCTCCTTAGAGTTATTTCTAAGGGTTTAAATGCATTATCCATACCATTTTTGTAATTTTTATAACTCATTGTAATTAAAGCTATTTTTATTTTGAGGCATCTTTAATAAAAACAAAAAGTGTAGGGGTTTTCCGACGAATGGAAACAGTGTTAAGTGTCAAGCGGAAAGTGTTAAGAAAAAGCCTATAAAAAACAATAGATTACGGAAATGATTTTTAATGCGTTGGAAAAATAAAAATTGTAGGTTTTCCCGACGATTTGTTTAGTGTTAAGTTAAAAGTGTTAAGTGTTTAAAAAATTGGAATAATGGAAATAATGGAAGGTTGGAATAATGGAATATTGGGAATACAAAAACTGTGGAATGATGGAAGGCTGAACCTAAAGTAAGAGGCGGCGATAGAATGGAATTACAAAAAAAACCCACCGGTTCAATGAACGGGTGGGTTTTTTGTAAAGGCTCTTTGTGATTCAGAACCTAAATCTTACGTACAAACGGGTAGGCCATCCCAATTGCACTCATCGCAATCCCAAGAAGTATGAGGATCCCAGGTTCGGGAACAGTTCCGACCAGACCCTGATATTGGACCACATTGCCATTCGAATCTTTTGTTCCCGGGGTGATCCAGAGGAAAGCGCTGATATTGCCGGTTTTACTGTCGAGTGCCGAGAGATAGGAGTTGTACAGGGAAACCTGGTTGGCCGATGATGTAGTTCCATCAATGATTACTTCGTGCAAACCTTCATTGACCACATGCCAAATAGCTGCCTGGAGAGCATATGCCTGATCACCTTGACCAGCGGTGCCATAATGGCTCAGCAACCATGCTACCTTGTCCGCATTATTAACCGCAACGCCGTAGATTGTGCCATCATTGGTTACAACGGTATTAGGGTAGCTACCAGGCACGTTTACTGTTCTAAAGAGATCGATGCAGTAAAGGTATTCAAACATGACTCCGTTTAGGGAAGAAGGATCAACTGACCCTCCACCTTCGTTGCTTGCCACATCGTCGATTTTGACCGTCATATGAGTGAAAGTGGGGCCAACGTACAACAGGTTATCGGCCTTCGCCAACCCCACGAGCAGGAACCCCATACATGCTGTAAGAACCAAAACCATTGAAAGCATCAATACAATTTTTTTCATTTTTTTACTCCCCTGTTATTATTTTTGATTAGTTATCATGCAAATTTCATGCTATGCGCACAATTTTTTCAAAAATATATATAACTGCACGATATTAATAGTAAATTTAAATTAACAATGTAATTCATGATTCGGTTATTATGGTTGAAATTGTAAAGAATTCCGACGATAAACATCAAAAAAAATATTTCTACTCAAAGCCGACACGAAATGTGAATAAAAAAACAATTAGTTAAGCGTAGTGTTTACAGCATTTTACAGGTTGTAGGGTTATTCAGACAATTGATAATACTGAGGGTGTTGGGTACAGATTGTGGGGTGTAAGCTTTACATTTTCTAAAATCTACTCCCTGCCCCCCTCCACCCTACACCCTTTCTTTTCCAATTCCCAATTTCTCCATCAACTCATAAAGAGTCGAACGGTGAATTCGTAGTTCTTCTGCCGCCTTGGTTATGTTTCCCTTGTTTCTTGAAAGCACTCGAAGGATGAAATCTCTCTCAAATCCTTCTCGCGCTTCCTTTAGTCCGTTGCCTTCATACCTGGTATACTCGGAAACCAGCTCAAGATCTTGAGGAGTTATTCTTGAGCCCTCAGCCATGATGACAGCTCGCTTAATCCTGTTTTCAAGTTCCCTGACGTTTCCTGGCCAGTTATGAGCTTCAAGCAATTGAACAGCCTGCGTTGTAAATCCTTTAATCTTCTTTTTATTCTCGGTTGAATACTTAGGCAAAAGAGAAGTTGCGAGGAGCATAATGTCTCCTTCTCTTTTGCGAAGAGGTGGTAAAGCAATGGTAACCACTCCAAGACGGTAATAGAGATCCTCACGGAATCGACCCTCCCTTATTGATTCCATCAGGTCCCTATTGGTGGCTGCCATGACGCGCACATCTACAAATATTTCTTCTCTTCCTCCGACCGTCTCGATAAGGTGTTCTTGAAGGAAACGAAGCAATTTCACCTGAAGGGATAGAGACAGTTCTCCAATCTCGTCCAGGAAAAGAGTTCCACCCTGTGCTGTTTCAAAACGGCCCTTACGCTGAATGTGTGCACCCGTAAAAGCGCCTTTCTCGTGGCCGAACAATTCACTCTCCAGCAAACTCTCTGGGATAGCGCTACAGTTGATCACGACGAAGGGACTCGTTTTCCGCGTGCTCAATTGATGTATGGCCTTTCCTACCAACTCTTTGCCGGTGCCGCTTTCTCCCGTTATTAGAACCGGTACCTCGGTCGTTGCCACCTTTCGGATCGATGTAAAAACCTCCTGAATCTCCGGACTCGCCCCCAGCATGGTTGCAAATGGCTCGCCATTGGACTGAAGCTGTAATTCCCGATTTTTGCGTTCCAGTTGGGAAACATAAAATGCTCGCTGAAGCACTACCTTGAGCTCGTCTATTTGAATTGGCTTGCAGAAGAAATCATATGCTCCCTGTCCGATCGCTTTCAAAGCATGATCCTTCTCCCCCTGGCCTGTAATGACAATTATCTTGGCGAAGCCATCGTGCGAAAGCATCTCATTCAGTGCGGCAAAACCCTCTCTCACTTCAGAGGGATAGGGCGGCAAGCCGAGATCAAGGGTCGCCACGGAGGGGGTTTCTCGTTTGAAAAGGTCCATGGCCGTTACTCGGTCTTCTGCCAAGAGGATCTCGTAGTCCTGAGCGAGAGCCCACTTCATCGGAATAGCAATGGATGAGTCGTCTTCCACAATCAAAAGCTTGGGCTTTTGATAGGGGGAGAGTGTGTTGGGTGTAGAGTGTAGGAAAATATTTTTTGAGTTTTGGGACGTCATTATTTCTCCCTCGGGGGTCTTGATAATGAAGAAATCAAACCTCTTAGAAGTTTGGAAACTTCTTCTTGTAATTGATATAGTTTATCAAAAATCTCCTTGTTTATAAGTTTAAGATCATATGACAACGAGAGAAGTGTTTCCAACTCACTGCATGATCCATGGGACATGTGGAGAAATTGAATATATTCCTTACGATGCCCGCGACGATATCCTTCCGCAACATTGCATGGAATTGAAACAGCACTTCTTCTCATCTGAGAAGTGAGTCCGTATATTTCCTCTCGTGGATAATCTTTTGTAATTTGATAAGTCTCGAGAGCAAGCTTATATCCTTTCTGATAGACTATCAACTCTTTATAACTTTGCATTTTTCTCTCCTTTCAACATCTTATAAAATTCCCTACACCCTACTCCCTACTCCCTATACCCTACCCCCTTTACGCTACTCCCTATTTTCCTGCCAAAGGCAGGAAAACTCTGAAAACGCTTCCTCGGCCTTCTTCGCTCTCGACTTCGATTTTTCCTTTGTGGGCTTCGATGATCATCTTGCTCTGGTAAAGGCCGATGCCGATCCCTTGCTTTTTGGTGGTCTTGAAGGGACGGAAGAGAGACCGCTCCACGAATTCCCTCGACATTCCGCATCCGGTGTCACCGACCGAAAAGATCGCCCAGCCATCTCGTTCTTCGGTGGTGACGCGGATTTCTCCTGCGCTCCCTACCGCTTCATTGGCGTTGAGAATCAGATTGGTCATCACTTTCTGAATCTGCTCCGTATCGACCATCAGATGAGGCAGTGGCTGAAGATCGGTAAGCAATTTGACCTTTGAATCCCCATTGAGACAGTAGACCGAATTCTTAACGAGGCTATTGAGGTCCGCCTCGACCGGATTCAACTCGACTTTCTTGCCCAACGCCGAGAGTTGATTGCACATTCTGTTGATTCTGGTGACGCCTTGCTGCATGATTTTCAGCGCATCCTGACGAAAATCAGGGTTCTCAAAATGAACAGGCAGACCTTGAATGGTCAGCGATAGGGAGGAAGCCAGATTCTTCAGATCGTGCATCATAAAGGCGGAAACGGTCTGAAAGGCCTCGGCTTCTTTGACCTCGCGTAGGCGTTCCGAAAGTTGAAGATTGAGCAGCATGCTTGCCGTTTGATCAGCAATCGTCTTGAAAAGGTCAAAATCGGCAAGCGTAAAAGGTTCTTTTGCCACCCGCTCATCAAGGGCCAGTAATCCAATGAAACGACCGCTGGCTGTTAACGGAGCACAGTAGCGAATTCGAGCCTCTTTAAGAAAATCGGGATTAATCTTTTCGAAGTCTCTTATCCCGTTCTCCTTTGAGTCGATAAGATCGACGGCTGTCTGCTTCTCACGCATGGCGCGAATCAGTTCTTTTCCCTCTCTTTTTAGGGACTCAATGCCTTTTGCTTGAATATCGGTGAACACTGTCGAGGCACCCAGAAGAAGGAATTCCTCCATCTCATCCACAAGCCACAGGCTAACGGAAAGTGCTTCAAAGGTCTTGGAAAGCTTTTTTACGATGGCCGTGCAGAGCTCCCTGATTTCAATCAAGGACGTGGTCGCCTGGGTAAGGTCTGTCAATTCCTTGCGATAGTCGTATTTTGATCTCTTCAGATGGATACCAATGAATCGTTTTAATCTTCTCCGAAATCTATCGGATAGGAGGATGATGGACAATCCCAAAAGCGCGAGAAAGACAAGGAATGCATTGAGATAGAGAGACGACTCTACGTCTAAATAGCGTATCAACTTGGCCAGAACACCGACGGTCAGAAGATAAATTCCGGTGATGATGACCGTGAAAGATCTGTAAAGAAAGGAGTGGGAAGGGTAAAAGTCCAGCTTAAACGAACCTGCGCGAAGAACGGACCTGAGGATAAGTGCATCGGCAATCAGGAGTGCTCCAGCATTCACCAACAACAGGCCAGTATTTAACGCCTGAAACAGCATGGTCTGGCTGGCTGTATAGATCCGAATCCCGAAAATAGCTCCAACTCCAAGAACCATGTACTTTATTTGCCATCGCATATGGCCTACGGATGCCCGAAGCGTCCTTTCAAGGTTCATCAGGATCAGGACAGCGCTCACTAAGAGACAGAGATGGAAAACATAACCTGGCTTCCCGAGACGAATCAGCCACACAAGAGAAGAATCCGAAACGGGCTCACCGATAAAGAAAGACTTCCGGAAAAGGGTGGAAAGAGCCAAGGGAACGACAAAGACAGCAAGAACAACCCACCGCCATCTCGAAAGAACTTCTTTATAATTTGCCCTTGCATAAGTTAGAGCGAAGAGGAGCCAGACGCCCGGCAAAAAGGATGTCATGATCAATCTGATGTGTTGCCAGTAGATCACCTCTGCAAAAAGAGAGGTCCTTAGCCCAATCCCGATGGCTGCGGCTTCAAGCGCAAGGAGAACCATTCCGGCAGCGAAGATGCGATGGACAAAGGACCGCCGGTCCTGGAAGATTACAAGAACAGCCAGGCCAACACTAAAGGCAGCAGCAATGAATGGAAGAATCGAAAAGAAATTCATAAGTGAAAGGTTAAAGGTTTGAAGCTATTATAGAGTGTTGAGTGTTCAGTGTCGAGTGTCGAGTGTTGAATTTTAAGTGTTAAGTTTTAAGTTATGAGTGTTAAGTGTTAATCTTCTTGTTAAACTTTAAAGTCTATTCTTTCCATTTAAAACTCAAAACTCACAATTCAAGAATGGATAAAGTCAGTGCTGCGGTACTGCGGTTAGCGAGAGCATGTTTCTCAAAATTTTTAGCCTCTAACCTCCAACCTTTATCCTTTCGCCTTCTCTGTTTCAAAAAGTGTTCAGTGTTAAGTGTTCAGTGTTAAGTCAGAAAATAATATTTAGCCTTAAACCTCTAACCTCCAACCCTTGTCCTTTATCTTTTATCCTTGTTCCTTTCACCCTTTGCCCTCAGTCCTAACATTCTTTTTCTCGCTTCGTCTAAGGTACCACAAAATGGGCGTCAACATCGCGAGGGCAACGATAAAAAACGGGATTCCTCCACTTTTGTGAAGCTCACCATATAAGATTCTTTGATCTATATAAATCCCCAACAAGGAGAGGGTTACAATGCGCATCCCATTTTTAAGAATAGTAATGGGAATGACAGATAAGACGAATACAACCTTTTTCCATCCTGTTCGAAGAAAAAGTTGGCCAGCTACGATGCTCGCGACAAAGAGAGCAATACTTGAATTGATTCCGCTGCACTGCTCTGCAACCTCGATACTCAGCCCCGGTAAATGGAAGGTAAATCCCTCTCGAAGGACGGAGACACCTGTCAGCTTAAAAAATCCATAAGTAGCTTCAGCGGAACCAAATGTTAGAAGATAAATAATCGTTTCCAGGGCCTTGCTCGGAATGGGGACCATAAAGAGAAGAAAAAGAAGAGGGAAGGCTGCAATTTTAAAAGCCTTGACACCGTAAAAAAGCACGAATCCTCCTATCCAGAATATTAAAGCTGAAAGCACGATGAGCGAAAGATGGTTATCGTGACTGTGCCATGGACCTTGCTTTCCCCCGATCAAATAGAATGAAATACCGATTATGATTGCAATCAGCCCGGCTTTGAAAGAATAATCCATTGCCAGAGATATCTGTTTTCTTTTCAAAAAGAGGAAATATCCGCTTACAAAAGGAACTAATATCATGTGGGCGTAGAGTCTTTCGTAAAAAGCAAGATGGAGGATTTCCTTGATTGGGGTATAAAAAATTAACAGAGCCAGAACGCTAAAGGCAATGAAAAGCAAGTTCCTCTTATTGGCAAGTTTCATGGTATCCATTTTTGGTGTTGAGTGCTGAGTGATAAGATAAAAGGTACAAGGTCAAAGGCGAACGGTTTGAGGTAAAAGAATTATGAGTTCATATTTCACTTGCCGAATACCTCTTCATGCGTCTTAACTCTTTTCGTTTTATAGTCAGCTCTTGCCTCTCGAATGCTGGCAAGATATTCTGGAGAAGTTGCTGCAATAAGGTCTTCCAGAAAAGCTTCTCTCTTTCTTTTCTCCATCCCTTTGACCGCTTCAATAATCTCTTCATGCTTGATCTGAATTTTCAAAGTTCCGATCATTATTCTCTCCTCCTATCACTCTAAAGCTTGAATGAATGGAATTATCATCTGAAGACATATTAGCAAGAATATCTTTACCCCGTTAGAAAGCCCCAGCATTTATGCTGGGGATGGTGGAAATAGAAAGCATCAGCTCCTTATTGGGGGCGGGGTTAAAGCCCTGCCCTTTCTAACGGGGTTTACTTTTCAAATCCTTGCCTTTGCCTAAACCTCTTTTTACCTTCATCCTTGGTCCTAGTCCCTTATTAGTTTTGCCTACCCTCTATACCCTATCCCCTTTGTTTACCCCGTTGTTGCATAAAGATGCGGTTGAATCAACTGCATACCCCCATAAAAAGGCTGTTTCCACCCTTTTGAGGATACCTTCCCCTGTGGAATAAGAATCATATTCGATAGCATCACGTATTATTTGCTCCACTATTGGGAGTTTTATCTTTCCAGAGAAGATGTAAAACCTATTCCACAGGGTCACCATTTGATTGATCCAGGGGACGACATTGATTTAACAGCCATTCCTCTCTGGGTAAGGGTTTGATAAATCCAGGCGCCGAATTTAATGCAACAACAGGGTTTATATAAATAAATCTGACCCCATTTCTACCTTTGTTCTATTTTATTTCTTTTCTAATTTGTCTTTTTTATAATATCTGGTATAATTTAGGCGTTTAAAACCCGTATGCTGGAGGAGATTGATGTTGTTACAGTATATTCAAAAAGCCTTAACCAAGGCTCAATACAAGCACATGGACGATGGAACATGGTTTGCTGAAGTACCTGGTTTCCAAGGAGTATGGGCAAATGCCACCACTGTTGAGGAATGTCGCCAGGAACTAATGGAAGTCATAGAAGAATGGTTGGTTCTTAAGATAAGGGATCGTGATCCCGTTCCTAAGATTGAAGGTGTGACCCTTGAATTCAAAGAAGAACGAGCTGCCTAAATGGTTGCGCCTATCTCCAGAAAAGAACTCATTCGCAAGTTTAGAAGCCTTGGGTATTATGGACCCGTCTCCGGTGGGAAACATCAATTTATGATCAAAGGTTCCCAGAAGATTCGAATTCCGAACCCTCACACTGAAGATATCGGTCCTCACCTCCTCAAAGAGATACTTCGTCAAGCCGGAATTTCCTCCCAAGAATGGGACGCAGCCTAAACTTTCCATCAGTCTCTATAAGTCGCATTTCGTATATTTATCCATGAATCTTGGTCCTTTATTTTACCGCATCACTCTTTTTATCTCCTTAAACCAAACAAACTCAATGAACCCAAGTAACTCAACAGACCCAACTAACCTTTTACCTTTGCCTTTTTAACAGCAGCACCGACTTTATCCATCCTTGAATTGTGAGTTTTGAGTTTTAAATGGAAAGAATAGACTTTAAAGGTTAACAAGAAGATTACCACTTAAAATTCAACACTTATCACTTTATGATCGCCTTTTTCCTTTTTCCTTGATCCTTTGTCCTTCTGCCTAAGTCCTCCAACCTCTAACCTCAAGCCTTTAACCTTTTGTGATATGGTGGAGCTGAGAGGGATCGAACTATGTACGAGTCGATTCCGACCTCTATCTGTCAAGACGTCGGATTGTTTTACTTTCCCCTGTGGATTTGCTACAATGTGAACAGAAAATTGGAAGTAATTCATAACTTGAATGAAGAAGAGGTAAATTTTCAATGGAAACGATTCGCAATGTCACGAAGACAAAAGACAGACTCTTGAAGGATCTCGAAAGGGTATCTGATACAGAAATCAGCGAGATCTCGGATTTTGTAGAATTCATCATCAAAAAGCGACATAAGAAGCCCTCCAAAAAGATGGCTCCGACTCCCAAGAATGACCCCGTTCTGAGGCTTATAGGAATCGCAGATGTGGAGCCTTTTTCAAAAGCAATTGACCGCGAGCTCTATGCAGAATGAAAGAGAAACTTTTCATTGATACCTGGGGTTGGGTTGTGCTCCATAACAAGCGCGAGCCCAGACATGCCGAGGTTGACCGTTTTTATCGGAAATGGCGCTTACCCCGTTAGAAATAATGCCTCGCTGCTCCCTCCGGGCCAGGCTCCGCCCCGGAAGGGCTCATGCCCCGGAGGGAGGCCCTCTGGGCCGGCGGCTGCAGCGGGGTTAGATTTTAGAATAATTCCGGGTTCCGCCCCGTAGGGGGTTCCACC
>Ga0315281_10008858_pt1 | contig 14029 bp, 10 predicted proteins | sample YL17G07_0_MG_FD_204540 | JGI IMG/M metagenome (GOLD analysis project Ga0315281, IMG submission 204540) | Sediment microbial communities from Yellowstone Lake, YNP, Wyoming, USA - YL17G07_0 | ecosystem: Environmental > Aquatic > Freshwater > Lake > Sediment | place: USA: Wyoming | collected...
CATTGCCGATGTCGATCTTGTAGATCAGTCCCAGCTCATAGATGTCGGCGGGAATCTCAGGGTCGTAGACGGTCTTCAGCGCGGAAATGATGTCATCCGTCATCCGCGCAGCCTCTTCGGTTGGCAGCGCCGACGTGTCGCTTATCTTGCCGGTTTCGGTCATGAGAAAAATTCCTGCGCCTTGATAAGGGCCTGCGCGAGGCAGTCCACCTCCTCGCGCGTATTGTACATGGCAAACGACGCCCGGCAGGTCGCGGTCACGCCGAAACGCGCGAGCAGCGGCATCGCACAATGCGTTCCGGCGCGCACCGCCACCCCGGCGCGGTCGACGATGGTCGCGAGGTCGTGCGGATGCGCGCCTTTCATCTCGAAGGAAATAATCGAGCCCTTCTCCCTGGCATTGCCGAAAACGCGCAGCCGGTTGATCCCGCGCAGTTGCTCATAGGCATAAGCGAGGAGATCGTTCTCATGCTTGCGAATGCGCGCCTTGCCGATGGAATTCATATAGTCGATGGCGGCGCCAAGCCCGATCGCCTGCACAATAGCCGGCGTGCCCGCTTCGAATTTATAGGGCGGATCGCCATAGGTGATCCGGTCCTGCGAAACCTCGCGGATCATTTCGCCGCCGCCATTGAATGGCGGCATCGCAACAAGGTGCTCATGCTTGGCGTAGAGCGCGCCGATTCCGGTCGGCCCATAGAGCTTGTGGCCGGTCATGACGTAGAAGTCGCACCCGATATCCTGCACGTCGACGTCGAGATGAACCGCCGCCTGCGCGCCATCGAGCACCACCGGAATGCCGCGCGCGTGAGCAATCCGCACGACCTCCTTCGCCGGAACGACGGTGCCGAGCATGTTCGACATCTGCGTCATGGCCACCATTTTGGTGCGGGGCGTGAGCAGCTTCTCGAATTCATCGAGCAGGAGATTTCCGTCGTCGTCGACCGGCGCCCATTTGATCACCGCTCCATGCCGCTCGCGCAGGAAGTGCCACGGCACGATGTTGGAATGGTGCTCCATGATCGAAAGCACGATTTCATCGCCCGCCTTGATGCGTTCGCGCCCGAACGTGGCGGCGACAAGATTGATGGCCTCGGTGGCATTGCGCGTGAAGATGATCTCCTCGACCCGCCCCGCATTGAGGAAGGCGCGCACTTTCTCGCGTGCGCCTTCGTAGCCTTCGGTCGCTTCATTGGCGAGGTAATGCAGGCCACGATGGACGTTTGCGTATTCCGACGTATAGGCTTGCATCATCCGGTCGAGCACGGCCTTGGGCTTTTGCGCCGAGGCGGCGTTGTCGAGATACACGAGCGGCTTGCCATAAACCTGCATCGCCAGAATCGGAAAGTCGGCGCGAATGCGCGCGACGTCGTAGCCGCCGTTGCTCACCGCCGGATGCATGGTCATTGCCGCGCTTTCAGCCATTCACGCACCGCATCCATCAGCAATTCGCGCAATCCCGCATGTTCGATGCTTTCCATGGCCTCGCCAATGAAGGACTCAATCAGCAGCGCCTCGGCCTCTTTTTCCGGGATGCCGCGCGCCATGAGATAGAATTTCAGGTTTTCATCGATGGCGCCCGACGTCGCGCCATGCCCGCATTGCACGTTGTCGGCAAAAATTTCAAGTTCAGGCTTGGCATCGGCCTCCGCCATGTCCGACAACAAAAGAGCATGCGTCGCCATGCGCGCGTCGCTTTTCTGCGCATCCGGGCGCACGACGATCTTGCCCTGGAATATGACGCGGCTCTCATCGTCGAGCACGGACTTGAACATCTCGCGGCTCTCGCAGCCGCCGATAGCATGGTCGACGACCAGCGTCGTATCGGCATGCTGCTTGTCCCTGAGGATGCTCGCGCCAGATAACTTGAGTATCGAATCCGCGCCATTGCAGCGCACAAACATCTGATTGCGCACCACCGCGCCACCCATCGTGAATGCAAATTCGTTGAAACGGGCGCGCGCGCCGATGTCCGCCATCAGGGTTGAGATGTGAAACGCACTCGCCCCTTCGCCTGTTATTTTGACATGATCGACATGCGCCTCGTCGCCAACCGCAATCTCGAACATTGTGTTGACCTGATAATCGCAGCCGGAGGGCCCCTCATGGCTCTCGACAAACATCGCACGAGCGCCATGGCCAATCACCGCCAGCGAGCGCGTGAACATGGAGGCTGGCCGATCTCCGGCATAAAGGAAAACGATATGGATTGGCCGCTGGAGAGCCACACCCGGCGCGACACGAATAATCGCGCCGTCACCCATGAACGCTGTATTAAGTGCAACCGCGGCATCACCTGTTCCAGTCGATATCGCACCAAGGCGTGCGACGACATCGCGGTCGCCGTCGGCCAATACCTTGGCGGTCGATGTGATGGTCAGACCAGATTCCAGCGCAGCCAGGTCGGAATGTTCCGCAACAAAAGCGCCATTGACGAACACCAGCCGGCGCGCATCGATATCAGCGGCCAGCTTGCCCGCATCCTTCGCGCGTACTTTCTCAGCAGCGCCGGGCGCGGGCGCAAGCGGCCTGGCCTCGCGCATCAGCGCGCGCAGATCGGTGTACTTCCATTCTTCCAGATGGCGGTGCGGCAGGCCTTGAGCCTCGAAACGGCCAAAGGCCGCCTCGCGCTGCTTCGCGATGTCGCCCTTGCCCGGAAGCTTCGCCTTGACCGCGGCAAAGCTGTCCGTGAGCGCGGTTTCCGCTGCCGTCCTGATCGGGCGTACGTTCACGGTCATCGTGTTCTCACGCCGCTTCGTCCTGGTAGGACGCATACCCTTGAGCCTCGAGCTCAAGCGCAAGCTCCTTGCCGCCAGTCTTCACAATGCGGCCCTTCGAGAGCACATGCACGACATCCGGCACGATATGATCGAGAAGCCGCTGATAATGGGTGATGACGATCATGGCGCGTTCCGGCGAGCGCAACTGGTTGACGCCATCGGCGACCAGCTTCAGCGCATCGATATCGAGGCCGGAATCGGTCTCGTCGAGCACGCACAGCTTCGGCTCCAGCAGCGTCATTTGCAGAACTTCGTTGCGCTTCTTCTCGCCGCCCGAGAAGCCGACATTGACCGGCCGGCGCAGCATCTCCTGATCGATGTTGAGCTTGCCGGACACTTCGCGCACCCGCTTCATGAACTCCGGTGTCGTCAGTTCCGGCTCGCCACGTTTTTTGCGCTGTGAATTGAGCGCGGTGCGCAAAAATTGCATGGTCGCGACACCCGGGATTTCCAGCGGATACTGGAAAGCGAGGAAGAGACCCTTCGCCGCGCGCTCGTCCGGTTTTAGCCCGAGCAAATCGATGCCTTCGAACAGCACGCTGCCGCCGGTGATGGCATAATCGGCCCTGCCGGCCAGCACATGCGCCAGCGTCGATTTGCCCGAACCGTTCGGGCCCATGATCGCGTGCACCTCGCCTTCGTTCACCGTGAGATCGAGGCCTTTGAGAATTTCCTGGCCCTCGACGCTGGCGTGGAGGTTTTTTATTTCTAGCATTGCCACTTCTACTGTCCTCATAAACTGGAACCCATCGTAACCTTCGAGTGCGGACTTGCCGGCTCGCTTGTCAGTCGGATTATCCCACTGAACCCTCTAGGCTGATCGAAATCAGCTTCTGCGCTTCGACCGCGAACTCCATTGGGAGATGCTGCAACACATCCTTGACGAAACCGTTGACCACGAGCGCCGTCGCCTCCTCGGCCGACAGCCCGCGCTGCATGCAATAGAACAACATGTCCTCGGAGATTTTCGAGGTCGTCGCCTCATGCTCGAACACGGCGGAGGAATTCTTCGCCTCGATATAGGGAACGGTGTGCGCCCCGCACTTGTCGCCGACGAGCAGCGAATCGCAGTTGGTAAAGTTGCGCGCGCCGCTCGCGCGGCGATGCGCCTGCACCAGCCCGCGATAGGTGTTTTGCGAATGGCCGGCCGCGATGCCCTTGGAAATGATCCGGCTGATGGTGTTCTTGCCGAGATGAATCATCTTGGTGCCGGAATCGACCTGCTGGTAGCCGTTTGAGATCGCGATCGAATAGAACTCGCCGCGGGAATTGTCGCCACGCAGGATGCAGCTCGGATATTTCCAGGTGATGGCCGATCCGGTCTCGACCTGAGTCCAGGAAATCTTGGAATTTTTGCCGCGGCAGTCGCCACGCTTGGTCACGAAGTTGAAGATGCCGCCCTTGCCTTCGCTGTCGCCCGGATACCAGTTCTGCACCGTCGAATACTTGATCTCGGCGTCGTCGAGCGCAATCAGCTCGACCACCGCGGCATGAAGCTGGTTTTCATCGCGCTTCGGCGCGGTGCAGCCTTCGAGATAGCTCACGTACGAGCCCTTGTCGGCGATAATGAGGGTACGCTCGAACTGGCCCGTGTCTCTCTCGTTGATACGGAAGTAGGTTGAGAGTTCCATCGGACAGCGCGTGTTCGGCGGCACGTAGACGAACGAGCCGTCGGAGAACACCGCGGAGTTGAGCGTCGCGAAGAAGTTGTCGGACGCTGGAACGACCGTACCAAGATACTTGCGCACCAGCTCGGGGTGCTCGCGCAGCGCCTCCGAGATCGGCATGAAGATCACGCCGGCCTTTTTCAATTCCTCCTTGAAAGTGGTCGCGACGGAAACGGAATCGAACACCGCATCGACCGCGACCCTGGAGTAGGCGCCTTCCTCGCGCTGCACTCCGGCCAGCATCTCCTGCTCGCGCAGCGGAATGCCGAGCTTTTGATAGGTCTTCAGAATTTCAGGATCGACCTCGTCGAGCGACTTCAGCGCCGGGTTCCTTTTCGGCGCGGAGTAATAGTAGAGGTTCTGATAATCGATCGCCGGATATTTGACGCGCGCCCATTGCGGCTCGCGCATGGTGAGCCAGTGGCGATAGGCATCGAGCCGCCATGCCAGCATCCATTCGGGCTCGCCCTTCTTGTCCGAGATGAAACGGACGATGTCTTCGGAAAGACCTTTGGGGGCCTTCTCGGATTCGATGTTGGTCTCGAACCCGTACTTGTACTGATCAACGTCGATGCGTCGAACCTGATCGACGGTTTCCTGTACGGCCGGCATTGCATTCCCTCCGCTGCGGTTTCAAGGACCGCGGGTTGGATATTCGGCTATGGTGTTCGTCCTCTCTGCGGCGCGAGATCACCCTTCGATTAAGGCAGCTCAGGCCGCGAGGCCGCAGCGTTCTTTCAGTCCCTTAGATAGGCCTTTCGCGAGCTTCATCCAAGCCTTTAGAAAAGCATCAATTTCAACTTCTGTCGTCGTGGGCCCAAGACTCAACCGGATCGCCCCCTGGGCTAGCGCCGGTTCCACCCCCATGGCGGCAAGCACATGGGAGGCCGCCACCTTGCCGGAAGAACAGGCCGCGCCTGAGGATACCGCCATACCTTCGAGATCGAGCGCAATCAGCGCGGTCTCGGCCTTGATGCCCGGTACGGCGAACAGCACTGTATTCGGCAACCTCTCGACCAAAATCCCAAAAATGACGGCATCGGGCGAGACGGCCATCAGGCCATCCTCCAGCCGCGCGCGCAAAGCCGACATAGACGCCCTGTCAGCCGCCATCGTCCGGGCCGCCGCATGGGCCGCGGCGCCGAAGCCCGCAATGCCGGAGACGTTCTCGGTGCCGGCGCGTTGTCCACGCTCCTGTCCGCCGCCGCGAATCAAAGGATTGGAAAAATGGATCGTGTCGCTGCGTAAAATAACGGCGCCTGCCCCCTTCGGCCCGCCGAGCTTATGGGCGGACACAGTCAGAAGATCGGCGCCGAGCGCAGCGATATCGCAAGAGATTCGGCCGGCCGTCTGCACCGCATCGACATGCAGAAGGCCGTTGGCGGCATGTACGATATTCGCAACCGCCGCAACCGGCTGAATGATTCCTGTTTCATTGTTGGCATGCATGAGGGAGACAAGCGGACGGCAAACGCCTTCAGCCTTCAGCGTGGCAAGCCGCTGCTCCAGCGCGGCAATATCCACAATACCTGATGCGCTCACCGGGATCTCTTCAACCGCCGTCGCCGGAAAGACTCCACCCGAGCGGACCGATGGGTGCTCGATCGCCGATATCAGCAGCCTGTCGCGGGGCGCCTTGTCGCTTCCAGCCTCAATGGCCGGGGTCAAGGCAAGCGCATTGGCCTCGGAGCCGCCCGAGGTGAAGATCACGTTCCTTGGCTCGGCGCCAACAAGCCTGGCAACCTTTTCGCGCGCCTCCTCCATGAGGCGCCGGGCCGCGCGTCCCTCACCATGGACCGAAGACGGATTGCCGAGCACGTCCATGGCCGCGAGAACCGCATCCCGCGCTTCGGGGCGCGGCGGAGCCGTTGCATTCCAGTCAAGATAAACCCGCACGGACATGAAAACTTCACCTTTTGACCCTGAAGCCTATCATAAGACTTGCATTTTGCCCTGCGGATCGTGCTAAAAAGCGCCAGCCGCGCGAGGTTCGATCCTTGCGCTCAGGTTATATGGACCCCAAGTTATCCAAGAAATTACAATGTTTCTAGCTAGTTACGTGCGCCCGGCCACGCCGTCAAGCGCGGCGTAGAAGCCGGTTTCATCAAAGCAGGGGTCAAACGCGGCTCACGTTCAACCGAGCGAGGTATTATCCATGCCCGAGGTCATCTTCACTGGTCCGGCCGGCCGGATCGAGGGCCGCTATCACCCGGCGAAGCAGAAGAATGCCCCCATCGCCATCGTACTGCACCCGCATCCGCAGTTCGGCGGCACCATGAATAATCAGATCATCTACAACCTCTATTATGCCTTCGTGCACCGCAATTTCTCGGTATTGCGCTTCAACTTCCGCGGTGTGGGCCGCAGTCAGGGATCGTTCGATCACGGGCAAGGCGAACTGGCGGATGCCGCCTCCGCGCTCGATTGGGCGCAGACGATCAACCAGGAAGCGAAGTATTGCTGGATCGCCGGCTTTTCATTCGGCGCCTGGATCGGCATGCAGCTGCTGATGCGCCGGCCGGAGATCGAGGGGTTCATTTCGATTGCACCGCCGGCAAATCTCTACGATTTCTCCTTTCTTGCCCCTTGCCCGTCCTCCGGCCTCGTCATCCATGGCGAAAAGGACGCGGTCGTACCGCACAAGGACGTCACGACTCTCGTCGAGAAGCTCAAGACGCAGAAAGGCATTGTGATCGAGCAGAAGGTCATCTCTGGCGCCAATCATTTCTTCGACGACAAGGTCGAACACCTGATGAATGCGGTCGGCGCCTATCTCGACAAGCGGCTTGGCTCGAACGAGCTGGCGCGTCCCATCCCACGCGGACGACGTAGCGGCGCGGGTTAAGCGACCCTCAGCCCTTATGGTGCTGGCGGCATGGAATGGCCGCCGGCATCGACGACCACTCCTCCACTCATCGGCCGCGGCGCACCGGTCGTGGTCGGGAATGTGATTGGCAATTGTTTCAGGGCGCGCACGGCAAGATAGGCGAAGGCCTGCGCTTCGAGCGCATCGGCCGACCATCCAACGGCATCCGCGACTTCCACCACCGCTGGAGCAAGACGCCTGGCAAGCATGCCAACGAGAGTCTTGTTGCGCGCCCCGCCGCCTGAAACGATCCATGTCGCCGGCGGCCGCGGCAGAAGAGGAACAACCAGACCGACCGCATTCGCGGTCAATGCGGACAAGGTCGCCGCGCCATCGTCCGCCGAATATCCGGCCAAACCGATATTGGCGGCGGAAAACGTATTCCGGTCGAGCGATTTTGGCGGCGGCAAAGCAAAAAACGGATGGCCGAGTATGCGGGCAATGAATGCCTCGTCGGCCTTGCCCTTTGCCGCCATCGCGCCGCCATCGTCGAGCGGATGTCCGGTGCGCGCGCGCATGAAGTCGTCAATCAACGCATTGCCCGGCCCGGTATCGCAAGCGACCGGATCGCCGTCGCCACCATCGATGAAGGTCACATTGGCGACGCCGCCGATATTGAGAATGGCGATCGGCCGTGGCCGGTCGAGCCTGGCGGCAAGCGCCCGGTGAAAGACCGGCACCAGCGGCGCCCCCTGCCCGCCGGCCGCGACATCCGCCGCGCGAAAATCGTAAGCCACCGGGCAGCCGATGCGCCGCGCCAGCATCTTGCCGTTGCCGATCTGAACGGTGAGTTTCGCCTGGGGGCGGTGCAGTACCGTTTGGCCATGAAAACCAATTATAGCAATATCGCCAACGAAGACTCCCTTCTCCCGTAAAAACCGCTCGACGGTGTCCGCATGCGCACGCGTAACGAGGTCATCGGCCTCCGCGAGAACGCCTGGCCGTTCCGTGCGATCGGTCAGTTCCGTTGCCTGAACAAGCGCCCGGCGCAAAATTGCGCGCTCGGCCTCCGCATAGGGCCGGTAGCCGGTCGGCCCGAAGCGGGAAATGCCTTCCCCATCGGTTTCGATGAGCGCCACATCGACGCCATCGAGCGAAGTTCCGCTCATCAGCCCGATCGCCCGCAAAATTGACATCTCCCGGCCCTTGGTTGAAACCGACGCCGGACCTGTTACACCACCGGATGAGCGTAGGCGACAAGGCATTCCGATGAGCACCTACAAATCCGACTTCCTGCACGTGCTCGCGGCCCGGGGATTTATTCACCAGATTTCCGAGCCGGAGGCGCTCGATGCGCGCGCAAAGTCGTCGCGCCTGACCGCCTATATCGGATTCGACTGCACGGCCTCCTCGCTCCATGTCGGCTCGCTGTTGCCGATCATGATGCTTTACTGGCTGCAGCAGACCGGCCACCGGCCGATCGCCCTGATGGGTGGCGGCACCACCCGCGTCGGCGACCCCTCCGGCAAGGACGAAGGCCGAAAGCTTCTCACCGATGACATGATCAATGAGAACCTCAAGGGCATTCGCGCGGTTTTTTCAAAGTTCCTGAAGTTCGGCGACGGCGCAAGCGATGCCATCATGGCCAACAATGCCGACTGGCTGAACAGCCTCAACTACATCGACTTCCTGCGCGACGTTGGCCGTCACTTCTCCGTCAATCGCATGCTTGCATTCGATTCGGTAAAAATGCGCCTCGATCGCCAGCAGGAATTGTCGTTTCTCGAATTCAACTACATGATCTTGCAGGCTTACGATTTCGTGGAGCTGCACAAGCGCCTTGGTTGCGCACTGCAGATGGGCGGCTCGGACCAGTGGGGCAACATCGTCAACGGCATCGATCTTGGCCGTCGGCTGATGAACGCGCAGCTCTTCGCCCTGACCTCCCCGCTGATCACGACGTCCTCTGGAGCCAAGATGGGCAAGACCGCCGCGGGCGCGGTGTGGCTCAACGCCAACATGGTGTCGCCCTACGATTATTGGCAGTACTGGCGCAATACCGAAGACGGCGACGTCGCGCGCTTCCTCAAACTTTTCACCATTTTGCCGCTCGAGGAGATTGGGCGGCTGGCATCGCTTCATGGCCAGGAAATCAATGAAGCCAAGAAGGTGCTCGCGACCGAGGCAACCGCACTCGTGCATGGCCGCGAAGCGGCGGAGCAAGCCGAAAAAACCGCCCGCACGACATTCGAGGAGAGAGGCCTGGCCGCAACTCTGCCCACCATCAACGTTCCTCGATCCGACCTTGAAAAAGGACTTGGTATTCTGACAGCGAATGTTCAGGCCGGGTTCGTGTCATCGAACGGCGAAGCGCGGCGTCAGATCAAGGCCGGCGGCCTCAAGGTCAACGATGCAACTGTCACCGACGACAAGCTGGTCCTCACCTTGAAAGATCTTACTCCGGAAGGCGTGATCAAGCTCTCGTTCGGTAAAAAGCGGCACGTGTTGATAAAACCGGCATAATTATCGTGGACGATCAGCGAATGACCGGCTCGGGAAAACCGCGCTCGGTATTAGGGAACTCGAATACCTTACGCAGCAATCCTGGCGCGACAGCCGAAATCGGATTGACGCGAAGAATGGGCGCGCTGGGTGGACCCACAACCTCATAGGTAATGCCGAGAAGTCCCTCCTTGTCTCCGCCGCCGAGGATCAATCCAACAATCGGTATTTGTCCGAACATGTTGTTGATTCCATAGAGCGGGACGAACGTGCCGCGAAGCCGCACTTCATCGCGCGTATAGTCGACATTGCCGTCGATTGTGGCGCCGATCACAGGTCCGCGAACGACGCCCTCGCGCAACGTCAGCTTACCCGGCGCACGCGTGAATTCGACGGACATCCGCGAGAACTCGACGCCTGTTTGCGATCCATTGGGTCCACTCATGGCTCCGGCCACCGTACGATCAAGAGCGGCCTCGCCCCGGACTGAAAAATCCCGAATGTTGAGCAATCCCTCCTGCGGAGCCTGGTTCGCGCGCGGCGGATCCATAGCTACCCACATCTTTCCTCCCAATATGCGTGGATAGGTGTCGGTGTAACGGAAAAGCGCGCCTGCGTCAGCTGTTTCAAAGTACATGACCTGACGGCCGCCGGGGCGTGCGCGCAAATCGCCGGTCAGGGGCGTATCGACGCCGATCCGCGCGTTGAAGCTCAGGCTGCGAATTTCGCCGGCGCGGCGCGACATGCGCAAATCCAGATTACGCAATGCCTCGCCGTTAAATCCGGCGACCGCGCCGAGCTTGATATCCAGATCGATATCGGGAACCGCTTGACGCGTGCGCTGTTCAAGCGTGGGACCCGCCATCTGCGATTTGACGAAGTTACGTCCGTCATAAACGTCGCCGCGCATCGTGACTCTTAACGTGGAATCATTTCCGCGCTCTACCTTTAACGTCGTTTTATCTCCCTCGGAGATAGCAAACATGGGGAAGTTGGCCGACTGAAGATTGCTATTTTGATCGATCTCGACTGCCCCTTTCACCAAAGCTCCCGAACCTTCGATGAGAAGATCCTCGAAGCGGGTCGAGCGCGTTTTACTGACCAATGTAAAAGTCGCGCGCGCCGGCCTGCCCGGCGCTTTTAGCCATCCGGGCAGTAAATTATCGATTCGCGCTTGGGTCAGGTCCGCGTCGACTGCATATCGGCTCTCGTTGTCGCCCGAGGCAATTCGGCCGGCAACTTTAACAGGTATGGCCCCCTTTACCGCTCCGTAGAGATCGAAGCCCAACCTGGCGCGCGCCGGCTCATCAAATGTCGCCTGCAGACGCACCTCTGGTTCGCTGTCATTCCTGGACTTGCGATATTCAACCGTGGCCGGCGTGCCACCGATGCGAACATCTCCCCTCAACAGATAACCTTGCGAATTCGCACTGACCTTCAGGCTCGACCCCTCGACCCTTTGTCCCAGGATGAAGCGGTCGGCGGCAAAGTTGGCCAAGTCGGCGGTGATTGTGTAGTTTACCGATCCCGGCGGAAATTCGGTCGCGATCGGCAGCGCAAGATTCACCTGAGCCACGACCGTCCCGCGCGCCTGAGCCGGGTCGAGCGGCGTCTCCGCAGCCTCACGCAAGCTGTCCATCGCAAGCAACTCAGCCACGGCGGGGACAGGTCCTTCGATACGAAATTTCGTTCGCGTTGGTGGTTGAGGAATATGGGTATCTGGCACTTCGAACAGTCCACTCGACATCGTGAGCTTACGGCCGGTTGGCAATTCGATAGTGCCGCGTCCGAGTTCGACCTTCACATTGTGCCCCTTGATCGAAATAAGAAGATCGGCATCCCGGATCGGGGGCAAACCATCGATAGGCCGTACGAGAGATCCGCTCGTTGCTACATCGATCGAGAGTCCGTCTTCTGGAACCGGAGGCCCGCTGGGCAAAACATTTGAGAGCGGTGAGCTTAAAGCAACCTCGAAACGTTCAATTCCTCCACCAAAGAAGTGGCTGGCGGCCCATGCACGGAGTTTTGGATTGATGAAAGCCGGCCAGAGCTGCTTGAGCGCGGCCGGCACCATGTTGCGTGCGGCAATTCCCACCGCAAGACGCGGATCAGGAAACGAATAGTCGAAGCCTCCGGAGAAAGCGACCCCGAGATCCTTGGAAGCAAAGTCGCCGTATTCAATGGCGATCTGCTTTTTCGCCGGATCGAGATGGCCCCGCAAAAGAATGCGATTGATGATCAGAGAATCGTTTTCGGTCCCGCCTATGGGGCCAAGAACGATCGTTCCTCCCGTCATTCCGAGCAACCAAACCCCGTCTGGTTCGCGCGGAGCTTCCGCTTGCGCAAATAAAGTAAAACGGTTTCCTCCCGCGACGATCTGGAAAGGCATTGACACAACGCGGCGTGCCGCTTCCCAATCCAGACTGAATTCGGCCCGCTCAACGGGAATATGACCTAACGCGCTGCCCGCTTTGCCAATCGTACCGGCCTCAACGATCATCCGCCCGGTCGCGCGTTCCGGCATGCCATTTTTGGCGATTTCGGCGCGCAAAGTCACGGATACGGGCACGTCGATTTCGAATTGCCCTTGCAACAGTCTCGTCGCCGACAAGATATCGCCCAAGGGAACCTTGCGACCCTCGACAACGACTGAACGGCGGCCGTCGGTACCCGGATTGAGGCCCGCGAGCAATGTCCACGGACGTTCAGGATCGTCTGATCCAATATTGAAACTGAGTTCGCCCGCACTCGATCGCTTAAGGCTCAGGTTGATCTTATCAAAGGCCCACTGTTTGCCGCTGCGCTGGTCATCGACACTGACATTTCCATTTTTGATTCCGATTTCGTCGAGGTCATAGCCGTCGAGGCCAGCGGCGCCGAGACCATCGATCCACGCAAGTATCGCACGAATGCTATCGACCGCGCTGCCGGTTGCCGATCCGGAATCATCGGATGGAATTTGAGCCGGAGGCGAGTTTGCATCGTCTTCCTTCTTGGACAATGCAGTCGCGAATGGACGCTTCTCCGCGCCTGCAAACACGGTAAGCTTGCCATCCGCCTCTATGCGCACCGAAATCTTGGCCCCGACCAGGCTCAATCGTTGAGCGCGGAAACGCCCGCTCAGCAGACCCATTCCGGAAAATCCGATCTCGGCCCCCGGTGCACTGGCGACAGCCGTGCCATCGGCATCGCGCACGACAATATCGCGGATACGCAAGGCGGTCCGGCCGTGCTCATCGCGCTCGATCTGCGTACCGCCGACCTCGACATGGCGGCGGCCACCAAAGTTTTCTTCGATCGCAGCGATGAGCCAAGGTGTGGCGATATCAAGTGAGATCGGCCCGCTTGCCAGCCGCCACCATAGCAACGACAGGGACAGAGCCGCGACACCGATCATTCCACCGGCGAAGATAACGATCCTGCGCGAAACAAGCGGGCGCCAAGCAAACCTGAAACGGCGGCGCAACGGAGCATCGTCAAATGACCGGCCTACGTCAGCCTGCGCAGCCATCGCGTGCCGATGGTCGTGCAAGGCCGCTTCAAGGCCTTTCAATGCCGCCAGTTTCGGATTGATATTTTTGTCCGCCATACCCGATCGGACGCCCCCTCGTCGCCGTTTCCGCCGCTATGATGCCGTACGATGCTGAAACTCAAGGCTACGACCTTGCCCGATCATAACCCGACAGCTTAGCCCCGACCGCCAGCGTCTGCCCGACGATTAGTTTCCCCAGTACTATTGACCGCGCGAAAAAGACGAAAGGAAGGCACATGACAAGAGAACTGACCGCAGGAGCCAAGGCCCCTCATTTCCGCCTCCCGCGCGATGGTGGAGACAGCGTTTCTCTTGCTGATTTCAAAGGGAAAAAGCTGGTTCTGTTCTTCTATCCCAAGGCAAGCACACCGGGTTGCACCCGCGAATCGCAGGCGTTTTCCGCCCTGCAAAAGGCCTTCTCAGCCGCCAATACCGCCATCATTGGTGTCTCCGCCGACCCGATCAGGGCCCAGGATGCCTTCAAGGCCAAGTATGACCTGACCATCCCACTCGCATCCGACGAAACCCACGGGATGCTGAAGGCATATGGGGTGTGGGGCAAAAAGGCCCTGTATGGCCGAACTTACTTTGGCATCACGCGATCGACCTTCCTGATTGGGCGAGACGGCCGGATTGCCCGGATATGGCGCAAGGTCAAGGTCGAGGGACATGCCGAGGAAGCGCTTGAAGCGGCTCGCACCTTGTGAAAGGCCTTCATTAACAGAAGCTTAAGGGAAAGCTC
>Ga0315281_10008859_pt1 | contig 14029 bp, 11 predicted proteins | sample YL17G07_0_MG_FD_204540 | JGI IMG/M metagenome (GOLD analysis project Ga0315281, IMG submission 204540) | Sediment microbial communities from Yellowstone Lake, YNP, Wyoming, USA - YL17G07_0 | ecosystem: Environmental > Aquatic > Freshwater > Lake > Sediment | place: USA: Wyoming | collected...
TGAAGGATTATTGAACCATTTGAAACTGACGGAAAACCAAATCAGAACACAAATCAAACAGACAACGGATGTTATAACGAAACGGAATCGTTTGTTCAGGGAAGGAAAACCGTATCCCGCCCTGCAGAACAGGGATGTTATTGTCGCTGACGACGGGCTTGCATCCGGATATACCATGCTTGCAGCTGTTAGGTTTATCAAGCGAAAAAACCCTCACAAAATTATCGCTGCTGTTCCAACCGGCTCAAAGAGAACAATAGAATTCATTCTGCCGGAATTAGATGAGCTTGTCTGTCTGAATGTGAGGAGCAGGTTCCCCTTTGCTGTTGCTGATGCATACGTGAAATGGCATGACCTTACTGACAAAGAGGTCTTGAATATTTTAAAGAAGTTTCATAATATATCTTCCCTCCCTGACTAAATCATATAAAAAAATAGTAATCTAAGCTCGTGTCTCAACATAAAAACAGGAGAAGCAAGAACGAAAATAATTTGTATAATAAAATGTTATGGAACAAAAGGACTATTATAAAGTACTTGGGGTAACTGAAGATGCCTCTTTTGAAGAAATTAAAAAGACCTATCGCAAGTTAGCCTTTCAATATCATCCGGACAAGAACCCCGGCAAGGAAGAGATGATGAAAGAGGTCAATGAGGCGTATGCCGTCCTCTCAGACGAAAGAAAGAGAAGAGAGTACGATTCCTACAGACAGAGTTACGGATTTTTTGCAAGAGACAAATTCAGACAAACCTATACTGATCAGGATATCTTCAAAGATTCTGACATTAATCAGGTCTTTGCAGAGCTAAGCAGGGCATTTGGTTATAACAGGCCGGAGGATATCTTCAGCAGTAACACTTTCTATCGGAACCAATTCAGAACCTTTCAGTTCAAAGGCCCTGGATTTACTGGAAAAGGTTTCTTCTTTTTCGGTCCCATGTCAAAGACGTACCAACGGAAAAATGTAGGGGACGTTGATGAATTAGTTGAATTGTGAAATATAATCCATTGAAAAACTTCCGAATGCATGTTTCAAATGGTATTCATCATTTTTCATCATATGCTGGTTTTGCGGACGCGCAGGTATAGTAGAAATTTCAGGTGATGTCGTGAACATCTCAACTATAGGGAGAAAGTGAGATGCGCCTTGAATGACCCGAAATCTCTCTTCCTATGCGAAGTCTTGAACTGATACTTAATCTGACGTGGCTGTAAACTCAACTCTTGCCATTATAAAATTAAAATAGCTGAAAACGTGTTGTTGTTTCTGAGTGTAAGAAATATATGACAGTGTGTAAGAAAATCTTGCATTAAATGTCATTTGTCATTAAAATAAAGTCAAATGACAATCGAGATGAAATTGGCATAATAAGGAAAGGAGTAGGAAATGAGTACCGCTTTGGCTTTTGAAAATGAAGAAATAAAGAAGAAGATTATTGTGACGCTTGGTTTAAAGGATTCGGACGTGAAGCCGCGAGAAAGAGATAAGGGGATGTTCACCTTTGATGCTTTAATTAGAAAGGGAATCCCCTATGCTAAAGTTGCCATTGTGAAGACAGCTTTAAATCTTACCGATAATGAATTTGCGGCTTATTTAGGTATAAGCCTCAGAACATTACAGAGAAAACGAGATTCTCAAGGGAAGCTTTCAATCGCAGAGGGTGACAGACTCTTTCGGATCGCAAAAATATTCGCTCTCGCCGCCCAGGTTCTTGAGGATGATGACATGGCGCGGAAATGGCTGCATAGGCCCCAGAGAGGATTAGGGGGAAGGGTGCCAATCCAGGTTATCCAAACGGAAGCCGGCGCACAAGAGGTCGAGGATTTACTTGAAAAAATAGAATATGGAGTTCTTATATAGTGTTTTGCTGGCGCATTGCGAAGAAAAAATATAAGGATTCTGCCTTTGATGGAGAAGGTCCAAAGAAGAAAAGTGGCCGCTGGACTCCAAAAGGGCTCCCAGCAATCTATACTGCTCAAACTGAATCGTTAGCCGCGCTTGAGCAATTTGTTCAACTCGGAGATGAGGGACAAAATATTCAATTTGTCTGTTTTAGAATTGAGATTCCAGACGAAATGCAGATTTCTGAAATCGACATTAATTCTTTGCCCAAAAATTGGAGAGAAACACCGGCGCCGGATTCATTAAAGGCATATGGTTTTAAATGGCTGGCACAGGCAGAAACAGCGGTACTCAAAGTTCCCTCATCTTTAATTTTTTCAGAGGTTAATTTTATTCTGGACCCCCGTCATCCGGATTTCCAAAAAATAATCATCAGACCCCCTGAGGGATTCTGTTACGATCCTCGCATGTGGAAAGAAGAACCATAGATTAGAAAAAAATAATATACTCATCTGTTGCATAAATTGAAAGGCAGACATGCCGAAAAACTTTGGTTCTTTCGTAGAAAAGTTGAAGAACATTGAATGCGAAGAATGTCTGGATTCCCGCCTCCGCGGGAATGACAAACAAACACGCACTTAAGAATGTCATTCCCCGACTTGATCGGGGAATCCAGGGTTTCTTCAACTTAAATACGAAAGACACAAAACTTTTAAATGCGACAAAAAATAGGCTATATTCACCTGACGGCACTTTTAGCCTGATGTGCACTTTGGATAAGTGTATATGTACCGGTGTTAATAGTACACTATGGAGTCGCTAAAAGCTTTTTCATCATGTCTACCTTTCAATTTGAGGATGTGTTTTGTAACGTTCAGGTATATATATGACGAGTGAAAGCGATATTTATTTTATGAAGCTTGCCCTTGAAGAAGCCATGCTCGCTTTTGATAAAGGAGAGGTGCCTGTCGGCGCCGTTCTTGTGCGGGAGGGAAATGTTATTGCGAAAGCTCATAACACCAGAGAAACATCAAACGACCCTGCGGGACATGCGGAAACCCTTGCGCTCAGAGCGGGAGCGCAGGCAATAGACAATTGGCGTCTGACGGACGCCGTTCTTTATGTGACCAAAGAACCTTGCATCATGTGCGCCGGTACGATGGTGAATTCCAGGCTCGGCAGACTCGTTTACGGATGCAAAGATGAAAAAGGCGGGGCAGTGGACAGCCTCTATAACCTGCTCGCGGATAAACGGCTCAATCATCAGGTCGAGGTTGAATCAGGCGTCCTTACGGAAGAATGCGCGGAAATCCTGCAAAGGTTTTTCAGATTGAGAAGGTAACGGCAATATGAACTTCCTCACCCTCAGTGAACTTTCATATCTCATTAAGTCTACGATTCATTCAACCCTCATCGATGAATACAGGGTCATTGCCGAAATTGCCCAGATCAATTACCATGTCAATTCCGGGCATTGTTACCTTGATCTTGTTGAGAAGCGGGATGTCGTTATCGCCGCAAAGATACGGGCTAACATCTGGGCAAAAAATTACCGCCTGATCAGCTCAAATTTTTGCAAACTGACCGGCCGGGAGCTTCAGGCCGGCATGAAGATACTTGCTCTTGTAAAAATCACCTACCACGAAGTGCATGGCCTGTCCCTCAATATCCTGGATATCGACCCGAGTTACACCCTTGGCGAAATGGCCCTGAAGAGAAGCCAGGTCATAGAACAATTGACAAAAGAGGGGCTTATCGATTTAAACCGGAAAATACCTTTGCCCCCGGTCCTTCAGCGAATTGCGGTCATATCTTCTCCGGGCGCGGCAGGATATGGAGATTTCCTGAGCAGGCTCAGCAATAACCCGTATGGATATGCGTTCTCACACAAACTGTTCCATGCCTTTGTCCAGGGTGACAAGGCGGCGGAATCTATCAGGAGCGCATTGAGATTATGTATAAAATCCAAAGGCATGTTCGATGCCGTTGTAATTATCCGGGGAGGCGGTTCGACTGTTGACCTGCACTGTTTTGACAGCTATGTGCTTGCCAAAGAGATTGCCCTTTCTCCTGTCCCGGTCTTGACCGGGATAGGCCACGAAAGAGATGAAACAGTGGCTGACAGGGTAGCGCACATGAGGCTGATTACGCCTACTGCCGTCGCCGAATTCCTTATATCAAAGGCAAGGCTTTTTGAAGACGGCATTGATGATTTAAGGCAGCGGCTTGTCTTAAGAACAAACACCCTTATTGCCGCTGAAAAACATCTTCTTGAGAATATTTTTTCAAACCTCTCCGGACGTTCCAGAGATTATCTGAGACTCACGTTTAATTCACTGAAGCATGATATCTTTTCACTCCAGTCATCCGCCTTTGCCGCCATGAAAACGCCTTTCGCTTATCTCAAGACCTGCGAGGGAAGTTTAAAAAATGCAGGTGAAAGATTTTTGTCCTCTAAAGGTAATGCGCTCAGGGAGTATTCTCAAACTCTGCTTGTCTTGCCGGACCACCTCATAGCAATGAGCAGAAAGGGTCTGGAGAATGCCGAGGCAAAAATCCGTCTGCTTGATCCCGTGAATATTTTAAGAAGAGGATACAGCATTACCTTCTTTGAGGGAAAAGTCCTGAAAGATTTTAATACAGTCGGTAAGACTGATATAATATCTACAAAACTGTCTAATGGTACAGTGACCAGCATTGTTGAAGGTACACAGCCGGAGGGAAACCGTGAGTGAAAAAAAGAGGCTTACTTATACAAAGGCAATAGAAGAATTGCAGGGCATCATCAATGAAATCGAAAGGGAGAGTGTCGATGTTGACGTGCTCGCGGAGAAAGTCAAAAGAGCGACCCATCTGATAAAGTTCTGCAAAGACCATCTAAGGACCACGGAAGAAGAAGTAAAAGGCATTTTGTCCGAAATGCAGGAAAAAACCGTGGAACCCGAAGAGAAAGATGAAGAGCCCTTTTAACCCAAGAACTGCGGATGTCTAAAATAAATTTATTTAACTCGATAGATTTATTTAAAAAGATAGTTCATGGTAATTGCATAAAAATATTTCGGTAAAACATCTATATAAGTACACTATTGTATCGACAAATAAATTTATTTTAGACATTCGCAGTTTCTATAACATTTTAATTGCATTTTTCGGGTTAAGAAGCCCGTCATGGTATTATCTTTAAGGTAAAATAGAAAGACTGGAGGGGTGCCGGAGCGGTTGAACGGGACGGTCTCGAAAATCGTTGTGGGGGCAACCTCACCCAGGGTTCGAATCCCTGCCCCTCCGCCAGTTACTAAATATTATTTAGCCTAACTTCCCCGTATCCCAGAATTTCCACTTTAAATATTCATTAATTGCTTTTGCTGCCTTTTTTCCTGCGCCCATAGCTGAGATTACAGTTGCAGACCCTGTAACTATATCTCCACCTGCAAAAACCCCCTGTTTATAAGTCATGCCTGTTCCTTCTTCAGCTATGATATATCCCTTCTTGTTTAATTTTAAATTCGGCATAGTTTTAGTTAAAAGAGGATTTGCCCTTGTCCCAAGCGCAGGGATTGCTACATCTATTTCGATCTGTAATTCACTACCTTTAACAGGAATTGGTCTTCTCCTGCCAGATTCATCAGGCTCTCCCAATTCCATCTTTAAACATTCAACCCCGCAAACATTTCCCTTGCCATCATCAATAAATCTTGTTGGATTTGTTAAGAATAAAAATTCTATCCCTTCCTCATGCGCGTGGTGGACTTCTGCCTTTCTTGCAGGCATCTCAGCCTCAGAGCGTCTGTATATAAGATAGACCTTTTCTGCACCGAGCCTTAAGGCTATCCTTGCTGCATCCATGGCAACATTTCCACCACCAAATACAGCAACATTTCTGCCTCTCTTTATTGGTGTATCATACTCGGGAAAAAGATATGCCTTCATTAGATTAGCCCTTGTCAGAAATTCATTGGCAGAGTAAATGCCATTTAGATTTTCCCCTGGTATTCCCATAAACATGGGTAAACCTGCACCTATGCAAATAAAACAGGCATCATATCCCTTATCGGTCAATAATTCATCAACGGTATGGAGTTTCCCAATCACTGCATTAAGCACAAGTTCAACTCCCAGCTTTTTTATATATTCAACCTCTCTTTCTACTATTGCCTTTGGAAGTCTGAATTCTGGTATGCCATAAATCAAAACCCCACCTGGTTTGTGTAATGCCTCGAATAAGGTAACCTGATGGCCTGACTGTATTAAGTCAGCCGCACAGGTTAAACCACCAGGCCCGGACCCTATTACGACGACTTTCCTGCCAGTGGGCTTTGGTTTCTCAGGAACCTTTATCTCGCCTTTTTCTCTCTCGTAATCGGCAGCGAATCTTTCGAGGTTGCCAATTGCTACAGGCTCACCTTTCTTCCCAAGTATGCATAAAGATTCACATTGAATCTCCTGAGGGCAGACCCTTCCACAGACAGCAGGCAATGCATTTTTCTTCTTAATCGTATGAGCGGCTTCTATAAATTTTCCCTCTTTAATTAGACTTATAAATGAGGGTATATCCACCTCTACAGGACAGCCATTTCTACATCCAGGCTTTTTGCAGGTTAGACATCTGGATGCTTCCTCTACTGCCTCGTCAGGTGTATACCCGTAAGGAACCTCCAGAACATTCCTGGCCCTCTCCAGCGGGTCCTGCTCCCTCATCTTAACTCTTTTCTTTATCTTTTTATCTTCGCTTTTAGGCTCTATTTTCTCTCCCATAATTAACCCCCGCTTTTCCTTCTATTTTTGCCATCTATGGCAAACCCTATCATCTTCTGCTAACTCCTATAAACTTTCTACAGGAATATTAACAGGATAACTCCAACATTCATGCATTCGCAGAGCTTCTCTCTCTTCGTTTATATATACCTCTTTGCGGGCGAAGAGTTTATTCCAATCCACTTTATGTCCGTCAAATTCAGGGCCGTCAACACAGGCAAATCTTGTTTCCCCTCCTATTAATACCTGACAAACCCCGCACATACCCGTCCCATCAAGCATGATAGGGTTAAGACTTACCATGGTCTTAACCTCAAATGGCCGAGTGGACTCTGCACTGAGCATCATCATATAGGTACACCCTATAGCAATAACCCTGTCTACCTTCTTTTCCCTTAATATTTTTTCGAGGACATGAGTAATATGCCCTTTAATTCCACGGGAGCCATCCCTTGTAATAATATAAAGTTGGTCAGAAACAGATTTCAACTTATCATCCCAGTAAATGAGAAAATTACTCCGGGACTCGATAACGGAAATAACCTGATTCCCCGCCTCTTTTAATGCCTTAACAATGGGATAGATACCCCCGATACCGTAACAGCCACCGGCGCATACTACGGTCCCAAAGTTTTTAATCTCCGTGGGCAGCCCCAGTGGGCCAACATGGGCATTTATTGAATCTCCGGCGTTCAATTGTGCTAATTTACTAGTGGTAGCCCCTACTTCCATAAATATTGAGGTAACTGATCCCTCTTTTGTATCCCAGTCAGATATAGTAAGGGGAATCCTTTCACCATTTTCATCAGGTATTAATAAAACGAAATTGCCAGGTTTAGCCTTTCTGGCTATATCAGGTGAATACACTTTTAAGAGGTGCATATTAGGGACTATCATCTGCCGAGCAAGAATTTTATACATCTTTCCTCCTAATCTCTATAATTTTCTTATTTTTACCATACATGGATTGATATCGAAACCGCTAAGACCAGTTTGCGGGTCCTGAATATAAAGGGCTATTCCTTGAGGAACAGCTTGGGTCAATTTAGCATGGGCTGTAATCTCGCCATGATGAGAGTTCATCCTTATCTCTTCACCCTCAGATATGCCCAGCTTAACTGCATCATCAATGTTTATCTTAACTTTACCCTCATCTGATAATGCCCACATTCCGCCCACCTTACTTCTTAGAGAGGTATTTTTATAAGAGTGTAGCCCATATTCTATAATCAAGGTAAGTGGATAATCCTCATAAGGCATCTCTTTCCCCTTATATTCTATAGGTACAAATTTCTTTTCCATACCTGGTAAAACTAACTTTTTTCTTTCAAAGCTTTTGTAAGACGGAAAATCAGGTATAAGGCGAGAAATCTCCTCTGCGATTGCAGAAGAATCCTTGTATTCAAACCCTTTCCCCTGAAGCCTTTTAGCCAACTCGCAAATTATCCACCAATCCGGTTTAGACTGTCCAATGGGCTCTATGACTTTTTTTACCTGCTGTATTCTACCTTCCATATTTATATAAGTTCCCTCTGTTTCTGCTAAGCTAACTGAGGGAAAGACAACATCAGCATCTTTGTTATGGTTTGACAGGAAAATATCATGTACAATTAGAAATCCGGAATCAGGGCTTTTTAAGAAGGGATCCCTGCCTATTAGATAAAGGCACCTAAATTTATTATTATCCCTTGACCTGTTAAGAATTTCAGCTACCTCGATCCCGGGTCTGGCAGGAAGATTCTGTCCCCAGAAGACTTCTATTTTTTTTCTGGCATCAGGATCGGTAACCGAAAGAAATCCAGGATACATGTTAGGCAGTGAACCCATATACCATGCCCCAAAGGCATTATTTTGCGGTATAAATGGGATGATGCCTGCCCCGGTCAATCCAATAAGGTTTGCTACTGCATGCATGATCTTTATCCCGTCAGTATATTGTCCGATGCTAGGGCCCAGGATTATAATAAATGGTTTTTGAGTTGCTATTACCCGGGCAGCGATAGTCAATTTATCCCTGGCAATACCGGTAACCTTCTCGCAGGTATCCAAATCGAAATCATTTAAAGACTCTTTTAATGATGCAATATCTTTCCAATTACTCTCAATAAACCATCCCTCATCAACTATTAACTTTGTCATCCCAAGGAGTAATTCTAACTCAGTGCCAGGCCGGGGCTGGAGATTAAAAGAGGAGAAACAGTCTAAATTGTTATCCAGGGGCTCTGCAGTTATAAGTGTAGCTCCTTGATCCACCGCCTTTTTTACCTCTGGAACGATAATAGAATAAGTGAGTACTGTAGCCATTCCCAGTGATAGGATACCATGTGCATTTCGGATATCTGAAATCGACTTTGCTTCTAATAAAAGTTGAGTAATACCCAAAAGTGAATTTCCATAAAAGAACCGGCCCGAGGTGTCTACATTATTGGTTCCCATAACAAGACGGGTAAATTTCTGAGCTATATAATTATCTTCATTCGTACAATGTGATGAGGATAGCAGGGCAAATTGCTCTCCTTTGTATTTAGTAAGATTTTCTGCGGCAAAATCAAGGGCCTCATTCCACCCAGCCTTTTTTAATTTCCCATCCTTTTTTATAAAAGGAGAAGTGAGCCGCTCTCTATGATGGACAAATTCTACTACTGAAAAACGTCCTTTAGCACATGCCTGTCCTTTATTTATTAATTGATCTGCCTCTGGGAGGGTCTTGATTATCTTTCCATTCTTTACCTGGAATTGAAGCTGGCATCCTATCCCGCAATATGAGCAGGTAGTTACTATTGAGTGATCCGGGGGGCCATCCCACCTGCTTATCCTTTCTGAAAGGGCACCTGTGGGGCAGACTGTTACACAAGCACCGCAGAAATGGCAGCCTGCTTGAATAAGGTTTCTGTTATAAGCTGTTCCCACAATAGCCTGTGGCCCCCGGTAAAGGAAAGAAAGTGTTCCTGCACCTCGTATCTCATGGCAAACCCTTACACACCTTCCACAGAGAATACAGAGGTTATAATCACGGTTATAGAAAGGATCTCTCTTTTCCACTAAGAAGCCCTTATAATGTATAGGAAGGCTGATCTCTTTTAGCCCTAATTTATCTACTACCTCCTGTAGTTCGCATTGTCTGTCTTTTGGGCAGAACTTGCATCCTGTTGTAATCCCTACCTTTTGAATACATTCCCTGTACTCTTTATGCTTATCGCATTCTTGTCTTTTTTCGCATATCAAGCAGCTATGGGGGTGTTGTGAAAGAATAAGTTCAAGAACATCTAACCTGAGCTGTTTAATCACTGGTGTATCAGTCTTGACCACCATTTTGTCAGATGCCGGGGTAGTACAGGCGGGAGGATAACCCCTTACCCCCTCGATCTCTACAATACACATCCGGCAAGCCCCGTAAGGTGGCAGGTCCGGGTGAGCGCATAAGGTAGGGATATAAATATTACCCTTTTGAGCAGCCTCCAGTACGGTCTTCCCCTCTTCGACTTCTATTGAATTACCGTTTATGGTTAGCTTTAACATTTTTTACTTTCTCCTACCTTATCTAGTTCTAATGCTATTTTTTTCTTTTCTCGCATTTCCTGCATTGCCAGTATACCTTCGGTAGTTCCTAACTCACATCTAAGACAACGTTTTGCCTCCTTAACTGCCATCTCTTCTGTGAGACCTAACTCTATCTCTTTAAAGTTTTTGACCCTATCTTCCGGAGTTAATTGTGGCATCTCGGGCCGGTCAGCCTTCTCTATTTCCTCATCAGTCAGCTCAACCGGTTCAATATACATCGAGGGTCTGGTTACCTTGTATCCTCTTTCTAAGCTTTTCCCTCTTAAAAATTTATCAATGGATGAGGCTGCTATTTTCCCAGCGCTGATAGCATGTATAACGGTCTTTGACCCTGTCACCGCATCTCCACCGGCAAAGACACCTTCTTTTGATGTGGCTAAAGTCTCAGGGTCAACAACTATTGTATTCCTTTCAGCGATATCAAGCCCCTGCTCCTGAAGGAAGGAAACATCTGGTTGTTCTCCAATTGCCTTTATCAATGTGTCTAACTCGATGGAAAATTCAGAACCTTTGATGGGTACGGGTTTCCTTCTTCGGCTTGCATCTGGTTCTCCCAGGTCCATACGGATACATTCAATGCCTGTAAGTTTTCCATTTTGGGTTAAAACCCTGGTTGGTGCGGTCAGAAATTGTATGTCAATGCCTTCTTCAACTGTTGCATCAACCTCCTCTTTAAATGCAGGCATCTCTGCCCTTGTCCTTCTATAAATTAGGGTAACCTTCTCTACGCCGGGAAGACGATGGGCAGCCCTTGCAGCGTCCACAGCAGCATTTCCACCTCCAATAACCCCGACCCTTTTGCCAACACTGACATCTTTCCTCAGATTTACTGCTTCAAGAAATTTCAATGAAGGTAAGACTCCTTCGGTATCCTCACCGGGGATGCCCATATCTATTGACCTATGGGCTCCGACCGAAATAAATATGGCTTTATATCCATCCCTGAAAAGACTGTCAATAGAGATATCTTTCCCGAGTGCAGTGTTTGTCTGAAATTTTACCCCAGCCTCTTTGATGGCCTTAATATCAGCATCAAGTTCTTCTCTGGGCAATCGATATTCAGCTATGGCTATCCTGAGCATGCCACCAATAACGGGCTTAGCTTCAAAGATAGTAACATCGTATCCTTCCAGTGAAAGGAAATAACCTGCTGAGAGCCCGGCTGGGCCTGAACCTATAATGGCAACTTTTTGATTTTTTGGATCTTTGGGTTGAAATGGTAGTTTAAAGCCTGTTTTCAAGCCATGATCAGTAGCAAACCGCTTAAGTGCTCTTATCGCAATAGGTTTTCCGGCTTCTCCTGATTTACATTTGGATTCACAGGGATGGTGGCAAACTCGGCTGCATACACTTGGCAAAGGGTTGTCTTTTCTAATTACCTGAACTGCATCATCATAGCGTCTTAGAGCTATTAAGGCTGCATAGACAGGCACCTCCGTGCCAATGGGGCAGGTGTGCTGACAGGCAGATGATATTATCTCCTTGCAGACCATTGCCTCACATCTTTTGTATTTGATATGAGACTCATATTCGTCTCTGAAATATCTGATTGTAGAAAGTATTGGATTCGGGACTGTGCCACCCAAAGCGCAGAGCGAAGCAGATCTAACTGTTTGGCAAAGTTTTTCTAATCGTGTAATATCCTCAGGTTCTCCATCTCCCCTTATTATCTTTTCTAAAATTTCTACCATACATTGGGTACCGATACGGCAGGGAACACATTTCCCACAGGATTCTGCCATGGTGAAATTCAGGAAGAAATTGGCAACGCCAACCATACAGTTATCCTCATCCATAAATACCATACCACCAGAACCCATGATAGCACCTGTCTGTACAATATCCTCGTATGTGACAGGTGTATCAACCAGGCTTTCAGGAATACAGCCTCCTGAAGGCCCACCCATCTGGACGGCCTTGAATTTTTTCCCTTTCTTCATCCCCCCGCCGATATCGTATACGATACTTCTAAGAGTGATGCCCATCGGTACCTCAATCAGTCCAACATTATTTATTGCGCCTGATAGGCAAAAGACCTTGGTGCCAGTGCTTTTTTCGGTTCCGACGCTTCTGTACCAATCAGCACCATTTAAAATAATAACCGGTATCTGTGCTAATGTCTCGACATTATTCAGTACTGTTGGTTTTTCCCATAGTCCTTTATGGGCAGGAAAGGGCGGTCTTGGCCTTGGCATACCTCGCTTTCCCTCTATAGAACGCATGAGGGCTGTCTCTTCACCACATACAAATGCACCAGCGCCCTGATATATCTTAAGATCAAGATCAAAACCACTGTTAAGGATATCCTTACCAAGGAGACCTGCCTCATAGCATTGCTCTATTGCTAACTGGAGTCTTTTTACAGCTAATGGATATTCAGCCCTGACGTATATATAGCCGTTATGTGAGCCTATTGCCTTTGCGCCTATAATCATTCCTTCAATCACAGAGTGTGGATCAGCCTCCATAACAGATCTGTCCATGAATGCACCTGGGTCACCTTCATCACCGTTACATAGCATGTATTTTACATCAGATTTAACCTTTGAGCAGAATTCCCATTTCATGCCTGTAGGAAAGCCTGCACCTCCTCGTCCCCTTACACCAGAGTCTTTCACAACCTTTATTATTTCTTCAGGGGTCATCTCAGTAAGTGCCTTTGCAGCAGCCAGATAACCATCTCTTGCAATATATTCTTCGAGCTTTTCAGGATCCATGAACCATATATTTCTCAATACACGCAGGTTCTGTAGATTATAAAAGGCCATATCTTTTTGGGGAGGAAGTGCATAATCTTCAACTGGGGTACCTTCAATCAGATGTTCTACAACAACCTTTCGCATCCTTTCAGCATTCATGTCACAATACTTTCTTGTCTCCTGTCCTAACTGTTCAATTGTTACAATTGGCTCTTTGCCGCATAGTCCTGCACAGCCGGCTGAGGAAACAATTATATTCTTGAGGTTGTTTTTAGCCAGCTCATCGACTAATGCATCCATTACATCCTTTGCACCAACGGTGATTCCGCATGTCCCCATATGGACAGTAACCTTTGCCTTGTATCCGTCTTCTTTTAAGGCGAAGGTTGCTTTATGTTTTTCATTAATCTTTTTCAAATCTTCTATGGTCAGCCGCTGCATCTTACCCCTCCTTCCCCTCTGTTATTTTTACTTCTCCTGCAGGAGCTTCTTCCATGCTTACTGCCGCATATTTACTAAGAACTCTTATTGCCTTCTTTGGGGTTAACGCACTTTGTACGTCTTCGTCTATCATCATAACTGGTGCGATAGCGCAACAGCCGAGGCAGCGTACCGTATCGATAGAGAACTTGTTATCTTCGGTTGTCTGACCAACATCAATCTCTAATTTTTCTTTAAGCTTGTCTAATACCCTTTCAGCACCTCTCACATAACAGGCAGTTCCGAGACAGACCCTGATTGAGTGTTCAGCCGGCGGGGAAAAACAAAATTGGGCATAAAAAGTGGCAACACCCAGTACCTCATTATCAGTTACTCCCAGAAATCTGGAGATATAATATATAGATTCTTCGGGCAAATACCCCCACTTTCCCTGAACTTTCTGCAAGATAGGGATTAAATTTGCTTTATCCTTATTAAATTGTGTAAGGATTTTATCTTTAACTTCTTTTACTTGGTCATTCATAAATATAAAACCCCCTTGCTTTATTTCTTAATCTATTTTTTAGACACATGTTTTTAATTTTTTTCAGTTTTTAATTTTTTACTTGACAAGTAATGATATTTTTCAGTATAACATAACCGCTTATGCCTGGAACGTATTTACCATCAGAATATTTGCCGGTTTTAATTTTCATTATGATCGCAACCGCGTTCGGTTTCGGCGCCTTG
>Ga0315281_10008860_pt1 | contig 14028 bp, 10 predicted proteins | sample YL17G07_0_MG_FD_204540 | JGI IMG/M metagenome (GOLD analysis project Ga0315281, IMG submission 204540) | Sediment microbial communities from Yellowstone Lake, YNP, Wyoming, USA - YL17G07_0 | ecosystem: Environmental > Aquatic > Freshwater > Lake > Sediment | place: USA: Wyoming | collected...
GCTCAGCGCCACCAACCCCTATGGACGCAGCAAGCTGATGATAGAAGAAATGCTGCGCGACATTGCCATACCAGACCCCGCTTGGAGCATCGCCCTGCTGCGCTACTTCAACCCGGTAGGCGCCCATGCAAGCGGCCTGATCGGAGAAGACCCCAATGGCATCCCCAATAACCTCGTGCCCTACATCGCCCAGGTAGCCGAAGGCCGCCTGGAAAGACTTTCTGTTTTTGGCGATGATTATCCCACCGTGGATGGCACCGGCGTGCGCGATTATATTCATGTGGTCGATCTCGCCATAGGCCACGTCAAAACACTAGCCAAACTAAAGAACCAGACTGGTGTACTCACCTACAACCTCGGCACAGGCCGTGGCAACAGCGTGCTGGAAATGGTGCGCGCCTTTGAAAAAGCCAGCGGTCGCCCTGTACCCTACAAAATTGTTGGTCGTCGCTCAGGCGACATTGCCACCTGCTTTGCCTCAACCACTCTTGCTGAACGCGAGCTGGGCTGGCGAGCAGAACGTAACATCGACCAGATGTGTGCGGACTCCTGGAAATGGCAATCTTCATTCATTACAAAGTGAATTAACTTGAGCTCGCAACCCTATACTTCATCCCGTGCCATCTGGCTCATCGCCATTGCTTATGCATTGCTCATTGCCTATGGGAGCTTGTTCCCATTGAGTGGATGGAGCGCGCCTGCTGGTGATCTTTTTGCTTTTCTAACGGCAAAACTTCCTGACCACTTTGGACGCTCTGACATAGTGCTCAATGTTCTGGTTTACATGCCTGTTGGTCTGCTGTTTATGCTTGCATTAAAAAATAATAGCAGCCCAATTTTCAGCATCATACTGGCCTCAATTATTGGCACGCTGTTAAGCTTCAGTATGGAAACAATACAGGTGTACCTCCCAAACAGAACACCCTCCGTGATCGACCTCATTACTAACGCTTTTGGTTCGTTCTTAGGTGCAGGCTTGGGTGGCATGTTTCACAAGAACACGCTCTCCGGTCAAAAAATCATTAGTCTACGCAATCAATATTTTGTTGAGGGTTCTTGGGTAAACATGGGCCTCTTGATTATTGCGCTTTGGGCTCTTATGCATTTATCGCCAATTGTTGTAACACTTGATATCGGCAAAATCAGAGAGGGGCTTGCGCCCACATGGCATCTACTACAAGACCCAACTTTATTCAGAGGGTATTCATTCTTTTCCTCTTTCATGTTTTTTATCGGCCTGAATATTATTGTTCGGCAAATAGTCAATCCCGGCCGACCTGCTACACTTATATTTGTCTTATTCTCGCTTGCAGTAATGCTGGCAAAAGTTTTCGTCATTAGTCGCCAAATATCCCCTGAACAGCTGCTTGCGCTTTTTACTGCTACAATTTTCACCACATTTTTATCCAACCCAAGAACCAATGCTGCCTCCAAAATTGCCTTTCTTGCAGTAATCATTGGTTATATTCTTAGCGAGCTAGCACCGGGAACCGGCTTGCCCGGCTACAAATTTAACTGGATACCATTCAGCGATCAAAATGCGAATCTGAACGGAGTCTCCAGTATTCTGGAAAATATTTGGCCTTTTATGGCAGCAGGCTATCTAGTGCACATTTCAATCCAGGAGAAGATGCGGAATTTTGCGATTATCGCTGGTGGCATATTCGTAGTATCATTCTCGTTTACCATGGAGTGGCTACAACAAGAGGTACCTGGAAGATCGGCTGATATTTCTTCCGTTTTAGTTGCTCTAGCTGGCTGGACAGTTCCCCTCAGCAGGCGTTTAAACCCTTTTGCCAGCCCTGCACATGAGACTGACACCAGCAAAGAAAATCAATTTACTCATCGTCTGCGAGGCACGCGATGATCAAAATCCTTACCTTCAGCACCCTCTTTCCCAACACCATCAGCCCTTCACACGGTGTCTTTGTGCAAACCCGCCTGCGCCATCTGGTAGCTAGAGGCGAGGTCAGCGCACGAGTGCTGGCACCCGTCCCCTGGTTCCCCTCAAGCAACCCAATTTTTGGTCAATATGCAAAATATGCCAACGTGCCAAGAGAAGAAGTCCGTTTTGGCATGAAAGTAGAGCACCCCCGCTACTTCCTGCCACCCAAGGTCGGCATGACACCTGCCCCCATCCTTCTTGCCTTGGCTGCAAGACGCAGCATAAAAAAAATGCTCGCAGCCGGAGAAGACTTTGACCTGATCGATGCACATTATTTCTACCCTGATGGCGTGGCTGCCGTTATGTTGGGAAAATGGTTCAACAAGCCGGTCGTCATCACGGCGCGGGGCACAGATATCAGCCTGATTCCCCACTATGCCCTGCCCAGAAAGATGATCCTCTGGGCGGCAAAACATGCAGCAGGCATGATCACCGTATGCCAGGCTCTGAAAGACGAAATGGTCAGTCTAGGTATACCCGAAAAAAACATCGTCGCCCTGCGTAACGGGGTAGACCTGGAACTCTTCCAGCCCTGCGACCGGCAAGCAGAAAGAAAACGCCTGAACCTCACCCGTCGCACCCTCCTCTCCGTTGGTCACCTCATACCACGCAAGGGCAACGAGCTCATCATTCGCGCCATGCCACAACTGCCAGACACCGATTTGCTCATTGCAGGAGATGGCCCTGAGAAGGCAATGCTCACCGCACTCGCAGCCGAGATAGGCGTAGCAGAGCGAGTGCGCTTCACAGGCGTATTAGCGCAAACCGAATTACGCAGTTATTATGGCGCAGCAGATGTGCTGGTGCTGGCCTCCAGCCGCGAGGGCTGGGCCAATGTTTTGCTCGAAGCCATGGCCTGCGGTACGCCCGTGGTTGCAAGTAATGTTTGGGGTACACCCGAAGTCGTTGCCTCACGCGATGCCGGCGTATTAATGCCAACTCGCACTCCGGAAGGCATAGCTTCAAGCGTAAAAACCCTGTTTTCCGATTACCCTAAGCATATCGCCACACGCCACTATGCTGAAAAATTTAGTTGGGATGATACATCATCAGGACAAATCAGACTCTTCAAGGAAATACTTGAGCAGTACAATAAATAAAAATCATGTACGATAGCGGCTTCTAATTGCATTTTGTATCAGAAAATATAGCTACAAAACATCCTTTAAGCACAATTGACTGCGACCATTGGGCAATATGTCCGGTTTTTCAACCAAGGCAGTGTCAGTTTAATCACATATGAAAAGTCAGAAATTTTCAACCCGATTTTCATCGGGCATAATCAGAGCGGTAGGTGACAAAATTGCCCCCAAAGGAATAGGCAAGGGTCGTTTATGTATCATCAACTATCATCGTGTGCTTGAAACCATTGACCCACTGGTAGAATTTGAACCGGATATCAACAAATTTCGTTGGCAAATGGAATTACTGGCGGACTGTTTTAATGTAATTCCACTTCAAGATGCCCTACGAATCATGCAAACAGAGCGTATGCCTCCCAGAGCCGTTTGTATAACTTTTGATGATGGCTATCGCTCAACTCACGACTTTGTATTGCCTATCTTAAAAGAATATAACTTGCCTGCCTCTGTGTTTATTACCACTGGATACATTGACGGAGGCAATATGTGGAACGATAGAATTATTGAGTCCGTAAGGCGACTATCGTTTGGCCAATATGATTTGCGCGAGTTAGGGTTGGATGTATATTCCCTTCAAACTTTTCATGATCGAAAGAATATTATTCAACATTTGATTGAAAAATCAAAATATTTGCCATTCAAGGCTAGATTGGATTTAGCGCAAAAACTTGAAAATCTGGCTGGAGGAGCCTCAAGTCACAGCCTCATGCTCACACGGGACATGATAAGCACACTTGCTAAACAAGGCATTGAAATCGGTGGGCATACCGTTACACATCCTATCCTCACCAGCCTGGAAGACGAGATCGCACGCAGTGAAATAGTTGATGGCAAACGTGAACTTGAGATGATCATAGGTAAGCCAGTAAAACTATTTGCCTATCCCAATGGCAAAATCGGAATGGATTTTGACGAGCGTCATATGTCGATGGCCAAAGATGCTGGCTTTACTGCAGCCCTTACCACAGCCAGGGGGGCAGCATCGCACAAAAATGATCTATATGCACTTCCTCGTTGCAGACCGTGGGATTCAACACCATTTTTTTTCGGACTCAGAATATTAAGCTGGCTAGCACGCTAAAATCACATGAATAATTGCTAAATATGACGACTACGAAAAAATTAATCGGTATATCGTTTGCAACTCAATATCTAGAATTGGCTATCCACTTTGCGGCAGTGCTGGTTCTTGCCAGGATACTGTCACCCGATGATATTGGTACATTTTCTGTTGCTGCCTTTCTGATGGCGTTTCTGCATATGTTCCGCGATTTTGGTGTAGTACAATATCTTATCCAAGAACATGAGTTAACAGCCGAAAAAATTCGCTCTGCTATGGGGGTTGCCATTATCCTGGCATTAGTCGTCGCAGCAATTTTACTCGCAAGTAGTGGTTTCTTTGGTAGATTTTACGGAAATCCTGCCGTGGAACAAATTCTCATCATAATGTCAGCCAGCTTCGCTATCTCACCGTTTGGTTCAATTTTGTCCGGTATTTATCGACGAAATGTTCAATTCAAGACATTGTTCATTATTAGAATTTCTAGCGCGATATGCCATGTTGCAGTAGCAATTCTGTTGGCTTTAAATAATTTTGGCGCATTAAGTTTAGCTTGGGCAAATTTTGCGGGAATTCTTTCATTTGGGTTAGTAGCAAATCTGATGCGCCCCAAAGGCACCCCTTGGCTACCCCATTTCAATAATATAAAAACTGTCCTATCCTACGGTGGCATAGCAACACTAGGGAATGCTGCCACTATGGCAGGTACGAATATGCCTGATCTTGTCATAGGCAAGGTCTTGAACATGTCAGCAGTGGGATATTACAGTCGAGCTAACGGCCTCATTCAGATGTTTTCTGAGCTCATCAGCAGAGCACTTTTCCCTGTTGTATTGCCTTATTTCTCCCAACTACGAAGAGATGGTAAAGACCTCGCTACACATTACCTGTCCGCAGTTGAATACCTGACTGTACTTTCATGGCCCTTTTTCGTGGTCATGATGCTTCTGGCTCAACCAATGATTCGCACTCTCTATGGCTATCAATGGGACGCATCTGTTCCGGTAGTAGAGTTACTTTGCCTAGCGGGGGGAATATTTTCTATCTCACTATTTGCCACACAGGTTATGGTGGCCAACGGTCAAGTCCGTGATTCAACTTATGCACAATTAATTTCGATGCCATTCCGCGTTGTGGCAATTATTATTGCTTCAACGTATGGATTGGAATCTATTGCCATTGCGATCATCATCTCGGAATTGATTACCCTCATCATTATTTCCTGGTATTTGCATAAAACAATTAGGGTAGGTCCGTTAGACCTGATCAGTGCCAGCATCAAAAGTGCCGCTGTAACGCTGTGCACAGCAGTGTTTCCTTTTTTGGTGAAATTTTTTTGGGAGTCCAACCCCTCTCAGCCATGGGTACCATTAATGATAGGCATTACCGGCGCATTTATTTCCTGGCTTACAAGCTTGTTTTTAATCCGACACCCATTAGCCGAGCACCTAACTGATTTATTTAAAAATGCTCGGATACCTTTGAACGCAAAATGGAAAAAATAAATTGATAGTTGGTAGGTATTTTTATGCCTGTGAATGCAGCAAAAAAACAGAAATGGCCGAACAAAAAAATACTTTGCTGTTTGAAATGATAAATTACACAATATTATAGATATGTCCAAACGAGTACTAATGGTTGCATTCCACTTTCCTCCACAAGCAGCAAGTAGCGGAATACAACGCACACTTAGCTTTACAAGACATCTTGGCTCACATGACTGGGAGCCATTGGTTCTTTCAGCAAACCCCTTGGCATATGAACATAAAAATTCTTCCCAATTGGCTAATGTTCCGCATGATATGATCGTAGAAAGGCCATTTACCTTAGATGCCAAGAGACATATGGCCATTGCAGGACGCTACCCTGAAGTTTTGGCCTTACCTGACCGCTGGATCTCATGGTGGCTTTCTGCTTTTCCTGTTGGATTATCAATGATTAGAAAATATAAACCAAGCTTAATTTGGTCAACCTTCCCAATTGCCACTGCCCATTTAATTGGCCTCTCGCTGCATCGATTTACCGGACTACCATGGGTGGCTGATTTTCGTGACCCCATGCTTCAAAGCTTGTTTCCTGCAACTCAGCTACAGCGTAAAACTTACTCCTGGATAGAAAATCAGTCTATTATTAATTGCAGCAAGGCAGTCTTTACAACACAGAGTGCGATGGATTCATACAAGCGACGTTTCGCAGAACATTTTCATGATAAATTTATCATTATTGAAAATGGATATGACGAAGACGACTTTAGTAGCATTAACATGAACAGAAGTAATCCATCATTAAATAAAAACAAATGTATTACGTTATTACACAGCGGCCTGCTTTACACCCCGGGACGTGATCCTAGCGCCTTATTTCAAGCAATAAACACTCTAAAAACACAAGGCAGAATCAATGCAACGCAACTCTCAGTAACTTTACGCGCACCCGGCGATATTAATTTTTTTAAATCATTAACCAACAAGTACAATATTGAGGATATAGTGAATATTGCTCCCTCAATACCTTATCAGGAGGCATTACATGAAATGCTTGCTGTTGATGGCCTTCTTGTTTTCCAGGGTACACAATTTAATTCACAAATACCTGCAAAAATTTACGAATATTTCAGAACAAGGAAGCCAATTTTTTCACTATTAGATAAATTGGGCGAAACGGCTAAAGTACTTCAGGCTGCTGGCTTCCATGATATGGCAGCATTAGACAGCGCCGAAGCAATACTTCCCGCACTTGAAAATTTCATATTACAAATACAGAAAGGCTCTGCACATATAGCAAGTGATGAACTAGTAGAAAAGTCCTCAAGAAAAAATCGTACCAGTGAACTTGCTCAGGTTTTCAACCAGGTAACACTTTAATTATCTTAAAATTTACCTTCAATCTGCTTCAGATAACATTTTATCCAAAAAAATAAAGGTTCTATTTAGATGGTTCAGTCATATTCAAAAAGAAGTACCATTCTCTTAACAATACAAATCACATTTTTACTGCACAATTAGACGGTAGCAAATGGATATGCTTCACAAACCAAAGTATTTTGTAAACGGAACAATATGACGGATCAACTGCGATCAAAAACAGTAAAGGCAGTAGGTTACCTTAGTCTTGGGAGCGCTCTCGGCAAAGTGTTTTCACTGGGAACGACACTTATTCTTGCGCGTCTTTTGACCCCGGAGGATTATGGATTGATGGCAATGTCCATGATCGTCATTGACTTCATCGGTTTTTTCAATGAAGTCGGAATAGGATCAGCCATCGTGCAGAAAAAGAATCTGACAGATGCCGAAGTAAATGGTTGTTTTGCGATAGCACTCATTTCAAGTACTGTACTTTTTTTAGCGACAATTATAGCAAGCCCCTTTATTGCTGATTTTTTCAACACACCGCATCTTCAGCTAATCATATCTATTCTAGCAATTGCTTTTATACTTGGCGCATTCAGTACTGTACCATTGGCTTTTCTTCGAAAAGGAATGCACTTTAAAATAATTGCTGGTGTCACACTTCTTTCTGTAATTACAAACAGCCTGGTTTGTTTAGCATTAGCCAGCATGGGGAAGGGAGTCTGGTCGCTAGTTTGGGGATTCATTGCTTCCAGCGTTGTACAAACCGCATGTTATTTTATTCTGTCACATTGGCGACCGAAAAAGCCTTACGGTATACGTGAAGCCATGGGTTTGGTTGTATATGGATTACACGTAACAAGCTCCAGAATATTCTGGTTTGCATATTCAAATGCGGACAAGGTAATCATAGGCAAATTATTGGGGATAAGACCTTTGGGTATTTATGATATGGCTTTTTCTTTAGCAACACTCCCAAGCGGCCAAATTACCTCACTCGTTACAAATGTTGCATCACCGCTTTTTTCGAAGCTTCAACATGATCTACCGAGGCTTTCTTCAGTTATCCTCAAGCTGTCTAGAGGTATTGCCTATGCAACCTACCCTGCCTTAATTGGCATGTTAGCAACGTCTCGAGAGTTAATTGCAGTTGTTCTGGGTACAAAGTGGGTAGACATTCTGATTCCATTCGCTGCGCTATGCCTTATGGGGCTCATTAAGTCAGTAGATCCATTACTTTCACAAGTATTGATAGCGACAGGGCATGCCAAAAAACTCTCTGCATATACTGCTTTATGCGGAATTGTCATGTCAATTTCTGTGGTTGTAGGAGCATATTTTGATGGTTTACGTGGTGTATCCTTAGTTTGGGTGCTGATCTACCCAATGTTATCAGCCAAACTACTTTATGACACCTGCAAAATAACAGGCATGAGGATGTTTGACTATTACAAGAGCCTTTTGCCAGTGCTGATGGGTTCACTAGCAATGGGTGGCATAGTATTATCGGTTCGTGAAATTGCATTGTACTTTTCTCTTGCCCTGCCTATTGTGTTAACACTTGAAATTGTCATAGGGTTTTTATCCTATTTATTATGGGTAATCTATTTCGATCGCCACGGTATAAACGAGATTCGTCAAGTGATGATTGATGCCGGAGTTCCTGAAAATCGTTTCAATCGTTGGCCTTTTGTACGAGAAAAAAGCACATAAATAATCAAAATGACTTCTCGCAACTATTCTGTACCTGCAATAATCGTTGGTGGCGGCCTTAATGCGCTTGGCATTGTTCGCAGCTTGGGCAATGAAGGGGTTCCTCTCATCGTACTGTGCAATGATCTAAAATTGCCCGCAATGCGATCTCGCTTCGGTCGCAAGGTATTTATTCCACAGCTGGAAGGATCAAGCCTTATAGACAACCTGCTTGAGCTGACCAAAGAATTCTCTACTCCTGCCATATTGTTCGTTACGGAAGAAAAAACCGTCATAACGGTTTCTGAATATCGAGAACGTCTTTCCACATTTTTTTTGATTCGTCTGCCTCAACACGAGCGCCTGATGCAGTTAATGCACAAACAAGGTTTCTATGAACTGGCAGAAATTAATAATTCACCGGTTCCAAAAACTATCTCACTAAGATCAACAGATGACCTGGCACTAGTATCCAAACTCAAACTTCCATGCATATTAAAACCCGGTAAAAAAGATTATGCTTATGGTGCTCGCTTCAAGAAGGCATACAAGGTCAACTCAGTCTCGGATATCACAGAACGTTACAAGGAAATCCAGCCGGTGCTTTCTGATATGGTGGTTCAGGAATGGATTGAGGGAGCAGACTCGGAAATTTATTTTTGCCTGCAATATATCGGAAAAGATGGTGCAATAGTCAGTTCTTTTGTAGGCAGAAAAATCCGCTCATGGCCGCCCAATATTGGGGGGACGGCAAGTTGTACCATAGCTGATGAAGGTGCTCAGGTTCTGCATGAAACAACCCGTTTATTTTTTCAACAGGTCGGTTTCACCGGTATGGGTAGTATGGAGTATAAACGCGATAATCGCGACGGTCTTTTTTATATGGTTGAACCTACAGTTAGTAGAACTGACTTTCAGGAAGAGGTTGCAACCATTAACGGTGTAAATATTCCATTAGCTGCCTACCGATACGAACTTGGGCTCCCTCAGCTAGCAAGGCATGACCTTGTATCTCCATCAATATGGCGAGATCCACTTTCAGATAAATGGTCTTTAGAGGAAGGGAATGGTGCGCCTGATAAACGATCTCGTTCGCATATTGTTTTCGACGCTTACTGGCGATGGAATGATCCGCTACCCTGGCTTGATTTCATGATAAACAGACTCGTTTCGCGACTGGCAAGTAAAAGGTGAAAACACATCATTTGTCCTACGCAGAGTGGTCAAGTATGGAATATTTGGCCGCAATTCGTTGCTTGTTAAGCGGTAGAATATCCGATGGCACCAACCCTGACAAATTAACCCGTGCTTTCACTGATCGCTATGCTCCAAGCACAGTATACCTACTCAACTATGGACATCACGCAATCAGCATTGCTCTTGAAGCCTTTAAAAGCAGAGCACCAGGCCGTACAGAAGTAATCGTTCCGGCATACATCTGCCCAAGCGTAGTTGAAGCAGTCAAGACCTGCGGACTCATTGCCGTTCCAGTCGATATCAAAGATGATCTCAATATTGATACTGATGCAGTTGCTGCAGCATTAACAAACAAGACTCTGGCAGTAATCGCGCCACACATGTACGGCTGCCCTGCTCCGATCGAAGATATTGAGAAATTGTGCCGTGGTGCCGGAGTCTATCTCATCGATGATGCAGCACAAGTAGCTGGGATACACCACGAAGGCCGGCTCCTCGGTACTTTTGGGGATATTGGATTAATCAGCTTTGCTCAATCCAAAACAGTGGTCACAGGGATCCGTGGTTCTGGAGGCATTCTTCTGGTTAACAACCCCGATTTTGATGCTGAAGTTGGGGAAGCCTGCAGGAATCTGCCCAGATCAACAGGTAGATTGACAACATTTTTGGATTTTTTATGGAATTATGTATGGTCGGCATATACAGGCCATACAGGATATTATCTGCAACGCATCGGGGAGCGTCTGGGCCTCAAACCCCAAGTTCAATCAGCACCCACTCGCATTAGTAATCTTGAAGCAGGTATTGCGCTCACACAACTAAATCGTTTGAAAACCATTCAAAATGGTAAAATAAGGATTGTTGAAACCTACCATCATCACCTTGAAAAGTATCAAAATATCGGTTTCCCACAATATGCTCCAGGGAGGTATCTTGCACGGGCGATGATTACGGTTCCAGAATCAGTGAATTTAATAAATTTTCGCAACCATGTAAAAATTGCTGGAATTGAAACCCGTCTTGGTTATATTGTTTATGAATCTCCAGACAAATTTAACAAGAATGCTTACCAATTGGCACACCGTTTACTGGAAGTGCCAAGCGGTACAGGAATGAAAGAAATCGAAATAATTGAAATTTGTAAAAAATTGAATGCTGCTATAAATGCTGCCTCTTCAGAACAGGAATGATCACAGTGGGATATATTAAACAGCTTATCAAAGACAACATAGGTGCGGGACTAGAACCCGTTCAATCTACAGAAAATCATCTAAAGGCTGCAGCAGACTGGATTCTGCGCGCACAGCAGGCAACTCCAGATGATGGAGTTTCACACAGCTATGATATTCGTGCGCACAAATGGTTAGCTTCTTACCCTGAAACAACGGGCTACATAATTCCGACCCTGTATGACTACGCCAAGTACTATGACGCGCCGCAATATGCTGAGGCTGCACGGCGCATGGCCGATTGGGAGTGCGCCATCCAAATATCGGATGGGGGAGTTCGAGCAGGTATGATTGATGCTGCTGTTGTAGCACCCACCATCTTTAATACAGGACAGGTTCTGTTCGGTTGGGCAAAAGCTTATCTTGTAACCTCCGATGAAAAATATAAAAACTCGTTGGTAAAAGCAGCAGATTGGTTGGTAGCAGCCCAAGATAGCGATGGCGCCTGGCGACGCTTTTCATCGCCATTCACCACTTCAAAACTGAATAGCTATAACACACGTACCGCTTTTGGTTTGGTACGTGCCTATCAGGCAGTAAAAAACACCCAATATCTTGACGCAGCCATTGCAAATGTTCAATGGACCCTCGATCGTGCACTACCGAATGCCTGGCTACCTGATAATTGCTTAACAAAAAATGATAACCTTGCTTCATTGACACATACAATTGCTTACTCTATTAGAGGCATTCTTGAAGTAGGTGTGGCGGCTGGAAGAAATGATTTTATCGACCATGCACTACAAATGGCCAAGGCTGTTGCTCGCCAGCAACGACATGATGGGGCCCTGCCTGGCTTCATAACCCCTGAATGGAAACCTTCGGTAAAATGGAGCTGCGTGACTGGTAATTCGCAAATGGCCATTAACTGGTTGAGATTGGCACAAGTGACCACGGAAAAGCAATTAATCAACAATGCAGCTCAGGCAAATCGCTTCAATATGAGTACCCAGGACCTAACCACTGAGGATTTGAACGTGCGTGGGGCCATAAAAGGTTCACACCCAATAAATGGCGGTTACATGACCTATCGTTACCCCAATTGGGCAACCAAATTTTTTATGGACGGGTTAATGCTGGAACAGAAAATAGACAAGATAGACAATATCGGCTGAGACTATATTAGCCTCTTCAAGTTATATGAGCGCCATCACTACTTCAATTATTGATCTTTCCATAATTCATGACGCTTTAAAATCCCTCCCAACCCCCCTTTGCCAAAGGGAGGAACACTCTTCGATCCAAGCCAGGCTGGCCCCCCACTTTGGCAAAGGGGGGTTGGGGGGGATTTGTATTTAAAATTTCTCATGTCATGAATTATGAAAACCTAAATAATTCAACCCGTAGTGCTACTCCCCTTTCGTTTTGTACCTCCCCAAACTCTGTTTATATACGATCTAACTGGACTTTCCAACAAATAATAGGATGCAATTCCACAGAAAAAGGTAAGTAGAATAGCTGTATACGTTGACATAGCACCCTTATACACAGCCAAATAGAAAGGCTGCTGCCACAGATAGATAGAGAATGACCAAATACCCATCATACGGAGCGGCTTAAACGAAAGTGCATTCTTTATCACCTCAGGTGCATTTGATAACAGATTAACAATCAGAGCTAATATAGCCACACCTATAGTCGTTCTTATAGGATTTGGTACGGACCACCAATGCATCATTATCCCAACGCATAAAAGTAATGGATAGACAAACGTTGGAAGTCTGGGTATCTTTTTTTTGTTAAAGAACAGAAGCAGGCATGTTGAAATGAATATTCCATAGGCAGAAACCTCTGTATGAATCCATTTGCCAAAATCGAGCTCGCTACCTGCATACTTGGTCCAATACCAAAAACCAGTCGCCGAAAAAAACATTGTGAAGCATGCAATGCTTAATTTTGAATTAATCCACTTTCGACGAGAAACTATAGCTAAAAGTGATAATAAAATATAACTATGTTCCTCGACCGATAGCGACCAAAGGTGGCCAAATGGCATTACAGAACTGCCAATTTTATCAGGGAAATAGTTGTTAACAAAAAAAAGACCGCCGATTGTTTCATCCCAATCGATCGTCCTCTTCGTTATCACAAAAAAAATAATGACACATACTATGAAGAACACGTGTGCGGGAATAATTCTTGATATTCTCCGCCTGTAAAAGACTGGTAACGTAGTCTCTTTAATAAACAACAGTTGTCCCATCAGGTAGCCAGATAATACAAAAAATAAATTTACACCCACCGTTCCAAGATTAATTCCAGGCACATGGAAAAAATGACCTACCAAAAGGAATAAAATGGCTAATCCACGCCAGCCGTCGAGATAATCAAGATGGATGAGTGATGCATTTGAATCTGTTTGGTTCATCATGTTATCCAACTAAAGGTAAATAATCGACACATATATGACAGCCTCTTTGACAGGATGCTTTGTAACACCTACAAATTCGAAAATACAACTTAAACGCCCTGCAATTAGTACAGAAATATTAGGTCATGCAACATACTACCAGAAGCATTCTATCTAATGATCAAACTTTAATTTATTTCATAAGAGTCATTAAAATATTTCAACTGCAAACCTAATAAATTTTCGATTGGTCAACTTTTATCGCTAAATCAGAGTAAATCTAGACTGTATCTATCAAACAAATATTTGCTTTCAAGACGAGAGATTAATACCAAGTCAAAGTATAATTGTAGTCATATTTTGTATATCCCAGAACACTTTCCCAGTGCTTCAGTAAGCTGATCGAACGAAAGAGATTTTACAACTCAACAAGAAAGCAATACACAATGCTAGATGTGTTTTTCACAGTGGATGTCGAAGTTTGGTGCGATGGCTGGAAGAATATCGACGAAAAATTCCCGAAATCTTTCAGCAAGTACATTATGGGTCCAACTTCAAGGGGAA
>Ga0315281_10008861_pt1 | contig 14026 bp, 10 predicted proteins | sample YL17G07_0_MG_FD_204540 | JGI IMG/M metagenome (GOLD analysis project Ga0315281, IMG submission 204540) | Sediment microbial communities from Yellowstone Lake, YNP, Wyoming, USA - YL17G07_0 | ecosystem: Environmental > Aquatic > Freshwater > Lake > Sediment | place: USA: Wyoming | collected...
CTGGAGGCGTTCCACGGCCAGGCGCTGGGGGAGGCGCTGGAGGCGGGCATCGCCCGCGCCTACGCCCGCGCCAAGGAGTTGGGACGCTAGGCGGAAGGCGCGCCGGGCGCTTGACCGCGCGCCGGGCGGCCGCGAACCCGCGGAGGCACCCTTTGTGGAGTCAACGCATGGAGACGACCGCACCCGCCAGCAGGCGCGCCGCCAGGCTGCCGCGGATCCTGGTCATTGACGACGATCCGGGCCACCTGCAAGTGGTCAAGATCATCCTCACCCGGGAGGACTTCTCCTGCGACGTTGCGCTCTACGAGGATGCCGCCCAGGCCCTGGCCTTCCTGGACTCCAATCCGGTGGACCTGATCCTGACGGACGTCTCGATGCCCAACATGGACGGATTCCAGGCGTTCGAGCGCATCAAGGCCAATCCCGCCACGCGGGAGATCCCGGTGATCTTTCTGTCTTCCTTCCGGGAGACCGAGCACATCCTGCGGGCGTTCGAGATGGGCGCGGCGGACTTCCTGGGCAAGCCCATCATCTCGCCCATCCTGGCGGCGCGTGTCCGGGCGATTCTGCACACCCGCGAACTGAGGGAGGAGCTCAAGGCCCGCAACCAAGCCCTGGAGGACCTGAACCGCCTCAAGGACGAGATGCTGTCCATCTGCTCCCATGACCTGCGCTCGCCGCTTTCGGCCATTGATCTGATCTGCCAATTCCTGAAGGAAGCCCTGGACGGCAACACGAAACATTCCAAGACCGTCTTGGTGAACCGCATCCTGAATCAGGCGCGTCTGGCCCGGCGGCTGGTGAACAACCTGCTAGACCTCAACCGCATCGAGGAGGGCAAGCTTGCTCCCATTCCCTCCATGTTCAAGATCCGGGATGTGGTGGCTTCCTGCGCGGAGGACGAGCAGCCCATCCTGCAAGCCGGGCAAATTGTCCTTGCGCTCGAACTGCCGCCGGAGCACCTGATCTGCTTCGGGGACCGGGAGATGATCGCCCAGGTGGTGCGCAACGTGCTGGGCAACGCCATCAAGTTTTCGCGCGGCCGGGTGGGACTGGAATGCCGCTTCGAGCCGGGCGCCGCGCCGCATCAGGGGCGCCTGATGATGCGCGTCAGCGACGATGGCCCCGGAATCGCCGCCGCCGACCTGCCGGGGATCTTCGGCAAGTTCAGCAAGTTGGACCCCAGCACCACCGGCAGCGGCCTGGGCTTGTTCATATCCGCTCGGATGGTGGAGTTGCACGGCGGCACCATCCGCGCCCGATCCGAACCCGGTCAGGGCGCCGTGTTCGAGGTCTCCCTGCCCCACACCTTTCCGGAGACTGCCCTGCCGCCGGCGGACGCAATGGCGGACATTCATGCGCTGGTGCTGTCCGAATCGAAGGCCACCGGCCTGCTGCTCGAGAGCATCCTGGTGGACGCCGGCATGATCCATGCCGACAAGGCCCGGGAGACCAATCCCCCTGGCTGGCCGGAGGGCCGACCGCCCGATGTAGTCATCGTGGATGCCCAGGCCCTGGACCCGGACCGTTTGCGGCGGCTCACGGGGGGCCTGGATAGTCAGCGCGCTTCCCAAATCAAATGGGTTGTGATAGGAACCGAGGCGCAGGCACAAGGGTTGGGGCGCTGGATACTTGGGGACAGCATCCGACTGGACTACCCGGTCAATCCACTGCTTTACTTGAATCAGTTGCAGGCGCTCGTTCGCAGGGCGGAGACCCCGGCAAAGGCCACAGGGGCCGGACCAGGGAATCTATTGGGACGGCGGTGAGCCTTCCCTGCCATGCACGGGCAAGTCGGGACACGCAACGGACGGGACGGGGTGCAATGTCGCGCAAGAAGCTGCTGATTGTTGACGACGAAAAGGAGAACCGGGTCGCGCTGCAAGACCTGTTCTCGGATGAGTACGAGGTCTTCCTGGCTCAGGACGGGCTGGATGCCTTGACCAAAGTGGAGGAGGTGGGCCCGGATCTGGTGATCCTGGACATCCTCATGCCGCGCCTGGACGGCTTGCAGACCTGCCATCGGTTGCGGCAGAAAGAGTCCACGCGCAACCTGCCCGTGATCTTCCTCACCTCGAAGAACGAGCCTCAGACGGAAGTCTTCGGGCTGGAGTTGGGTGCCGACGACTTCGTCTCCAAGCCCTTCAACGGCGAGGTGCTCAAGTCCCGGGTGAAGAAGCGGCTCAGCGGCATCCCGGCGGTTGCGGTGGGCGAGGTCACCACGCTGGGGGACTACGAGGTGAACTGGAGCCGGCAGGAGGCCAGCCATGGCGGCCAGCCGGTGCCCTTGACGGCCAAGGAAATCGGCATGTTGCGGCTGTTCGTGGAAAACCCGGGCCGGGTGCTGAGCCGCGACCTGATCCTGGAGAAGATCTGGTCGGAGACGTACATCACCGACCGCACCATTGACAGTCACGTCAAGGAACTGCGCAAGAAGATTCCCCCGTTGGGCAAGTTGCTCAAGACCATCTACGGCTCCGGCTACCGGCTGGATATCTGAAGCCCCGCCCCCCGCCGCCGCGCTGCGGCCACCCCGGCTTTACAACTGCACGGCTTTCATCTGCGGCGCGGGATAGCGCTCGCCGGAGCCGGCGGGCAGGGCCGCGCCGATCTCCCGCGCCAGTTCCGGGGTCAGCCGCACATCCAGCGCGCCCAGGTTCTCGTCCAGGTAGGAGATGCGCTTGGTGCCCGGCAGGGCGATGATGTCCGCCCCCTGGGCCATCAGCCACGCCAGCACCAGTTGGGCGGGCTCGCAGCGCTGCGCGCGGGCGAACTCCTCGATGCGCTGCACAAGCTTCAGGTTCTGGGCGAAGTGCCGGTCCTGGAAGCGCGGGAAGGCCCGCCGCCGGTCGCCCTCCGGCAAGTCCTGATCGCTTTTGATCTTGCCGGTGAGCAAGCTCCGGCCCAGTGGGGAATACCCCACGAAGGAGATGCCCAGTTCGCGGGTGGTGGGCAGCGTCTCCTCGGCGGGATTGCGATACAGCAGCGAGTACTCGCTTTGCACGGCCGTGATGGGGTGGACCGCGTGGGCGCGGCGGATGGTGGCCGGCGCGGCCTCGGAGAGCCCCAGATAGCGCACCTTGCCTTCCTCCTTGAGCCGCGCCATGGCGCCCACGGTGTCCTCGATGGGCACCTTGGGGTCCACGCGGTGCTGATAGTACAGGTCAATCACGTCCACGTGCAGGCGCTTGAGGCTGGCCTCGCACGCCTGCCGGACGTACTCCGGCCGCCCGTCCACGCCCCCCTGGGTGTTGCCGAACTTGGTGGCCAGCACGACGTCCCCGCGCTGCCCCTTGAGGGCCTTGCCCACGATCTCCTCGTTGTGGCCCCAGCCATACATGTCCGCGGTGTCCCAGAAGTTCACGCCCCGGCCCAGGGCGTGGTGCAGCACCTTGACGGACTCGGCGTCGTCGGCCGGCCCGTAGACGCCCGACATGGACATGCAGCCCATCCCGATGGCGGATACCTTGAGCGTGCTCTTCCCCAGCGTGCGGTATTCCATGGCGATTCCTTCGGTTCGGATGAGAAAGCGTGGCGGCGGCGGCGCCGGTGCGGTCCCCGCATGACCTGAGGCTGCCCCCGGCCCTGCCGCGGCGCATGGCCCCAGTGCAAGGTCCCAGCGCAAGGCCCCAGCGCAAGGCCCCAGCGCATGGCCCCAGCGCAAGGCCCCGGCGCGGACGTACTGGACTCCTACCGCAGTCCCGCCACGGGTACAAGCGGCCGGGCCAAGGCCCTGGCTTTTCCGTCCACGGTTGCTCCCCCGGCGCCAGGGAGCCGGTCCACCCCAAGGGACATGGATGCCGCGCTGGAAGTATTTGGCGTCCCATGCAATGATGATCCCAGGAAGAATCGCGGGCCCGTCGGACTTCCCCGTTTCTTGCCCCAACCCTGAAACCCCTTGCGCCTGCCTGGCCGGTGGGCGGCGAGGACAAGCTATGCATGGCCGTCCTGGGAATATCGCATTGCATGAATGGGAACCTTTTGAGCAATTGGCTTCGCATGGACTGGCTCCTGCGGCTTGACCGCACCACGCGGTTGGTGCTGCTGAGCGTCATTCTGGGCGTGGTGGGCGCGGTAGCGGCGCAAGTATACCAGTGGATGCTGCAGACGGCCCAAACGCTCCTGCTGGGGACCATCGCGGGGTATCAGGTCGTGGACGTGGAGCAGACGCGGGGAATGCTCGATGCGCCCACGACGGCGCATCCCCTGTGGTGGATCCCCGTGGTCACCACGCTGGGCGGGCTGCTGACCGGTGTCATCGTCTACGCGCTGGCCCCGGAGGCGGAAGGGCACGGCACCGATGCCGCGGTAAGGGCCTACCACGTCCTGGGGGGACGAATTCGAACACGGGTGCCGTTCGTCAAGGCCCTGACGAGCGCGATCACCATCGGCTCGGGCGGCTCGGGCGGCCGGGAAGGGCCGACGGCCCAGATCGCCGCCGGCATGGGCTCCATCGTCGCCAACTTGCTGCGGTTGCCGGAGGACGAGCGCCGCTTCCTCGTCCTGGTCGGCATGGCGGCCGGGATTTCGGCCATCTTCAAGAGTCCCCTGGGCGGCGCGATCTTCGGCGTGGAGATACTCTATTCCACCGTGGCGTTCGAGGGCCGCGCGTTGATGTACACCATCATTGGCGCGGCTGTGGCCTACGCCTTCACGGGCATCCACAACGGCTGGGCGCCGTTGTTCTATTTCGCGTCGGAGCCGCGGCTCGCGCGCTCCATAGACCTGGTTTGGTACTTGATCCTGGGGGTCGCCGCGGGAGCCGTTGGGGCCGTGCTGCCCGCCGTGTTCTACCGTGTGCGGGACCTCTTCCGGCGCCTGCCCGTGCCCAATCACGTCAAGCCCGCGATCGGCGGGCTGGTTGTTGGGCTGTTGGGAATGTACCTCCCCCAGCTTCTGGGGGGGGGCTACGGCTGGATGCAGCTCGCCGTCAACGGCAAGCTGGCCATGGGACTGATGCTGGTGCTGGCCGTCGGCAAGATCATCGCCATGTCCTTCAGCCTCGGCTCCGGCGGCTCCGGTGGGGTGTTCGCGCCCAGCATGTATGTGGGCGCCATGCTGGGGGCGGGAATGGCGGGACTGATTGACAGTTGGACCCAGGCCGGCCCGGACCCGGTCGGCTTCGCCGTGGTGGGCATGGCCGCCCTGTTCGCCGGCGTGGCGCGGGTGCCGATCGCTTCCCTGATCATGGTGGCCGAGATGACCGGCGGCTACCGGCTCATCATGCCCACCATGATCGCCGTCGCCGTCAGCTTTCTCGTGCAGGCCGCGCTGACCCGCCGCGCCAAGTATCCCTGCCTGTACGAGGCCCAAGTGGCCGCGCCGATGGACAGCCCCGTGCACCGGGAGACGTTCTACAACCACGTGGCGCTGATGCTGCGCGAGCGCAAAATGCGCCTGGACGACGACATCGTGGGTCTGGAGATGGCGGAACGGCTGGAACAGGGCGCTTCCGTCCCGCTGGCGGGCGGCGGGGAGGCGTTATACAGTGCGGTGGTGCGGCCCGGCGCGCCGGTGGCCGGCAAGGCCCTGCGCGTCGTCGCCTTCCCGGCCAAGGTTCTCATTGTCAGCATCTTCCGGGACGGCGAGACCCTGCTGCCGCAAGGAGATACGGTGCTGGAGGCCGGAGACCGCCTGATCGTCGCCGCCTCCCTCGCGGCCATGGACGCCTGCCGCCCCCTGATGGAACAAAGCCCGTAGCCGCCGGCCGCAAACCGCACCGGGCCGGGATGGCGCCGCCGCCCCGGCGTTTGGGGCAAGCGCCCTTGTGGCCGCCGCGGCAGATCCCGTAAGATCGCCCTGCGCCGAGTTTGGGGGCCCAGAGCGAACCTTCCCGAAGCCACATGGCCGTCGAAACCCTGGTGGGCACGCTGGATCGCATCACCTACCAGAACCCGGACAACGGGTTCCTGGTGGGGCGCTTCGTGCGCGAACGTGACGCCAACCCGGTCACCATCCGCGGCAACTTCACCAACGTCCACGAGGGCGAAACCCTCAAGCTGCTGGGCAACTGGGACGACCACCCGCGCTTCGGCCACCAGTTCCTGGTGGAAAGCTACGAGATCACCGAGCCCACCAGCCTGGAGGGAATCGAGCGCTTCCTGGCGGCCAGCCTGAAGGGCATCGGGCCGGTGCTGGCCAAGCGCATCGTCAAGACCTTCGGGGCGCGCACCTTCGAGATCATTGACACCCAGCCGGAGCTGCTGCTGGAGGTCCCCAAGTTCTCCGGCAAAGTCCTGGAGGGGGTCAAGGCGGCCTGGCAGGAGCACCGCGCGGTGCGCGAGATCTTGGTGTTCCTGCATGGCCTGGGGATCTCGGCCGGGTTCGCCGACCGCATCTTCCGCACCTACGGGTTGATGACCCAGCCGCTGGTGAAGGACAACCCGTACCGGCTGGCGCTGGAGGTCAAGGGCATCGGCTTCCGCACGGCCGACGGCATCGCCCGCGCGTTGGGCATCGCCGCCGACGCCCCCGCGCGCATGGAGGCGGGCGTGCTGCAGGTCCTGGACGAGGTGGTGAGCGAGGGTCACACGGGCCTGCCCCGGCCGGAGTTGATCGCCCGCGCGGCGGAGATGCTGGAGGTGGACCCCGCGCGGGTGGCGCCCGCCGCGACGCGCCTGGAGGGCGACGGGCTGCTCAAGTGCCTGCCGGGCGCCGCGGAGGACGGCGCGGACCTGCTGATGCGCCCCCGGCTGTTCAAGGCGGAGGCGGCCATCGCCGCCGGCCTGCGGCGCATCCTGGCCGGCCGTCCCCTGACGCGGCTGGCCGACGTGCCGGGCCTGCTGGCCGGCATGGAGCGCGCCGGCGGCCTGTACCTGGCGGATGAGCAGCGCGGCGCCGTGCTGGCCGCCCTGGAGCACAAGGTGCTGATCGTCACCGGCGGACCGGGCACCGGCAAGACCACCATCCTGCGCTTCCTGCTGGGCCTGGTGGAGGGCGCCATCGCCGAGATCGCCCTGGCCGCCCCCACCGGCAAGGCCGCCAAGCGCCTGGCCGAAGCCACCGGCAAGCCCGCCCTGACCCTGCACCGCCTGCTGGAGGCCGGCCCCAAGGGCTTCGCCCGCAACGCCGAGCGCCCGCTGGAGGTGGAGTTGATGATCGTGGACGAAAGCTCGATGATTGACACGCTGCTGATGGAGGCCCTGCTGGCGGCCCTGCCCACCCACTGCCGCCTGGTGCTGGTGGGCGACGTGGACCAGCTCCCCTCCGTGGGCGCCGGGCGGGTGCTGGGCGACCTGATCGCCTCCGGGGCCGTCACCGTGGCGCGGCTGGAGCAGGTCTTCCGCCAGGCCGGCGAGAGCCTCATCACCGCCCATGCCCACGGCATCCGCAAGGGCCAGGTGCCCAACCTGAACCGCCCGGAGGGCGAGGACCTGCTGGACTTCTACTTCATGGAGGAGTCCGAGCCCGCCCGCATCGTGGAGAAGATCGTCCTGCTCGTCACGCGGCGCATCCCGGAACGCTTCGGGCTGGACCCCATCGCCGACGTGCAGGTGCTGACGCCCATGCACCGCGGCCTGACCGGCGCCCAGAACCTGAACCGCGTGCTGCAAGACGCGCTCAACCCCACCGGCCAGGAGATCGTCTTCGGCGAGCATCGTTTCCGCGTGGGCGACCGCGTCATGCAGACCCGCAACGACTACGAGAAGGAGGTGTTCAACGGCGACATGGGCACCATCGCGGCCGTGGAGTCCGAGGGCGGGCTGCTGCAGATCCTCTTCGACGAGCGGCGCGTGCCTTACGAGCGCAAGGACCTGGAGAACGTGAGCCTGGGCTATGCCATCACCGTCCACAAGGCCCAGGGCAGCGAGTACCCGGCGGTGGTGCTGCCCCTCTCGATGCAGCACGCGATCATGCTCCAGCGCAACCTGCTCTACACCGCCCTGACGCGCGGGCGGCGGCTGGCCGTCATCATCGGCACCACCCAGGCCGTGCGCATGGCCGTCCGCAACGACAAGCCCGTGGTGCGCCATACCGGCCTGCCCGCGCGCCTGCGGGAGCCGCCGCCGGAGACCCCATGACGCCGCCCCGCATCGCCCGGCTGGGCGCCCTGGCGGCGCGGCCGGAGCGCGCCATCGTCGGCCTCATGTCCGGCACCTCCCTGGACGGGCTGGACATCGCCCTCTGCCGCGTGCGCGGTCACGGCGAGTCCACCGCCGTGGCCCTGGAGCACTTCGTCACCCGCAGCTACGACCCCGAGCAACAGGCGCGCCTGCGGGAGGTGGTGTCCCAGGAGCGGGTCTCCCTGCGCGACCTGACCGTGCTCAATGCCTGGCTGGCGGACCTGCACGCCGGGCTGGTGCTGGGCGCGCTGGCGGAGTGGGGCGTGCCGCCCGCGCGCGTGGACGCGCTGGCCTCGCACGGGCAGACGGTCTACCACGCGCCCGGCTCCTGGGGCGGCGGCGCGGCCCACGCCACGCTGCAACTGGGCGATGGCGACCACCTCGCCGTGCGCACCGGCATTCTCACCGTCTCCGACTTCCGCCAGAAGGAGCTGGCCGGCGGCGGACAGGGCGCGCCCCTGGCGCCCTACGCCGACGCCCTGCTGTTCCGCGGCGACCGGCCCCGCATCCTGTTGAACCTGGGCGGCATCGCCAACTTCACCTGGCTGCCGCCCAAGGGTTCCGCCGCGCCCATCCGCCACGGGGACACCGGCCCGGCCAACACCCTGCTGGACCGCGCCGTGCGGCGCTACTTTCCGGACCGGCAGCGCCTCTACGACGTGGACGGCGCGCTGGCGGCGCAGGGCCGGGTGCATGCCCGGATGCTGGCGTTGATGAAGGACCATGCCTACTTCCGCCTGCCCTGCCCCAAGAGCACCGGGCCGGAGACCTTCGGCGAGGACTATCTGGAGACGGCCCTGCTGGGCGCCCAGCACGAGCCCGTGAGGGGACCGGACGTGCTCGCGACGCTCACCCGCCTGACGGCGGAGACGGTGGCCGAGGCGCTGCTGCGCGAGGGCCAAGTCGCCGGCGTGGAGGTGTTCGTGTCGGGCGGCGGGCGGCACAACCGCACCCTGATGCGGGAGCTGGAGGCGCTGTTGCCCGGCGCCGTCTTGGCCGACAGCGCGGCGCTGGGCGTTCCGCCGGACGCCAAGGAGGCGCTGCTCTTCGCCGTGCTCGCCAACGAGACGCTGGCCGGCGCGGGGTTTCCGGCGGCGGACGGCTCGGGCCGACGCATCGGCTTCGGCAAGGTCTCGTTCCCGGACTAGCAAGCTGCGGAAAGACGAACTGCAAGCGGGGGAACAAGTCCCCCGGATAGGTTTTCGCGGCGCGATGTTGCCGGCGCCTCCCGCAAGCGTCCGGCGCGGGCCGCCACGAAAACAGAAACGTCAAGTGAGCACAGGGCTTTGCCGGTGATTCCCGGCTCCGCTCCTGGAGCCGATTTGCGCACCGTATGGCCGACGATGATCGTCCCATCCCGATACCCCTAAACTGGGTGCAGGGAGCCGCGCTTCCTGCTGGGGCGCTCGGCGCGTTGGCGCCAAGCCGGACAAAAGGGCGGGGCAGCGCCCCCACAACTCCTCTCGCCACCGAATTTCCGCAACCTGCTAGACGGATTCCGATGGCGCGGGATGGGATCCTGAGGGAAGACGCCCCGCCGGCCGCGCTACATCAGGATCGGGCGGTCCGGAAGCTCGTTGGGGTTGGATTCGCGGGCGGGGAAGTGCCGGCTCAGATGGTCGGCCACCACCTGGATGCAGCGCACGGACCCCTCCGCATGGCGCTTCTGGCGGTAGGCGGACTCCATCGCCCGGCACAGCTCCCACCAGCGCGTGGAGCCCACCTTGCTGTCGATCCCCTCGTCGGCGATGATCTCCACCGCCCCGTCCGCCAGCAGGACGTAGATCAGCACGCCCGTCTTCTCGTCCGTCTGGTCCACACCGATCAGGGTGAAGACTTCCTCCGCCCGCTGGCGGGCCGTCTTGCCGGCCAGGATGTCCCGGGACTTGAGCGCCTTCTCGACGACGAAGCGGATTTCACCCCGGTGGGTGCGCTCGGTCTGGCCGATGGCGGTCTCCATCGCGGCGAGCACCGGCGCGGAGAAAATGCGCCGCTGACGCCAACCCGGCAGCATCCAGTGTTTGAGGAGTCGCACCAGCTTCATCGTGACCGCCATCGAGCGGCGCCCGGCGCGCGCCGGCTGCAGCCGACGGGCCGTTTGGTTGCGCCAAGTGTCGTGAAATGGGCCCTCCACCCAACGCCCGTTGCGACCCTAGCATAGCCCCCGTGCGCGCAAAAGGCCTGTTTGCGCCGCAGAGGTGGGGACGCGGCCCAGCGGGCGCGCCATTGCGCCGCTCCTGACGGTCAGGTACGTAAGGGGAGACGGGTTGACGGGCCTTACCCATGCACAGAAGGAGCCCCGTGCCGAGAGTCCGCATCACCCCCGCCTTGCTGAAGGCCGCCCTGCCAGAGGTCTCCCGTCCCCAACGTCTGCGCGGCCTGGAGCGCGAGGTCGTCGTCTATCGCGACGCCTACGGCATCCCCCACGTGCGCGCCCGGAGCGATTCCGACGCCTTCTTTGCTCAGGGCTTTGCCACCGCGCAGGACCGCCTCTGGCAGATGGACTACGACCGGCGGCGGGCCCATGGACGCTGGGCGGAGGTGGTGGGCGAGGCGGGCCTGGAGGGTGACCGGCAGATGCGGCGCTTCCAGATCCGCCAGGCGGCGGAGGCCCAGTACCCGCGGCTGGCGCCGCAAACCCGCGCCATGCTGCAAGCGTATGCCGCCGGCGTCAATGCCTTCCTTTCCGGCACGCGGCGCTGGGCGGCGGAGTTCGAGCTGACCGGCATCGCGCCGGAGCCGTGGGAGCCCGAGCACAGCCTGGCCGTCTTCCTGGTGCGCCACATCCTGATGGGCACCTGGGAGGCCAAGGTCTGGCGCGCGCGCATGGCGCTGCACCTGGGCGCCGCCCGCACGGCGCGGCTGCATCCCGGCTACGCCCAGGGACAACCGGTCATCGTTCCCCCGGGGGGCCAGCACCACGGCGCGCTGCTGGACGGCCTGCGGGAGCTCACCGAGGGCCTGCCCCACGTCGCCTGGATGCGGGAGGGGGTGGAGGCGGGCAGCAACAACTGGGTCGTGGGCGGCGCCAAGACCCGCTCGGGCAAGCCCCTGCTGGCCGGCGACCCCCACCGGGCGCTGGACGTCCCCAACGTCTACTACCAGAACCATGTGGCGGGCCGCACCTTCGATGTGATCGGGTTCTCCTTCCCGGGCGTGCCGGGCTTCCCGCACTTTGCCCACAACGCGCACGTGGCTTGGGCCATCACGCACGGCAACGCGGACACCCAGGACCTCTACGTGGAGGAGTTCGACCCGGCGCGCCACGGGCGCTATCGCGGGCCGGAGGGCTGGCTGGAGGCGGAGATCAGCCGGGAGCCGATCCACGTGCGGGGCCGCGCCCAGCCCGTGATGATCGAGGTCGCGCGCACCCGGCACGGGCCGGTGATCGCCGGCGGGCCGGGCCGCGGCTGCGGGCTGAGCCTGCGCTACACCGCCACCGAGGCGCCCAATCCCACGCTGGATGCGGTGCACGACATGCTGCGGGCGCGCGGCGCGGACGAGCTGGAGCAGGCGCTGCGGGGCTGGGTGGACCCGGTCAACAACCTGGTCTATGCCGACGTGGGCGGCAACTTCGGCTATCGCCTCCGGGGCCGGGTGCCGGTGCGCTCCAGCGCGGCGGCCTGGCTGCCGGTGCCGGGTTGGGACCCGCGGCACGAGTGGGACGGGGAGATCCCCTTCCTGGAGATGCCCGCCGCGCGCAACCCGCCCCAGGGCTTCGCCTACAGCGCCAACAACCGCATCACCGACGAGCGCTACGAGCACTACATCGGGCTGGACTTCGCGCCCGGCTTCCGCGCCGAGCGCATCCTGGCCCATCTGGAGGGACGCAAGGATCTCACCGGCGAGGACATGGCGGCGCTCCTCGCCGACGTGGAGTCGGTCCCGGCGCGGGCCTGGCGGGCGCTCCTTGGGCGCATCCGCCCCGCCGGGCCGGAGGAGGAGCGGGCGCTGGCGCTGCTGCGGGACTGGGACGGCCGCGTCACGGCGGACTCCCCCGCCGCGTCCGTGTTCCACGCCTTCCGCACGGACCTGCTGCGGCGGGTGCTGGAGCCGCTGCTGGGGCCGCTCGCCGGGGAGCTCTTCCGCGCGGTGGACCGGGGCGGCAACGGCTTCCTGCTGCGGGTTGCGGCGCGGTTGCACGGGATGGTCGCCGCCGGCGACGGCGCCCTGCTGGGGCGGGGGGAGGCCTGGGAGCCGCTGCTGGCCGCCGCGCTGTCCGCCGCCGTGCGCGACCTCGCCGCGCGCCTGGGGCCGGAGCCGGAGCGCTGGCGCTGGGGGCGGCTGCACCGCACCGCGCCCCAGCACCTGCTGGCGGGGATGTTCCCCCAGGACGCGGCGCTGCTCAATCCCGCGCCCCTGGAGTTGGGCGGCGACGGCGACACCGTGCAGGCCGGCGGCTTCTACGCGCTCCAGGGCTTCCAGGCCCAGTTCATCTCCGTGGCCCGCTACGTGTTCGACTGCGCCGACTGGGAGCGCTCGCGCTGGATCGTCCCCGGAGGCGTCTCCGGGCATCCGGGCAGCGCCCACTACGACGACCAGTCGCGCCTCTACGAGCGGCACGGCCTGGTGCCGATGACCTACGACTGGAAGCGGGTGGCCCAGGCGGCGCGGTCAGAGCAACGGCTGATCCCGGCCCAATAGGCCGGCGGGCCGCGGCTGGGCCCGCCGCCCGTCCACGATCTTGCACCCTCATGCGCGGAGCCCAGCCATGGACGGAATGGACGTGATGGACCTCGCCGCGTTTCGCGCCCGCTACCCGGAGTGGATCGCGCAGGCGCGGCCCTGGCTGCAACAGAAGCGCTGGCGAGAAGGCTTCGCCGCGTTCCCCTATCCGGTCAACCCCGCCGCGCCCTGGACGCCCATGGTCAAGCCCCTGGCCGAGTGCCGCCTCGCCCTGTTCAGCACGGCGGGCCTGTACATCCCAGGCGAGCAGGCGGCCTTCGATCTGGCCGATGAGGAGGGCGACCCCAGCTTCCGGGAGCTTCCGCGCGGCGTTGACCCGGCCCGCCTCGCCATCGCCCACGACCACTACGACCACGCCTCGGCGCGGCTGGACCCCGACAGCGTGTTCCCCCTGCGGCGGCTGGTGGAACTGGAGCGCCACGGCGTGATCGGGGAACTGACCCCGATCCTGTATTCGACCTCCGGCTATGTCCCCGCCCTGCACCGCGTGGTGGAGGAGACCGCCCCCGCGATCGTCGCCAGCCTGAAGGCCCAGGCCGCGGACGCGGTGCTCCACGTCCCGGTCTGACCGATCTGCCATCAATCCGGCGGATTGATTCAGCGGGCGATCGAGGCGGCGGGCATTCCCACGGTGGGCCTGGTCAACTTGCGGGTGCCGGTGGAGCGCATCCGCTATCCCCGCGCGGCGCTGGTGCGCTTTCCCCGCGGCGCCACCGTCGGCACGCCCAATCATCCGGAGCAGCAGCGCCAGGTGCTGCTGGACACGCTGGACCTCCTGCGGACGGCGACCGTCCCCGGCACCGTGGTCGCGCTGGACCACGCCTGGCTGGGGGAGGACTAGCAGGCTGCGGAAAAACGAACTACAAGCGGGGGAACCAGTCCCCCCGAATCTATGTAGCAGGCCCCCTTGGGTTATAATCGGGATCGTAGGTACGTCCCCATCAACCAACCAGGAGGCCTGCCATGTATCACGTGGGATTGGATGTTCATCAAGCCGTGACGACGGTTCACATTCTCGACGAGAACGGAAAGAAGCACAAGGCGTACGCGGTGAAGGGGCGCTGGCCCAAGGTGGTGGAGGCGCTGAAGCAAGAAGCGGGGCCGCTGGACGTGTGCTTCGAGGCGTCGAACGGCTACGGGTGGTTGCACGACAACCTGGTGCCGGTGGCCAGGCGGGTGGTGGTGGCGCATCCGGGACAATTGCGGTTGATCTTCCGCAGCAAGCAGAAGAACGACCGGGCGGACGCGGAGAAGCTGGCGAAGCTGCTGTACCTGGA
>Ga0315281_10008862_pt1 | contig 14026 bp, 11 predicted proteins | sample YL17G07_0_MG_FD_204540 | JGI IMG/M metagenome (GOLD analysis project Ga0315281, IMG submission 204540) | Sediment microbial communities from Yellowstone Lake, YNP, Wyoming, USA - YL17G07_0 | ecosystem: Environmental > Aquatic > Freshwater > Lake > Sediment | place: USA: Wyoming | collected...
CCTTCTGCCGCCGGAAATGGCCTGCCTCGTCGGGCCTGAACACCGCGAGACTGAAGTAATTGTTGGCGCTGGCGGGCAGGCTGACGGCCAGATCGAGTGTGCCCTGCCACGGCCTGCCGAACCAGACCTTGGGCGGAACGCTGACCGGATTGCCTTCGAAGCTCACCACCACCGGGCGCGCATCGACAAGCTCACCGAACACGGCCAGCAGGAATTCACCATTACCGACCAGATCGGTTTCGCCGGTTATGTCGGTTTCCACCGCGTCGGGCGGCAAAACTGTCTCGGGTGCGCTCATCGCCGCGCCCCTACGCCGCGGCTTTGCGCGCTGCTTCCAGCTTCAGCACCAGGGCGCGGATTTCCTTGTCGGTCTTGCCGGCGATGCGGGCTGCGTTCAGCGCCGCGACTTCATGCGCGGGCCAGCCAACGCATCGCGGCCCCAAGCTCACTTGCTTGGTCCACAAGCCTTGCGAGATGCGAAGGTAGATCGTGGAACGGGAATAACCGGATTCAGTCTTGACGGCAGGAAGCCGGAAGATGGTTTGCAGCATGTTTGCACCCCTTTGGGTGTGGTTGAACATGCTGCCAGTCTGGTTTCCCCCAGTTAGGCTAGGGACGAATTCGGATTTCCAGAAACCGAAATCGGTAAGGAAGTCCTATTTCTTGCGAGATTCCAAAGCGTTGGGAATTTGCGCGAGCGCTTTGCGGATAGTGTCGTCAGTAACGGCCGCGCCAATATCTTGCGTCAATCCAGCAATCTGGACTGCCGCGCCACGCTCTCGATACTTGATATCCGAATAGTTACAAATCGCCGCGATGATAGTTAACAGAGAGTTGCGCTCGTTCGTCGTTAAGGGCTTCTCGTTCGGCGCATTGATTTCAATAGTTTTCTCATTTGGAATGTTCTTGAGCCAATCCGGAACGGGAACACCAAAACCAATTAGCTCAGATTTCCACTGCATGAGGGTAAAAGATCCTCCGAAGGGATCGCCGATCCGGTCTTCAAGGAGGGTTATGACATCCGCTATCTCATTTTTTGTCTCGCTGCTGACCAATCCCTTATTCGGATTGTCAGGGGGGAAAGCTCTAATAGCCTCCTTATATGCGAATGGATTGATCCCGCACACTAGAGCTGCTATTTCAGCAACGCCAATTCGTGATTTTCTTTTCCAATATTCAATGACTTCTTCATCGACAACGGATTGCCGCGGAACTAAACCCGGGCCGGGCGGGCGCGCGGGATCCTCTGCGCCGATTTGCACGCCCTGAAATTCGCTTAGCGCAGCAGTGCGGACAACCAAGACGCTATCGTGCGGCAATCCACCTGCCGGGAAATAGTTTTCGGAGTTCTTTCCCGCATCTCTCCTCGCTTTCCGCTCCTCCAGGAATTTCTTCCTTTTTTCCTTGTACTGATCCAACAGTTCCTTTGCCTTCGTCGACTCTATGTTGTCGCGCGCAATACGTTCTTCAAGTTTCTTTAGATGAGCCTCCGAGCCGCTTTGGTATTCGTTCTCGTCATAGCTCTCTTGAAGCTGGCAGAGTCGCCCGTCTCGCCCTTCTACGAAAGCACCGTCCAGGCCTTGAAGCGTCACAGCCGGGCCGTTGGTGAGTTGCTGGCACTCGTGCTCAATATCAAGCCGCTCATTGCCAATCATGGGAAGGTCATAAACTCCGTCGAGCGTCACAACTTCCTTTTCCAGTTCGAGAACTTCCTTGTCATTGAGATTTAACCCCTGCAGCATCATCAGGGGCTTCCCTTTGTGTTCCACCGCGATGGGAAGGTGCGCGACAAACTCGGGCGATAACTCCCGATATTTTGCATTCTCAATAGCCACCACCTTGCCGCACTTCGCTTTCGCGTGATTCACGAAATTGACGGACAGCTTTAAGTGCCCGTCCAACGCAAGCCGCAGCACGTCAGATTCGCTGACTTCCTCGCCAAATACGATCGCAAGATGCCGCGCCGCTTCGGGAACGGTCAGCCACTTCTTCAGCTTGAGGAGTTTGCTCATGATGCCGGCGTGCGTTGGACCTACTGGGACTTTACTGTAAATTGCTTGCTCGATGGCGGCGCACCTGGTCCGCCGCCTACTTCGCCCAAAAAAAGCCGATGGCCATCAAGAAATCCGACCTCTACTCCTCCCTCTGGGCCTTGTGCGACGAGCTGCGCGGGGGCATGGACGCCAGTCAATACAAGGACTACGTCCTGTTCATGCTGTTCATCAAATACGTCTCCGACAAATACGGCAACTACGACGGTTTTGAACCGCCGGTGGTCATTCCGAGGGGGGCGAGCTTCAAGGATATGGTCGCGCTCAAGGGAAACAGCGACATCGGCAACCTGGTTAACACCCAGGTCATCCAGCCGCTGATCGACGCCAACGCGCGGCTCGCCCGCAGCGACTTCCCTGACTTCAACGATCCGAACAAACTTGGCGACGGGCCGACCAAGGTGGAGCGCATCGGAAACCTGATCGCCATCTTCGAGAACCCCGCGCTCGATTTCTCGAGGAACCGCGCCGAGAACGACGACATCCTCGGTGACGCCTACGAGTACCTCATGCGGCACTTCGCAAGCCAGAGCGGCAAGAGCAAAGGGCAGTTCTACACGCCGTCCGAAGTCAGCCGCATCATGGCCAAGGCCATCGGCATCACACCTGCCAACAGCAAGGCCGCAACTACTGCCTACGACCCCACCTGCGGCTCCGGTTCGCTGTTGCTGAAAGTCGCAGCCCAAGCGGGCAAGCACATCACCCTCGAAGGGCAGGAAAAGGATGGGACCACCGCCGGTCTCGCGCGCATGAACATGATTCTGCACGACTTCCCGACGGCAAAGATTGAATCCGGCGGCGAGGGAACGCTGGTGAAACCCAAATTTCTGGACGGCGAGCAGCTCCGCACCTACGACTACGTCGTCGCCAATCCGCCTTTCTCCGACAAGACCTGGTCCACCGGCCTCACCTTGGGCGAGGCCGGCAGCGGCGACCGCTTCCAGCGCTTCACCTGGGGCGTGCCGCCGAAGAAGCAGGGCGACTACGCCTATCTCCTACACATCATCCGTTCCCTGAAGAGCACGGGCAAAGGCGCGTGCATTCTTCCGCACGGCGTCCTCTTCCGGGGCAATGCCGAGGCCGTCATCCGCCAGCAGCTCGTCCGCTCGGGTTACCTCAAGGCCATCATCGGCCTGCCCGCCAATCTCTTTTACGGCACCGGCATCCCGGCTTGCATCGTCGTGCTCGACAAGGAAAACGCCACCGCCCGCAAGGGCATCTTCATGATTGATGCCTCCAAGGGCTTCAAGAAGGACGGCCCGAAGAACCGCCTCCGCGAGCAGGACCTCCACAAGATCGTGGACACCTTCACCCGGCAGGACGAAAGCAACCCGCGTTACGCCCGCATGGTGCCCGTCGCGGAAATCGCCGCCCCGAAAAACGACTACAACCTCAACCTCCCGCGCTACATCGACAGCACCGAGCCGGAGGATTTGCAGGACATCGACGGACACCTGCGCGGCGGCATCCCGGAGCGCGACCTCGACGCGCTCGGCAATTACTGGAAGATCATGCCGGGTCTGCGCGCCGCCTTGTTCGGAAAGTTCAACCGCCCCGGCTTCGCCGCGCTGAAGCTCCCCATCGCCGAGGTGAAGCCCGCCATCTTTGGCCACCCCGAGTTCACCGCCTTCACCACCAAGGCCAAGAAGCTCTTCACGAAATGGCAGACGGCCTCCGTCCCGCTGCTCAAAGGCTTCGCCCAGAACAGCCATCCCAAGCCGCTCATCGAGACGATCGCCGAGGACCTGCTCACCACCTTCAAGACCGCGCCGCTGCTCGACGCCTACGATGTCTATCAGCACCTCATGGACTATTGGGCCGAGACCATGCAGGACGATTGCTACCTCATCGCTGATGCCGGGTGGAAGGCGGGCGCACAGCCCCGCGAAATCCGTCAGGTCAAAAACAAGGAAGGCAAACTCGTCTGGCCCGAGAAGGAAGACTTCAAGAAGGGCAAGCGGCGATTCAAGTCCGACCTCGTTCCGGCCGCTTTGCTCATCGCCCGTTACTTCGCCGCCGAGCGCGATGCCATCGCCGCCATCGAAGCCGAACTCGCCGGCATCGAGCAGCAGCTGGACGAAAAGCGGGAGGAGCAATGCGGTGAAGAAGGACTGCTTGCCGAAGCAAATGAGGCAAACGAGGGCGAGCCCCCGAAGATCACCGCCAAGAGTTTGAAGGCCGCTCTAAAGAAGATTGGCAATGACCAGGACGACGCCGAGGAGCGCGAGGCTCTCAAAGAATACGCCGCGTTGCTCGACGGCCAGGCGAATGCCAAGGCCCAGCTCAAAGGCGCGCAGGAAGACTTGGAAGCCAAGCTCGACACCAAATACCCCACGCTCACAGAGGACGACATCAAGACCCTCGTGGTGGACGACAAATGGCTGGCCACCCTCGCCGCCGCCGTGCAGGGCGAACTGGACCGCGTCTCGCAAACGCTCACCGGCCGCATCCGTCAGCTCGCCGAACGCTACGCAACCCCGCTGCCGCACCTCACCGACGAAGTGGCGACGCTCGCCGCCCGCGTGGACGGACACCTCAAGAAGATGGGAGCGGTATGGAAGTGAGACCCGGCTACAAGCAGACCGAGGTCGGCGTCATCCCGGAGGAGTGGGAGGCCGAGCTGTGCGGCAGGTTGTGCGCGAAGATTCAGGACGGAACGCATTTTTCTCCGAAGATTCGCGGGAATGACTACCTCTATCTGACCTCGAAAAACGTCCGTTTCGGTTACCTCGATGTCTCCACCGCAGACCGAATTGACGCCGCCCAACACGAAGCTATCTACAAGCGATGCGACGTGAAGTATGGGGATTTGTTGCTGACGAAAGATGGAGCGAATACTGGGAACGCGGCGCTCAATACGCTGACTGAGCAGTTCAGCCTCTTGTCCAGTGTCGCGCTCTTGCGGTTCGACCCGAATCAATACTCAGCGGCATATTTTCTCCAGCAGTGCCTTTCCGCTGACGGACAGCAGCGGATGAAGGACGCAATGTCAGGGAATGCTATCACCCGTCTCACCTTGGAGAAGATTCGGAAGCTCCGATTCCCAGTCGCGCCCCTCCCCGAACAACGCGCCATCGCGACGGCGTTGAGCGATGTGGATGGGCTGCTGGGCGGGCTGGACCAGCTCATCACCAAGAAACGCGACCTCAAACAGGCCGCCATGCAGCAACTCCTTACCGGCCAAACCCGCCTCCCCGGCTTCCGCGGTGAGTGGGAGGTAAAAGCGCTTGGGGAAGTCGCAGACGTGAAAACCGGGCCATTTGGCTCGTCTTTGCATGAGAGCGACTATGTCCGAGACGGAACGCCAATCATCACCGTCGAACATCTTGGCGAGTTTGGAGTCGAGCACTTCAATCTACCGTTAGTTTCCGACACTGACCGCCAGCGGTTGCGAGCATACTCGCTCGAAATCGGGGACATCGTGTTCAGCCGCGTTGGTAGCGTGGACAGGAATGCATTGATTCGGCCTTCGGAGGCTGGTTGGCTGTTTTCGGGACGCTTGTTGCGTGTTCGCCCCGACAAGAAGAAGGCATTTGCACAGTTTCTGAGTTACCAGTTTCACGGCGAGGCGTTCAAAGGACTTGTTCGCAATGTGGCTGTCGGCCAGACGATGGCTTGCCTTAATACGCAAATCCTCAAAGGCATTCTCGTGGCACTACCGTCAGTCCCCGAACAAACCGCCATCGCCCAGGTGCTGATGGAGATGGACGCAGAGCTGGCGGCCTTGGAGCGGCGCCGCGACAAGACCTGCGACCTTAAGCAGGCCATGATGCAGGAACTGCTCACCGGCAAAACCAGGCTTGCGTAAGCCATGCCCTACATCATCGAAGATCATAAACACATCTCGGCTGCGTGGGGCGCTGCTACCGGTGCACGAGCCAGCAAGCTCTGTCGCTTTCCTGTGTCAGTGGGTCGGCAGATTCTGGAGGAATCTAGCTTCACAGCACGATTCAAGGTCTCGGATTTGCCGTTGCCCGCAGAACTTGATGAACGACATGCCAAATGGCGTTCCACCGTCATCGAGAAGGCCACGAGACGAAAGCTCAAGTTTACGCACGGCATCGCCGCCAAACTGATCAACAGCTATCTCAAGGACCGCTTCGTTTGCGGTGGCGACCACGATCACAAGCGCGTTCGCTGTCTTCACCCGCCCATTGATGCCTTGCTGCTAGCTGCTCTGGCTAAGGCGAACTACGGCGGCCATGCGAAGGCGTGGCGCAAGTTCCGTGATATGCGCTGGTCCAAGTTTGATTCGGCCACCTATCAAGCCGTGATAGATCTGATGCGGCGCTCTCTGCCCGCCGGCGATCCGCTGTGGAAAATTGAGGAATACTGGGAAGGCCACCAATGAGAAATCTCAGAACGGCAACGAGGGAGCAGCGGCGGGAGAAGACCTGCGCCCTCAGGCAAGCCATGATGCAGGAACTACTCAACGGCAGGACGCGACTGGTATGAGCATCGACGAGTAGCTGGAGCACATGAATGTTGAAATCTGATCAGAAAATAGGTGCCCTAAGCACCTTCCTGCAACAGCTCGACAAGCTGGGCACTGAGGGTAAGCGGCTGCGCTACTTCCGCGGACACTCCAAGGAAAGCTTCCAGCTCAAGCCTTCGATATATCGTAATTCCGGCTGGATCACTAACGAAGCGACCATGCTGAAGGAGCTGCTTCTTCGGTGCCCCAATGACTTTGCCGGCGCGCCGACGACATTCCAGTGCCTGGTAAAGATGCAGCACTACGGTCTACCGACGCGCTTGCTGGATGTAACAAGCAATCCATTGGTGGCCTTGTATTTCGCCTGTGAGACTCATGAGGAGGAGGACGAAGACGGCGAGGTCATCATCTTCGACTATGACGTGGGCGACGTTAAGTATTTCGATAGTGATACGGTGAGCGTGATCTCGAACTTGAGCCGCAGGCCCTCAGATTTTGCGGTTCCAGATTTGCCAGAAGTTGCCAATGCCACACCGGATGACTTGGTCAAGGGTTTCAATGAGCAGGAAGCAATAAAGCTGCTTCTGCACGACATTGGTAGCGACAAGCCTCATTTTCTGCCCAAAGTGTTGCGAAAAGACCTTTTGAGTGTGGTCTGCGTGAAGCCTTTGTTAGACAACCCCCGCATCATTCGACAAGAGGGTGCGTTTCTGCTGTATGGGTGCAACAAAATTAAGGTTGAACCAGCGCCCCTTCACGATCAAGTCGTCTCCGCCAGGTTCACCATCAACCGTGATGAAAAGCGGAACTTGCTGAATCAACTACGCACGCTTGGCATCAGTCGGGCGACGATGTTTCCAGAGATTGAGCAAGTAGCCACGCACGTCAAACAGGCGCACTGGACACCACGCATTGATCTTTCAAAATTGACGCCTACGCAGGCCAAGGTTTTTGGTGTGCTGCGTACCGGCCCTGCGCGCACTGTGCTTGATGTGGTGAGCATTTTGCGTATCAGCTCGCGCATCACAAGCAAAACGATCTCGGAACTGCAAAAAAAGGGTGCCGTCGAGCTTGTTGGTAGCGGCCGGGAGCGTCGCTGGAAGTTGGTCGAAAAACTCGAAATTGCAAACGGACTCCAGAACAAATCAGGCGATGCAGGTCCGGGAGAAGCTGATGCCTGAACTGCCTCGCTCAGAACGCAAGACGCAGAACCGCGTCATTGATCTGTTCACCGACAATGCGCGGCCTGATTGGCTGGGCTACCGCAACCTTGGCGAATGGAACAAGCGCGAGAACAACCGCCCTATTGAGGCGGCGCTGCTGCGCGACAACCTCGCAGCCCGTGGTTATTCTGGCGCTCACATTTCCGCCGCCTTGCAAAAACTGGAGACCGCAGCCGACACCACCGGTATCACGCTCTACCAAGCCAATCTGCGCACCTACCAACTGCTGCGCTACGGGGCGGACGTGCAAGTCGCCGCCGGGCAACCGCACGACAAAGTACATCTGATCGACTGGGCGAACCCCGAGAAGAACGACTTTGCGCTGGCCGAGGAGGTGACGCTCAGGGGCGGCTACGAGCGACGGCCGGACATCGTGCTCTATCTCAACGGCATCGCCGTCGCGGTGATCGAGCTGAAGCGCAGTTCGGTGGAGATAGCCGACGGTGTGCGCCAGCTCATCACCAACCAGGAAGAGATCTTCAACAAGGGCTTCTTCAGCACTGTGCAGCTCCTGTTGGCGGGGAGCGATGCTCAGGGCCTGCGCTACGGCACCATTGGCACGCCGGAGCAGTTCTTTGTCGCGTGGAAGGACGAGGCGCGGGACGAAGCTCGCGATGCACCGGCTCCGGGCGCGCTGCTCGACCGGCCGATGGCTCAACTATGCGACAAGGCGCGGCTGCTCGACCTGATCCGCAACTGCGTCATCTTTGACGCGGGGCGCAAGAAGATGCCGCGCCCGCACCAGTACGCGGGCTTCAAGGCCGCGCAGGCACGCCTGGGCAAGCGCGAAGGCGGCGTCATCTGGCACACGCAAGGCAGCGGCAAGAGCATCCTCATGGTGCTGATCGCCAAGTGGCTGCTGGAGCATGATCCCGACGCGCGCGTCCTCGTCATCACCGACCGCGACGAGTTGGACAAGCAGATTGAGGGCGTGATGAAGAACGCCGAGGTGATCGGCGCCGATTCGCCCTCGCCGCGCATCACGTCACGGGCGGAATTCGTGCAGAAGCTCGGGTCTGCCTCGCCTCGCCTTTTGTGTGCCCTCGTCCACAAATTCGATCCGGCTGACCTGAACGGGCCGCCGCCGCCCGTGCAGGGGCGCTTCTACGTGTTCGTGGACGAGTGCCACCGCACTCAGGGTGGCGACATGAACCGGCAGATGAAGCGCTGGCTCGAAGGGGCCATCTTCGTCGGTTTCACGGGCACGCCGCTCCTGCGCAAAGATAAGGTGATGACGCGGGATGTGTTCGGCACGTACATCCACACCTACAAGTTTCACGAAGGCGTGGCCGACGGTGTCATTCTCGATCTCAAGTACCAGGCTCGCGACGTGGCGCAGCGCCTGACCTCCCAGAAGGCGGTTGACGCCTGGTTTGAACAAAGGACCAAGGGCCTCAACAGCTTTCAGAAGGCGGTGCTGCGCAAGCGTTGGGCGACGTTCGAGGAGTTGACGAGCGCGGAGGGGCGCAAGCGCGAAATTCTCGCCAACATCATCGCGGATTTCGCTCTCCAGCCCCGCCTCAACAATGACCGCGGCACGGCCATCCTGGTGGCGGCCTCCATCTACGACGCCTGCCACTACTACCGCCTGTTTCAGAACACGAGCTTCGGTCCCTATTGCGGCATCGTCACCTCCTACGAGCCGAACCACAACGCCATCTCGCGCGAGCCGCCAAACAGCGACGAGCGCTACAAGTTCGACACCTACACGAAGCACGTCCTGAGGCAGGGGCAGACCACCAAACAGTACGAGGATGAGGCAAAGCGCCGCTTCATCGAGGAGCCGGCGAACATGAAGCTGCTGATCGTGGTGAGCAAGCTGCTCACCGGCTTCGATGCGCCGAGCTGCACCTACATCTACCTGGACAACGAGCTGTACGACCATAACCTCTTCCAGGCGATCTGCCGGACCAACCGGCTCGACGGCGACGACAAGACCTACGGTCATATCGTCGATTTCAAGGAACTGTTCGGCGACGTGCAGGAGGCGATCGCGGTCTACAGCTCTGACGAACTGGATACCGACCAAGCGGGCGGGGGCGACAACAATGTCCACCTCAAGGACCTGCTTGCCGAGGGCAGGAAGCAGCTCGACCTGGCGCGCGAGGCCCTGCGCTACCTGTGCGACCCTGTGCCCTTGCCGCGCGAGGTCGAGCAGTACCTCCATTATTTCTGCGGGGATGCCGCAAATCCCAACGCCCTGAATGAAACCGAAGCACTGCGCGTCTCGCTCTACAAGGCGGCGGCCACGTTCGTCCGCGCCTTCACCGCTATAGCCCAGGATCTGACTGCCGCGGGGTACTCAGATGCAGAAGCAGCGACTTTGCGGAAGGAAACCGAGTTCTACGCCGACATCCGCTCGGCAATCAAGAAACACTCGGGCGAGGAGCTGGACATCAAGCCCTACGAGGCCGACATGCGCCATCTGCTCAACACCTATATCCAGGCCGACCCGGCGGCCGATCTTGCCGAACTGGCCAACGTGCCGCTGACGGAGCTCATCATCGAGACCGGCATCCACGATGCCATCGCCCGCAAGCTCAACGAGAAGGGCAAACTCTCGCGCAACGCCATCGCCGAAGGGATCATCAACAACGTCCGCAAGACGATCATCCGCGACCAGCTCACCGATCCGCGCTTCTACAACCAGATGTCCAAGCTGCTGGACGACCTGATCAAGCAAGGCCGCGCAGACAAGGCGGCATACGAGGAATTCCTCCGCAAAGCCGAGGCGCTCGTGAAGAAGCTGGCGAAGAAAGACCCCGGTCCAGGTGTCCCCGCCGTGCTGCACGGCAAGCGCGAGGCGACGATAATCTACAACAACCTGCCGCAAATTCTCGCGACTGCCCCCGCTACAGCGGGACAACCAGCCGCCGGAGAAGTTGGACTCGCCGAGTTGGCGTTGGCGATTGACCAAGTAATGCGCGAGCGGGCGCCGGCTGGCTGGAAGGGCGACCAGGCACGCGAGGCAGAGGTTCTGAATGCGCTCTTTCCGCTGCTCAAGCGCGACCGCGAAGCTACCCGGGCGCTATTCGAACTCGTCAAGAACCAGCCGGGTTACTGATGCCCGAGACGATCCAGTTGGGCGACATCGCCATCGCCGTGACGCGCAAGGACATCAAGCACGTCCACCTGTCGGTGCATCCGCCGAGCGGTCGCGTCACGATGGTTGCACCGAAGGCCACGCGGCCGGAGGTGGCGCGCGCCTATGCCGTTTCCAGGCTCGGCTGGATCCGGAACCAGCAGGCCAGGCTGCGCGGGCAGGCGCGGGAAACACCGCGTCAGTTCGTCGAACGCGAAAGCCACTACCTCTGGGGAAGACGCTATCTGCTCACCGTAAAGGAGGAAAACGCGAAACCCTCGGTCAGACTCAGTCATCGCCGGATCGTGCTCAGCGTGCGCCCCGGCAGCAACAGGGGAAAGCGTGAGGCGGTCATGCATGGGTGGCACAAATTCCTCCTGCACGACGCAGTGCCACGGTTGATCCGCAAATGGGAGCCAAAACTGGGCGTCAAGGTAGCGGGCTACTTTCTTCAGCGGATGAAGACCAAGTGGGGCGGCTGCAACCACCGGGCGCGGAACATCCGCCTGAATACGGAACTCGTGAAGAAGCCGAAGGACTTGCTCGAATACGTGATCGTCCACGAGATGGTTCACCTGCTGGAAACGACGCATAGCGAGCGTTTCATGGAGATCCTCGGGAAGCACTACCCTACCTGGCGCGAAGCACGGGCTGAGCTCAACGAGCTACCGTTGACTGCGGAGGTTTGGAAGGAATGATCGCCCATCGCGGAGAGAGCTCCCGCAAGAACGGCGCGACAGCATGACAATTCTGCTCCGCGACATCTGGCCAATCTCCTCCCCTGAGAGCTACAAGTGTCACTTTGCGAGATGGAATGACGAGCATCAGCCGTTGGAGGTATGGGCGCGGGACAAGGTTGAATGGCAAGGCTGGCAGGAGTACCGGCCGTCGCGCGATGACTTCAACCGGCCGTACATCTTCTCGCTAATCCGCTTCTATCACGAGACCGACATATGGCTCTTTGGTGGCGTCTTCCGCGTATTGAAACGTCATAAAGACCGCTACGAAGTGGAATTGACGGAAGACGGCTCTGGTTTTTCGGGACGACTCAAGCTCCGATCGTCCTATCGCAACCGGAGCACGCGGGTCAACTTCGAGAATCATTATCCAGACTTCGAGGTTCAGGAAATCCTGCGCGAGCCCTATTCTGGGCGGGCATTCCCCGGATACGAGGACATAGACCTGTCGTTTGAGGAGTTGGAAGCGCTGGTCCGCAACGACCGGCCAGATTGGAAGGGGGCGCTTGAGAGTGTCAAGGGCATCTACCTCATTACGGACATCAACACCGGCAAGCGCTACGTCGGTTCGGCTTACGGCGATCAGGGTATTTGGTCTCGATGGGGCAGCTACATTGCGAGCGGACACGGCGGCAATGTCGAACTGCGGGCATTAGCCACCGATCCAAACCTCGACTATTGCCGAAAGTCGTTTCGGTTTGCGCTTCTCGAATACAGACCGAGCCCGACACCAGACGAAATTATCATTGGACGTGAAGACTTCTGGAAACGCATCTTGCTGACGCGCGGTGATCATGGGTTAAACCGTAACTGAGGATGGTCACCTTCGCCCGCTACATCGGTATCGACTATTCGGGCGCCGAGACACCGAACTCAAGCCTGAAGGGCCTGCGCGTCTATCTGGCGGATCGGGCCTTGGCACCCGAGGAGGTCTCCCCACCTCCCAGCCCGCGCAGATACTGGACGCGGCGCGGCATTGCGGATTGGCTGGTGGCGCGCCTTGCCGAAGACGTGCCGACGCTGGTCGGCATCGACCATGGCTTTTCGTTTCCGCTACGTTATTTCGAGGTTCACCACCTGGCGCCCGATTGGCCGACGTTCCTCGAAGACTTCCAGCGGCACTGGCCTACCGATGAAAACAACATGTATGTCGATTTCGTCCGCGACGGTCTGCACGGCAAAGGTGCCGATCGTGCCGGCAATGCCCGCTGGCGCCGCCTGACGGAGGAACGGGCCGGCTCCGCCAAGTCGGTGTTTCACTTCGATGTGCCGGGCCAGGTCGCCAAGTCCACGCATGCCGGGATACCGTGGCTGCTGTACCTGCGCCGGCAACTGGGCGAGCGGGTGCATTTCTGGCCGTTTGACGGATGGCAGATCCCGGCAGGCCGGTCGGCGGTCGCGGAGGTCTATCCCGCCCTGTGGAAACACGCCTATGCGGCGAACGGGCGCAGCGCTGACCAGCACGACGCTTACTCGGTGGCCGCGTGGCTGCGCCAGGCCGATCTGGATGGCCAGCTTGCAAGGTTTCTCAACCCCGACCTGACGCCCTCGCAGCGCACCGTCGCCGGAGTGGAGGGGTGGATTCTGGGCGTTGGGTGAAAGTTACAGAAACGAGAAAGAATGCATCATGGCGATGCGAACCAACGGGATCGGCGTGACAAGAGCCGGGCAATGTAGATGGTGAAAGATTGGCTACGACAACTGCTGGCGCGCATGTTCTCGCCCATATCACGGCGCGAGGCGCTGCGAATCGCGTCTCACGCGCTGGACAATAATGCCCGCGGTGTCCGACTGATCTGCCATGGTTCGAAACCACCCAACTGCTACATCTATAACGCTCCGTCAGAGCCCTGCTGGTACATCTATGCGCCGTGGGGCGACGGCAATGATGGGGCAATGCTCCGCGGCAGCCGCGTGATTGTGATCGGGAAGCTGACGGGCACTATCCACTACGACGGCTCGGCCGGTGACGAAGGCTAGACCCGGTTCAACAGCATGCAAACGCCGGAGAAATACGAGCTTTCACCGCTCAAGCTATGGTCACCTCTTCAGCGTCACCTTGCTGACAACGGTCAAACCAAAGGTACACCGCAGCAATGGATTGGCAGCATCCGCAACTTGCAGAAAAAGGGGGTCAGTTCGGTCGAGATCGAGTGGTCGAAAATTGTTCCGATGCTGGAGGTACACCCCGCACCGCTGCTGCGTGTTGATGAACTACTCGGTTTTCTGGGGGACCACCCACCTTGCGAGCTTGTGCTTCAGCATCACGTCACCGACGAGTATGTGCCACTCATCCACTACGAGAAGCAGCCGCGCCCTAAAGTCCTGCCGCGCAAAGCAGTGCGACGCGGACGACGCGAAGTGCGCGTGCTGCACTATCGGGATCGTGTCTTTGGACTTTGTATCTGGCTGAATATCGAATTCGATAGCGGACTTTTTGGCCGGCATAGCTATTGGTCGTTCTCTGTTCCGCGTGGAAGAAAGAAGCTGGCGTCGCA
>Ga0315281_10008863_pt1 | contig 14026 bp, 12 predicted proteins | sample YL17G07_0_MG_FD_204540 | JGI IMG/M metagenome (GOLD analysis project Ga0315281, IMG submission 204540) | Sediment microbial communities from Yellowstone Lake, YNP, Wyoming, USA - YL17G07_0 | ecosystem: Environmental > Aquatic > Freshwater > Lake > Sediment | place: USA: Wyoming | collected...
TGCTGGAGAACAGCGAATAGGGGTATGTCCACTCGATAATCAGAAGCGGGAATCGGATCGGGAGGAAATCAATAAGACGAGGAAAAAGGATTTGGAAGAGGCCGCGAGGGCCCCTTCAACATAGGGGTTTGAAGACAGTGGAAGCCTACTTCTGGACTCTTATGTCCCTGCAGGCGAATTACGCGAATCGAGCACGATAGTCCTGTTCCCGAAACTCTTCAACCCGCTGTTGTGCGTGGCAATGACGATCGTAGTATCGAACATATTCTGGATCTTCTTGAAATGGTTCATGACGTTCGTCTCGTTCTCGGCGTCAAGATTGCCGGTCGGCTCATCCGCAAGGAGCACCTTCGGCTTGTTCGCGACAGCTCTGGCGATCGCGGCCCTCTGCGCCTCCCCGCCGCTGACGGTGTTCGCCTTCTCATCAGCAAGCTTGGTGATGTCGAATATCTCAAGGAGCTTGTGCGCCCTTTCGAAGTCCCTCTCGCCAGCCAGCTTGAGCGGGAGCGTGACGTTCTCAAGGACGGTGAGCTCGGAGATCAGGTTGTAGTCCTGGAACACGAACCCGATGTTCAGGAGCCTGAACCTCGCCAGTTCGTCCTCGGACATGCCTATGAGGTCGGTGCCGTTGACCGAGATCCTCCCCGAGGTGGGCCTGTCCAGCCCGGCTATGAGGTTGAGGAGGGTGGTCTTGCCGCATCCGGACCTGCCCATCAGCACGGCCATCTCGCCCTTGTCGATCCGAAGATCCACCCTGTCAATGACAGGCGCCTTGTCGTGGTCGTATCTCTTGACTAGGTCCTCGACAATTATCATCGGTACGCTGCCGTCGGCCATCTTGTCCTCGCATGACTTTTTGATTAATTAGACTATCCCCGACTGCCGGGAGCAACATCCAAGCCTTTTTCAGGGGATTCAACTATTACCAGCAATCAGAGCCATCGGGAGAGGCGGCCGCATGTTGCTATCGCACAAGTTGATGCTATCAATGATAGCCTGGACCATAGTCGCGATAGCTATCTCCTCAGGCTCGGACTTCGAGATATTCTTCATAGTGGAGATGATAGGATTCCTGATAATCCGCGAGCTGGTCGATTCCTTCTCGACGACCGAGATGAAGGAGCGGCTCGATATCTTCCTCTACCTCGGGCTGTTGGTATTCACGGCATTGTTCGTGAGAAGGATATTCATCACTTTTTCCTAGCGCGCGCCGCGCCTATCGATTTCTCCTCTCTCATGACCTGATGTTGACCCACAACCAGCCTTCGTGAGAGGGCTGCCCGTGAACGTCCTGTCCTTCATAGAATAGCATGAAACGCAGCTTGAATGTGCCGTTTTGGGACGACGAGAAGCCGAATGTCCGATTCAGGTACTCTGACGGCTGCAGCGTGAAGTTATATGCCATGGCCAGACCCTCATCGAGCGATTGGACGCCATTGAACGGATTCCCGCTTCGCCAATGGGTGATGTTCTCTCCAGTGACATTCTCAGGCTGTAGCAGGATCACAAGGCAATAGTTCTTCTCCGTCGCCTCATGGGAACTGACCGACACGTTCAACCTGGCGTTCTCGTCGACCATCAGGTTCACAGGATACCCTCCGATCTGCCCCGTTGGCCCTAGGAGCCCTATGTCTGAGAACCCTCCTCTTGTTATCGGCGCCGATAATGTGATCGACAGCATGATCAGCGAGGCGGATGCGGCTATCACGATGCCGATTACGAGAGCCCTGTCAATCCAATCCATGCCCTTCATGCTCAGTTTGATTTCAAGATCTATCACGAACCTCTCGTCTTCTGGCAATCTCCTCCTTCTTTGCCATGCGATGAATGCGACGACAATAACGAATCCTGTGAGCACGAATTCCAGCACTTCGAAGTCAATCCCGGAGAAAGCGTAGTACTGCACAAGGCCCAGCAAGGGGAATATCGCGATGCTGAGGCCCAGGCTCAGTGCGATCCGCTCGACCGTGTCAATGCTCCCTTTATAGGGGAAAAAGGCTGAAATCGAAACATAGCCAGGCAGCACGAGTAGAAAGAATAGCCCGATTATCGACCTCAGCGGGGAATCCAGAGCCACATAGATGATGAGTATCAGCAGAATCGAGGTGACGATGGCGACGATGAGATCGTCCGGCCTGTTGCGCATATGGTATTCCAGCTTGAAGATGTCACCACCCTTTACCCTTCTTGTGATACTCCGCCTGCACAAGAATGTTCCTCAGCACACTCCTCTTCCATTCCGGATGCCGTTCCATTACGGCGACTATCAGCTCATCTTCGGTGAGGGGCTTCGGCTTCCCTTTGACATCCCTCTTCCGGTATAGGATGTTCAGAATCGCTCGGAGGAGCCAAACGGCCCTTTTGAAGATATCGCGGGCTGCAATCCTCGGATACTCAGTGAGGAAAGTCAGGAGAACGATCGCTATGAGCGCCACCATGAATCCCTTGGCAAAGTCACTGAACTGTCCGAGCGTTGTGACCGAAACCGCCACCGGGTCCAAATAGTTCCTATGGCTCTCGTCGAAGAAGACCTCCCTCGCCCCTCCTTCTATGAACAACATGGTGTTGTTGGCGAGCAATTCGTTGTCCAACTGTCCGAGCATACCGTTTATGAAGATGCTGGGGTCGGAGAATAGTAGTATCTGCCCGAGTCCAAGATGCTCCATCGCAATCACCGGGAAGGGGCCTAGGGGGTCGTTCCAATCCCTCAGCCGATTCTCATGCATGTCTTGATAGCTAGCCACGCTCGACATGGCAATGACGCTAGTGTTTTCCCCCGCTTCTATCGTCGTTGCGAAGTTCATCAGAATGGCCGTCACTCCTTCGGTGATGTTGTTATTCCTATCGATGTCAAAGCATACCGAGAACTCGGGCTTCTTCTCGAAAGCAAGATCCATGAGGAGGTGGCCTGAGAACCTGCTTGTAGCATCCATCGCCTCTAGCAGAGAGTTGCCCGAGCCGAAATCGTTTGCAAGGAGGAGTCTCCCACCGTTCCTGACGAAGTCGCCAACTAATCCGCCCTCCGACGCTGTGAAAGGCTTGGACGGCCCGATTATTATCAGCGATGATGTGGCCGGGTCTAGATCGAATGAGTCTAGCGGCAGGTTCACAACCGTCAGGTCGGAGCCGGTCGACGATAGCGCAAGGGTCGGTACAACGCTCCCAGACCTGTACGCTGAGATTGCCAGGGCGCTAGTGCCGTTCCACCCGGTGTTGTATATCGAGAAATCCTCCGTCGTGCTGAGGATGGGGGCAATCAGCGACAAACTAAGGACGAGTACGGCCACCGTCACGGTGGCGGTGATCACATAGAGGCGCTTCGCGCGCGCCGAAATCATCTCGCACCTCCGGAGTAATGTTGTATCGCATCTGCCAGTGAGTTGAATCTTTCCCAGTCGTCAGAGGTACTCTCTTTGGCCGAATACATGGCCCTTTCGAACCCCCTAGTGAGCTTGGCGTTTTCATCCTCGGGGTACCCCCTCCTCCTGAGCAGTTCCTCGATTTCCCTCGCGGTCATGTTCGCTTCTATTGGGACTTTCCCAAGAACTCTGAGCGCGTCTAAAAGAATCCCATACCGTTTGACTATCGCGACTCTCGGTTGCATGGTCGAGAAGTCCATGCCTGATGTCTCACCTGAAATCGGGGAATCTCCAGCGAGAAGAGCCTCCGATGCTTTCTGAATCACATTATCTTTGGAGGCCGCTCCTTTCGCTACAATCCTCGGCATACCCCTCTCTCCGGTCTTTCTTGAGTTCTGGATCGTATCCTTCGCGAGCATCAATATTGCCAGTATGATGATTATGATGATCAACAGAAGGAACCCGAAGAAGTTCCCGGCGGCGATGTGCCACCAACTGTCGCCGTTGTCATTCTTACCTTCTCCTGAGGAGGGCACATATATGATGAGCACCTGCGCTTCCGAAGCGGCATCGTACTTCGGTTCGTTCGATAGGAACAGTGCCCTGACGATATGCGTGCCTGTCGGAACCATGCTCGTGTTGAGCACATGGACGAACCCCCCATCCTCATCGGTCAAGCCCGTAACCAGCACCGTTTCATCAAGCATGATGACGATTTCACGGTCAGGCAGCGGGTTCAAGCTATGGCCATAAATGCCATTGGCATACAACGTCGCCGCTATCGTCACTTCATCCCCCTGCTTGACCCTGTGGGAAGAGAGGGCAAGGGAGATCGACGTGTTCAGGTTCACATAGAAATGCTGCGTATCGTTCTCGGACGGTTCGTATATCTCGGTCCCATGGAAGCGCACGGTTATCACGTGCATGCCCCAGTCGAAGTCCGAGGCGTTCATCCGCAATTCGGTCTGGCCATCGGCAGAGGTGATCAAGTCTACAAATGCGTCGTCATAATGGTATCTTACATACCGTCCAGGAACCGGGCGGTTCTCGTAGTCTTCAAGATAGGCCGTCGCGACTATCAGCTCTCCTGGCGAGTACCTGTTGCCGTTGAGGAAAAACTTGAGGTTGGTCGGGATTCTCACTACGATTATCTCTTTGTTGTCGGTGAGGTTTCCCGCGATCCACTTGGCGGTCAGGTTATGATGCCCCAATTGGGCTTTGTCCATCGGGATCCTCCAGTAGGCATCGAAGGTTCCGCTGCTATTGGTGTATATGTCTGTGAGGAACGGCACTCCGTCCTTCCATATCTCTACGGGTTTCCCTGACAGGGGTTGTGAACCGGTGTAAAGGTACCCGGTAATCTTCACAGTTTCTCCAAGGGGGTAGATCTCTCGATCAACGACCATCATGATGAACGGCTTCCCCCAATGAATCATGACGAACAGGTTGTCGAGCATGGCTAGGTAGTCTTCAAGCAATATCCTCAGGCGGTCGATGAGTTCCTGCAGGTTTGTCGTGTTGAATACCTTGCTGTTCACTAACGTGAGATTCGCAATCGCACTTGCGGCGTTGTCCATGGCGTCAAGATTCTTATCCATCGAAAAGATGATCATCCTTGCTTCCGACATCGATTGCCGCGCTTCTGTCAATTGCGTATTTGTGAGGTCCTTTCCAACATACGCACTCATCACATCGTAGTTGGCTAGAAAGACCGACTGACCGGTGATGAATCCGTGCCCTCCCGAGGACAGGTTCTCGAACGGCGGAGTGAGGTAGCTGAGGCTGTAATAACTCGTCGCGATATCCTGTATCTGGGAAATAAGTTGCTTGACTGGCACTAATATACTGTCTAAAAGCGTCAGATTCTTGCTGCCATTGGCCGGTCTCCCATCAAGGCATGAAATCAACGCTAGCTCCGTCGCATTGATTCCCTGGCCAAGCATCTGGACTACCATGTCCAAGTCCGTGCTCACCAAATCGAAGTTCTCGTGAGGTATCTCGGCCGACACATATTGCCCCACATTCAGTAGCAGCACCATCGAAATTGCTAGTATTATGGTGCGCCTAGACCTTCTGCATTCCACGCTATTGTCAGCCATAAATGGCTATAAAATAATAGCGAACGCTGAGAACAAGGGTCAGAGCCTCTCCAGGCGGAATATGACCCTGTCATTTGCGTTGTCCACCCCTTCTACGCGCACGGCCTGGCCGATTGCCTTGGCAACGCCCGTCAGGATGCAGGAGCATCCGAAGCAGGAGACCTGCCTGCAGGTGTCGGGGAGTTCGGTGCGCACGGCTTTGCAAGCCGTCTTCGCCCCAGAATACTCAACCCTTACGATTATGTGCCCCTCGCTCTCCTTTATGCGGAAGTCCTTGAGCAGTCCGAATCCGGACTTCAGCGACTGCATATCGTTATCTAGGGCTACAAGCCCGATTCCCGCACAACTCCTTTTCGCCTCCTTCTCGCAGAGAGCAAGGAGGTCAATGCCCGTGGGTGCGATGAGCATTGCCGGTGTCGAGCCGTCGCTACCAGGGGACATAATGAGGTCATCGGTGAGGGCTTTAGGCAGTTTGATCCTGCCCCTGGTCGCCGGTATGAAAACCTTCTCGCCGGTCATAGCTCCCCTCTTTGATACGTATACTGCATTACCAAAAAGATTGAGCCCTTTCAAAATCTGCGATGACATCCTGGCCTGGGATACCATCTCCGCCTCGGCTGTTAGCGGATTGATGCTCCTCTCCGTCAAGATTATCAGTGAGAACGCACCAAGGAAGAAAGCGGACATTCCAAGTATTCCGTACAAGTCACGCAAATGCGCGAGGTCGTTGAACTTCCCGGTCAGAACCGGATCCGTCGATGCCCCCATCGCCATTGCATCATTGTTCGCGGCTATGAATGCGAGCAGCATGACTATTCCTATGCTGATCAACACTATACCCAACGCCCGTCCGCTAGAGGGGGTCATCTGCTTGAGGAAACCACTTTCTTTCATCCCAAGATGCTCCTATGGAACCATCACTTCAATAGGAATAGGGAAAGTTGAACCGGATAATAATGTCTTCCAAAATCCTTGATGCGCGCTAATCATGGGTTGAAATACTCCCAGCACCATCATATCGCAAAACGGCCAATCCCGTGCGGGTCGATTAGATTGCGCCGTTTAGGGTCAACTGCTGGGGCCTTCTGCAGCTTTGGAATTAAGCAATCTAGCCGTTGATTTGCCGTTCAGACATTGATGGGGAACTGGGGGGGGGCGTATGTGGAAGCAGTCCACGAATCGCGCAAAGTGGCAAGATGTCCATGGACCTGTGTGATTGAACATCGACCAGAAGCGAATAAGCTATCTACTCTCATCGACCCCTAAAAACGCGACCGCCAATATGGCCGTAATGAAGCCAATCAGCATTATCTGGCTCTCAATCCCTATGTCTGCACTGAATCTTGTAGAATGAAGCACGATCCCGGTAATCGGCACGGACGCGAGGACTACGGCTGCGAACAACACAGGCCAGACATACGGCAATAAGCGTCTCTTTACCTTCTCGTCGAAGTAAGATCCTATTGTGAGCGCGAACCATAGTGAAAATGACAGGGGGAGTACGAATAGCAATCCTGTGAGAGCGACGTTTAACAGTACTGTCAGATCTGGGAAATCCGTCGTCTGTGCAACGGAAAACGCCAACACGAAGAATCCAGCGATTCCGATAATCCTCCTTCCCGTCCATTCCCCTAATAGGATGACGGTAGCGCTTATGGCCACACAAGCTATCGTAATGGGTGCGAAACCTGAGAACGCCGCGATAAGCAGGGCGCATATGAGTAGTAGGATTGGGGACGATTGCCTCAAGATACCTTCCTCCTGATCGCTTTTGTGATCGCGAACGCCTCATCTCTCGGGCCGATGTCAACGACAATGACGCCTATCCTCCTGAGAAACTTCTCGCTCTCAAGTTTCGATGAATATTGTATGTATCCCTTTTCCAACTCCTCTATTGTTATCTCCTTGCCCTCCGCGCTCTCGTACCAGAAGCCGAATGGGGTTGCGAGCATCATTTTGTGCCTATTGGCCAAAGCCGCGGAAGCACTTCTCAGGATCGAGTCCCTGCTCGCTTCCATATCTGATATCAATATGTACAACTGACTCCTGCCATGACCCCTTGAGAAATCGGCTCTCATTATCCCCTCGAGGCCGACCTTCGTCTGCACGCGCCCCTTGATCGATGAGAATTGTGCGATGGTCGCTAGGAAAAGCTTCGCCTCCTCGTTGATCGTCGCGCCCTTCGTCTCATCCTCTTCTAGCAACTCATGCTCTACCTTGACCTCAGGCACCGCCTTGGGTACGGCCGCCTCAGATGGCATTTCACTTACATGAGGCGGAACGCTACGCAAGGTCGCGAGGATCCTGTCGAATTGGGTGTTATTGTCTGATGGGGCAAGCATATCGATTACGCCAATCTCATCGAACAGTATGATGCCAGTCGGATGGTAGCCAGCGAGGAATATCTTGGCAATCTCGAGTGATAGATGCACCCCATGATCGATCTTCGCGGCTTCTATCTTCGTCATTCTCATCGAACGGCTGCAGTCTAGGAGGATCAAGGTCGGAATCATCGCTTCCAATCTGTAGTGCTTGGTCAGTAGCTTCTGCAGGTTAGCGAGACTTTTCCAATGTATATCCCTGAACCTGTCCCCGGGGACATATTCTCTAATTCCTTCGAACTCGAAATCCTTGGTGCGGATCCACCTTCGCTCTGAGAAATTCGTGACCTCGATTCTTTCCCGCCTGGCGAGTGCTTCAACGCGCGTCAAAGACTCCTCCTTGACGTGCACTACTATGCTGCTCTCTTCCGGAATGGACACTTCCGACGAGAAAAAGCCAGTCCGGTCATAGACCGTCACCCTGACCTCATCAAGAGTCAGGTGACCTCTCTTCAGGGGGCGAATCGAATATTTCTGTTCGACCTTCTCCCCTCTCTCGAGGACTATCTTGAGCTTGTTGGAACCTTCTACTAGTTCGACATAATCCGGTAGGACATCCTCAATTAGTAGCGACTGTGTCGGGCCGAGGTTCTCAACTTCGAGTACGACTGATATCGCTCTTCCTTGGAACGCGAGCGGCTCCTGTATCTTCCTGTCAGCGTTTATCCTGAACTCCTTCAGCTCACTGGAGAACGACGCTCTAGCATAGGCAGCAGTTACCGGTACGACTAGCCATACCAGCGCATACATCGCGTTGCTGTAGACGAATGCTAACAAGAAAAAAAGGATAGTGAGCAGGACGAATACCAGGAATAGATGGGAAGTCTTCAATTGTAACCCCTCTACTTCTGGACGCCCTTTTCCTCCCACTAGGACTGCGGGGAAATCGACTTCGGGACTTCGACCGAGTCCAATATGCTCTGGACAATCCCCGGTAGGGTGTGCCCTTCAATGTCTGCATCTATGGATAGGATCAATCTGTGATTCAGTACCTTGTGTGCCATCGATTTCACATCGTCGGGGATTACGTAATCCCTCCCGCTGAACATTGCTACCGCCCTCGCTGTCTGTTGGAGGTGTATGCTGGCCCTGGGGCTCGCGCCGAGCTCTATCAATTCGGACTCTCTGGTCATCTTCGTAATGTCAGTTATGTACTCCCTTATTGACTTGTCAACATGTACGGTATCAAGCATCTTCCTCAGGATGCTCATGTCTTCCCGCGAGAGCACAGGTGCCACTTTTTTTTGCTCCTGGCTCTTCAGTCCCAATAAGTCAATCTCCATCTCCTTCGGCAGATAGGTCATTATGCTTTTCATCATGAATCTATCCAGCTGCGCTTCTGGCAGTGGATAGACTCCCTCGGTCTCTACGGGATTGAGTGTAGCTATCACGAGGAATTCTTCTGCAAGTCCGATAGTCATCCCCTCGATGGTCACCTGCTTCTCTTGCATCGCTTCGAGAAGCGCGGACTGAGTCTTCGGGGATGCCCTGTTGATCTCATCTGCCAGCAGAATCTCAGCGAATATCGGCCCCTTCCTGAGTTCGAACTTCTTGCTTTCCTGATTGAAGAAATTATGCCCAGTTATATCCGCAGGCAGCAAGTCCTGCGTGAACTGTATCCTGTTGTATGACATATGTAGCGACTGTGCAAACGACTTCGACAAAGTCGTCTTTGCTATGCCAGGGACACCTTCGATGAGTATGTGCCCATCAGCTACAAGACAAATCATCAGGTCGAGTATCTTATCCTTATATCCGATAATGAGTTTCGATAATTCGGCCTCGACGGCCTCGACGTATTTTTCGGCATCTTCAATAGTGATGGTTTTTCCTTCCATGCCTCAATCTCCTCCGGTCAGTTGTCTGCGACCTTTATTCCGCTTAACTGCTATATATGCTATCACCTTTCTGAGATTGCATCAAGGCCCATGGCCATCCACATAATTATCGCTGCAGAGGAGACACACATAGCGATTAAATGAAATATGTATGTTCTGGAGCACAATGGCAGAAACAAATGAAAGGTAATGCATCTAGTCTAAAAAATCATTGCCTTTCAATGCCTTCACTGAAATTGGACGAACTCCGTTGATGATGTACCCACTTATCATCTTGGGGATCAAACTATGGCCAGGATAATCCTCCCACGACTTTGTTCAAGTCACGGGGTTTCAAAGAGCATGGCCATATCTGTGCAAGAAAATCTTCACCAAAATATTATTTCCATTGGTGATTTTTACCGAATCACAGGATCAAGTCATCGAAATGAATAAGTTGCGCAATAGAACAACAATCCTCACTGGAACGAAGTGCTCCTAAATATGGTTACAATGCCGTCATCATATATCTTGTTGAGGTTGACGTTCTCACCGATTTCAACTTCGTAATGTTTTAGAGGTTCAAATGTCGCCCAGCCTGTGGAGGAAGTCCAGTTCATTTGCATGTTCACTATGACAAATTCTGTTGACGCTATTTTATTGTCTCCTGTCACAATCAGTGAGAATAATTCAGAAGAATAGAACTGCTGTGTCACTTCCCTTCCAACGTTCTTGAAGTAGAATTTTGTCATTTGGGATGTAATGAAATCGGATAGAAAAACGACCTTCCCATGCGTGTGGGAAGTCAGCCAGTCTGAGGACGCCACTGTCTCAACATCGATATCATTCACTTCGGATCCCCCCGCTATATATGAAATCGTCTGAGAAAAGGCGAGCACAATTATGAGCGCTACCATCACATTCATGGTTTTTTTCAGTTCGACTTTTTTCAATAACAATATCGCAATGATTGGAAATACTAATATCATGAATCTCATGCTTATGTGACCATAGGCCGCATAGCCAATTGTATGCATCATGCCTGCAATCAGAAGCGCAGTCGCAATAACTAGCATGTTATCGAATTTCTTCGAAAAATCACGATAATGCATCTTAAGCCAAGCTACGATCCCCAAAAGGATACAACTAACAAGAATCAAGGTTCGAGCAAATGTCGCATAGCCGATTACAGCAGTCGGTGCACCGACGAACATCTGATACGGTGTGGACAGCGGGGCCGAAAAACCAAGGAAGCTCCTTACCATGTTTGAAAATTGCTCAGTAATAATCTCCGGCTCAATTAATATGGCCCTATGGATGTAAAATCCGAAGTATATCTGATTGAATCCGAAGTAGATTGCGAAGAGAGAAATTGTGAGGAACGGTGTCGGAATGAGTTTTACGTTCGAGAGGCGGACTGCCTTTGATATGGCGATGAGCAAGTTCAATGCTATTGCAAATGATACTGCCCAGAAAACATAAGTCGGATGAAGAAATACAATGGATGTGAATATTATCAGAATCAAGGCAATAAGGCTGGGATTTCGTTTATCGGAGGTCGAGTACATCATATACAGTAGGATGAAAATGAAAAAAAGCGGGTGCGCCCACGCATATGCAAGCACGCTGAAATGCCCTGTGTATATTGAGATGTCGAAAGCGAAGTACAATATCAGCAATATCGGAATCGTTCTCGACCCTACTATCCTTCTTGCTAGCGCGTATATGCAAAACGGGAAGATTAGTGCGCCTATCGGTAGATATGCTAGTTGTAGGGGGGCGATATTGCAGATTGAGGATATCGTATAGAGTGTCAATATGTATGTCGGCTGGTCCGTACTGATGGCGTTCAGTCTACCAGATGAGAAAGCGTCTGATATGTCGGATAAGGGGGTGTACAGGAACGGATCAACTGTATGGAGGTATGTCAAATACAAAGCTGGCAAAAGAGAGATTAGGAACACGAAAATCAACAACAAACGGCGGTTCATACCTCACCCGTCCTTTTTTCCAATAATCACATATTCCTCTGAAAACATTCTTGATCCTGCCGAGGGAGTAAAGCCAGCGGCGGAATATTTTCCAATGTGAAGAGACGATCCCACGAACTGCTCAAATAGGGCGTCGATTCGTTTTCGCTTCAGTTCATCCCTGATCTGTGATGGGGTGAATGCTACATGTTGAAAATCCCGGAAAAGGTCTAGGAATTTCGTCTTCGCAAATCTCACTGAGCCCAGAGTGCAATTCGGCATGAGGATCATCATGATTCCGCCCAATCTCAATACACGCGATTGCTCTTCAATCAGCATTTCTCGGTCAACTGCCTTGAAATGTTCGAGCACCCCCATGGAATAAACGAAATCGAAGGCACCGTCTCTAAATGGCAACCTCATTGCATCGGCTTGAATGAAATGCATGCTATCCGGCGTCTTGCAGGCAATAATATCGACCCCGACCAGTTCTTTAGCTTCAACGATTTGCCCCAAATTAGTCAGGTAACGTCCATTGGAACATCCGATCTCGAGGACTGAGATATTTTTCTCCAAGATGAAAGACCTAAGGGGGGATGCCCATTTCGTCTCTGTGATTTGGACGACGGGGCTCTGAGACAACGATTCGTTGTATTCCGCCCAATTCTTTGAAATTCGCCTCATCTTATCCCCCTAAGGTGAAATCAAATGCTCTCATATCGATCGAAACTAGGTTTTCGAAATACCCATTATCTCTCCTTCCTAGACGCCAATGGGGCATTTTATCTTATCTGACTTGTAGCTCATCTCTTACTGAGCGGAACGATTGAAAACATGGGTCTTGACCGAGGCTTCGAAGCCATGCATGATCTGCGCCCTCGTCGCTATCGCCGAAACCAGAATTAATCTCAATGCTATTGGCGAAAAGAAAACCAGTCACTGCGAGCTGCCCTCTATCTATCTGCATCCTTTACCCTCAATATCAACCTGCCAATCCGGAGAACGGCGACGAAAAAGCCCGATAAAGCATCAAACGTACTGGTCGAATAAGCAATTCGAAATGTTGTTCCCTGCGAACAACGATGTACCTCTCCTCGCAATTGTTGCTTCGTTTATTAATGATTGATGTGAGATGCGCGTGTCCCAGTCCTCTCTGACAATAGGCTCAGGGTGACAACTCAATTGAGGCTTTTTTGTCGTTGCCGTCGTTGTGCATCCCCCACCGATTCAATCGCTCCTAGTTGCATCCTTACTATTATTTAGGGGGATATTAATGAATGAGGTTGAAACCAAATGGAAATAACCATCAGAGAATACAAAGAAGGAGACGAATCAGGTATTTTCAGGTTATTTCAAAGGGTATTCCCCCAATCGCCAATCGATTTTGAGAGCTGGTACCTAAAATGGAAGTGGGAGTTCCTAGCCGGACCCTACGGAAAATCAAGAATATGGCTGGCTGTCGAAAATGAGAGAATCGTTGGCCAATATCCTGTCATTTTTTCTAAAATCAAGATACATGACGATACACATCTTTCGGCACTGAATGTCGACCTGATGACCGACCCGGATTATCAGAGGAAGCGCATTTTTCAAAGGTTGGAAAACGCTGCTATCGACGAGTTGACTAAGTCGAGAGTCCGCTTGCTGTGGGGGTACCCAAATAAGGCCGCCACGAAAGGGCATCTGAATTCCGGATGGAAGGGAATTGGTCAATACTCATTATTGATTAGAATCCTAAATCCATTCAATTGCTTTTCCGCTCACGACGAAGAGAGCAAGAGCAGATCGACGGATGGCAGTTTCATAAGAATGGCGAGATTCGATGATACCTGCAATGAATTGATTGACGAATTCACCAATTCCAAGGACTTTGCTACGATTCGCGAACTCGCTTTTCTAAATTGGAGATACTCTGGCCCAAACGGCTGTAGGATTTTTTATAGTATGGAAGACCAAAGGATTGGTGGTTATCTCGTATACAGAATAATCGACTATGGGCGATTCAAGGTGGCGTCGCTCCTCGACATTATGTATCGGGATCAGACGGAGCTAAAGAAAATCATCAGAGGTTTCTTTAAGCTAAGTTCACTTGACAACGCTGTCGCGGCGATATTCCCCGTGATGACCAATAAATTGGAAATGAAGCTATTTCTGAGAGCCGGATTCTACAATTATGTTTTTAAGGACGACATAGGTCTGTACGGCATGTTACTCCCAAAGGGCGTAGATGATTCTCAATATCTTTTCAAATCCCCATTTTTCACAATGGGTGATGGCCTTTAAATGCACGTCTAACCTGAGTTTGACACTTGATCCACCGAATTTTCACTCGTTTTAGAATTTGACACATGATCTTGGGATGCGTAAACCTCATCGAATACGCCCGTTTCCGGGCGTTTT
>Ga0315281_10008867_pt1 | contig 14021 bp, 11 predicted proteins | sample YL17G07_0_MG_FD_204540 | JGI IMG/M metagenome (GOLD analysis project Ga0315281, IMG submission 204540) | Sediment microbial communities from Yellowstone Lake, YNP, Wyoming, USA - YL17G07_0 | ecosystem: Environmental > Aquatic > Freshwater > Lake > Sediment | place: USA: Wyoming | collected...
TTTCATTGTAACTAATACAATTGTTCGAGGAACTAGAAATCAAATTTCTGTGAGTCAACATGGCACCTTTTGGCCTTCCCGTTGTACCACTCGTATAGTAAATACTCACAACGTCATCATCATGTATATCGATATCAGGTTCACCAGGTGATGAAATAAGCATCTCTTCATAATTAATCACTCCCTCATCTTTTAACCCGATACAAACTAAATTTGTTACCGATAGCATTTTTGAGCGAATTCCTCGTACAACTTCAACGTATTCATCATCCAAAATTAAAATGTTCGGTTCAGCATTATTAATAATCCAAGCAAGTTCTTCTCCCGCAAGCCTATAATTTAATGGGACAATGATCGCTCCACATTGGGGAATAGCAAAATATAATTCAGCATATTGGTGGCAATTTTTCATAAGGACTGCAACCCTGTCGCCCTTTTTTACTCCCAACCTGACTAGGCTATTGGCAATTTTATTTACTCGCTCATAAAAAGTTCTATAGGTAAAACAATTTTTTTTAAATATAATTGCTTCTTTATCAGGGTATAGTTTGGCATTCTTTCTTAATAAATCTCCTAAAAGCATCTCATTATGCCTATGCATAATATTGAACCCCTTTCACAGTTCCATCTCTGCATGTTTATCTGCGTCTATGATAAATCCATTTTATCGCTAGTGCTTATCATCCTCACTTTACTATCAACTTATTAGGGAACCATAGAGCAAGCTCTGGAAAGATTATTACTAGAGCCAAGCAAACAACCTGACAAAACAAAAAAGGAACAATAGAGCGGTAGATATCCCCCATACTTATCTCAGGAGGCACGATTGCCCTCATGTAAAAGAGATTATAGCCAAATGGCGGGGTAATATAAGCCATCTCCATATTGATAGTAAATAATATCCCGAACCATAGTGGGTCAAAACCTAGAGCAATAATTATAGGAACAAATACAGGACAGCAAATCATCATAATCCCTGCTGGGTCAATGAAACACCCCAGAATCATAAAGATGATCTGCGTAATCCAAAGTATTATCCAACGATTTAATTGCAAGCCAACCACAGCCTCCTTGACAGCATCACCAGCGCCAGAGACAATAAAAGCGTGAGAAAATGCCACAGCCCCCACCATTATCCACATCACTATGGAATTGAGGTGTATTGTCCTGAGCGCTGATGACTTAAGGTTAGCCCAAGTTAGTCTTTTGTTGATAGCACAGCAAATTAGAGACCCAATACACCCTATCCCTGCTGACTCAGTAGGTGTGCAGATACCAGCGTAGATTGTACCTAAAACAATAACTATCAGCACCAAGGGGAAAATAACACCTTTCAGACAAACTACTTTCTCTATTAAAGTAAATCTACGCTCCTTAGGAATGGGGGGCCCGAGATTAGGGTTAATAGCACATCTTATGTAGATATAGGCTATAAATAACAAGCTTAGCAATATTCCTGGAATCATACCACCAGCGTACATCTTTCCCACTGAAACCTCTGTCACACTGCTGTAAAGAACCATTATCACACTGGGGGGAATTAGGATGCCTAATGCTCCGCCTGCGGAGATAGCCCCAGTTACTAAAACCTTTGAATATCCTCGCTTGAGCATTGAAGGTAAAGCAATTAGTCCCATGGTAACGGTAGCCGCTGAGCTGGTGCCCACCATAGCAGCAAATAAAGCGCAGATAATCACCGTTCCTATGGCAAGTCCACCCTTAATCCCACCAAACCACCTATATACCGTCTCGTATAGATCATCTGCCATCCCGGTTTTTTCAAGGATTATTCCCATATAGATATAGAGAGGTACCGCAATAAGCACAAAATGTGTGAGTTCCCCAAATGAAGTGGTAACGATCATGTATGTACCTTTGAGACCCCAAAACCACAGAGTGAAAAAGGTAGCAAGCCCTCCCATTGTGAAGGCAATAGGCAAGCCGAAAGCAATAAATAACATGAGTGCACCAAATAGTATGACCGCAAGTACCCAAGGTTCCATTTAACTCCCTCCTTCTTTCCCTGCCGTAGATAGAATGTTCATTTCTTGATACCCAGGGTATCTGCCTCTTCTTCTTGGGATTCTCCTCCCCCGTGGATAGCAGTCATGAGATTTTGAACAAACTGGACAATACCTTGAATCATAATAAGGAATGCCCCCAATGGGATTAAAATATTGAACAAGAACAAGGGTAGTTTCATAATCTGAGTAGCTTGGTGAGATTGAAAAGAGTACAAACTTACCTCACAACCTTTCCATAAAAGCACTCCACAAAAAGAGAAGAACAAGATAGAGGTTATCATGTTGGTGATCGCTTTGGTTCTTGCTGGGAAAATTCGGTAGAGTATATCAACATTTACATGCCCCTTGTGTTTCAAAACATAACCACCACCTAGCCAGCTAATAATCAATAGTAGAAATTCGCTTACCTCAAGGGCAAATTCGGTAGGGGCATTAAATACATATCTAACAACTACATCATATGTGACTACTACCGCCATCACAAATGGGCCTGCAGATATTATTTTCGCCATCGATTCATTGATATCACCAATAATAGTAAATAGCTTTTGCATAGTTCTACCTCCCTATCAGAACCAACCTGTAATTCCTATATTCTCGAATAACCCTTTGTCTCTTTACCTTTCCAAATTCCTAACTAATTGGCTATGTCCTTATTTCGATGGATGCTTCTTTCGATACTCTCCCAGTGCTTTCTCAGCGATAGCAATAACCATAGCACTAGCTGGACTGGCAGCCCTGAACTTCTCCCTGATCGGCATGCATAGCTTTTTCGCCATATCAGCATCGGTTTCTGACCAGGTGATAACCTCCACTCCGTGCTTCGCCAAGTATTTCTCCTGCTCTTTAGTGTATGCATCACCAGTTTCAGCATATTCCTTTACTTTTTCCATAAAGCTGTCAATCAGTACCTTCTGCCATGCAGGAGAAAGAGCATTGTAGGAGTCCATGCTAACGAAGAAATCAGCAGATGTCTCAAGAGGCGCCGGCCAAACAACACATTTAAGTTGTTCATAAAATTTGTACTCCACGGCGGCATATAAAGGGTAGAAGACAGCGTCCATCGTTCCATATTGGAGAGCGGTGTACATCTCGGATGGTGCTACGCTCACCGGAGAGCCACCCAAAGCCGTAATAATATCACTATAAACTCCACCACCTCTTATCTTCAAACCTCTAAATTCAGCAAGTGTACGCACAATCTTTCGAGAACATAGGTTCCCTGGCTGTGAGGGCATAGCGCCAACAAAGAGGATTTTATGCTTTGCAGCTTCCTCTCTTACAGGCTTAAGATAATCCGTCTCTAATTGAAGATAGGCTAACTCCTTATCATTTGCTGCCAAGTAAGGGCCGTACCTTGCGTCCATTACCGGAACCGTCGCCGAGAAAAACGTCATCTGTGCGTAAGCACCATCTAACATCCCCTTGTTTACCGAACCAAACAATTCACGTGCCCCCACAAGCTGGCCCGGCATAAATATTTTCAGACGGAAATTGCCCCCTGTTCTCTCCTCAACCTTTTCTGCAAACTCTTTCAAAAAATGCATCGAACGACCTGCCGGGGGATAAATAGCTTGAATTTTCCACTCCACTTTCTTCACCTGTCCCGCAGCGTGCCCGACATTAAAACCCAGAATTAGAACAAAAGCCAGAAGCAAATATAAAACTTTACTAATTATTTCTTGTTTCATACTAAGGCACCTCCTCTATTTATAATTTCCTCTCCCAAAATACTTCCTTCTACTTTCCAATGAATCTGGATTCCCTTTTCTCCAAAAAAGCTTTTACCCCCTCCCTATGATCCTCTGATTTGAGACAAATAACCTGTTTGTTAGCTTCGTCTTCGAGTTCTGTCCATAGATCCATATTAAGACTTTTGTTCATAGAATCTTTTATAAACCCCATAGCTACTGGAGAAATTTTAACAAACTTATTTGCCAGATTAATCGTCTCATGTTCTAAGTTTTCATGAACCACCACCTTATTTATTAGGCCGATTCTTTCTGCCTCTAAAGAATTAATCAAATCAGCGGTAAAAAATAACTCAATAGCTTTGGCAATGCCAACTAACCTTGGCAAGAAATAAGATCCACCCAAATCTGATACCAGACCCAATTTTAAAAAAGGCAGACCAAATCTTGCCCTCTCGCTCGAAATTCGAACATCACATGCCATTGCAATACAGCATCCCCCACCAATAGCATCCCCATTTATAGAAGCTATAACTGGCTTTTTCAGTTCTCTTAAGGCAATTATTATATTTTCATGAAATCTTGATATAGCCTTTCTCCGCTCTATTTGGCTTAGGTCAAAGCGATCTGGAAATTCCTTGATATCCCCCCCTGAACAGAAGGCTCGACCCGCCCCTGTGATCACTAGAACTCTAGAGCTATCGTCATTTTTAATTTGTGTGATAGCCTCTCCCAATTCATCAAACATTGCCCAATTCAAAGCATTTAACCTCTCAGGGCGATTTAATACCACTTTCGCTACAGGTCCTTTCTTTTCAAATATAATAGTCTTGAATTTCAGTTAACCACCTCCCTTTCATGCATTACGTTTTTTATATTATTTCTGCTATATATCAAATTTTGATATTTAATTAATGAACTCTCTTTTCATGTCCCTCCCAATAACATTTTCTTAATTCTGTCTTTAGCACTTTCCCTATCTCATTTTTTGGCAATCTATCAACGAAATCAACAGACCTCGGTTTCTTATAACTGGCCAAATGCTGTTTGCAGTATTCAATGATCTTCTCTTCTGTTACTTCTCTTCCCTTCTTAACGACCACTACTGCTTTCACAGCTTCTCCCCATTTCTCATCTGGAATACCGATAACAGCAACTTCCGATACAGCAGGATGTGAAGAAATTACCCTCTCAATTTCTGCCGAATAAATGTTCTCAGCGCCACTTATAATCATATCTTTCTTTCGATCAATAACATAGATATACCCTCCTCTGTCCCTTTTGCCTAAATCACTAGTGTGAAACCACCCATTTTTTAAAGCTTCCTGAGTCTCCTCAGGCATACGCCAATAACCTTTCATTACATGCTGCCCTCTTACACATATTTCACCTACTTCTTCCGCGGGCAATTCATTATCGTCACCATCTACAATCTTAACCTCAGCATTAAATGCTTCTCTCCCCACAGAAGCCAACCTCTTTTCTTTTAAAGGTGAACCATCCAACATATGATCTTCCTGATTTAAAACGCTCACCTCACAGGGACCTATTTCTGTCATTCCAAACCCTTGAAATAAGTCGCATCCAAATATCTCCTTTGCCTGTTTTATTCGTCCAACATCTAAAGGAGCTCCTCCATAAATTAATAAACGCAAACTACTTAAATTGTATTTATGAATTTCTGGGTATTCTAAGGCAAATATAATCATTGCTGGAACTAAGAAAATATGTGTTATCTTTTCTTTCTCAATTGTCTCTAAGAATATCTGTACATCCCACCTTTCCAAGATGACGCACTTATTCCCCATATAAACCCTCGCAAAGAGATGAGCAGGTGAAACGGCGTGATACATGGGAGATATAATGATATAGCTCTCACCAAATCTTGCCCTATTACCTAAGTTGATGTTGTAACAATTTGCTATTAAATTTCTGTGAGTCAGCATTACACCTTTTGGTCTTCCTGTTGTACCACTTGTATAATAAATACTCACAACATCATCATCGTGAATATCAACATCAGGTTCATCAGAAGATGAATTAAGCATATCATCATAGTTCATCATCCATTCGTTAGGTTTTCCAATACAAATAAAATTTTTAACACCTGGTATTTGGGGACGAATATTTCGAATTATATCCATATACTCTTCATTTAGAAATAAAGTGTTCGTTTCCGCGTTGCTAATAATCCAGGCAAGTTCTTCTTCTGCAAGTCTATAATTTAGAGGTACGATGATCCCCCCGCACTTAGATATAGCAAAATATAACTCAGCATACTGATGGCAATTTTTCATAAGTACTGCCACCCGGTCTCCCTTCTTCACTCCTAAGTTTTTGAGACTATTTGCAATTCTATTCGTACGATCATATAACGTTTTATAGTCAAATCGATTCTCTTTGAATACTATTGCTTCTTTACCAGGGTATAATTTAGCATTCTTTCTTAATAAGTCTCCTAAAAGCATTTCATTGTGTCTATGCATAATGTTAAACTCCTTTTACAAAGTAGATACCCAAGGGCAACCCTGTGCCCAAGCTTAAGTGCCTTGTCTATTACTCCAGGGGAAACAACCCTCTCCCATACCATTTGAATTATTTCCTTCACCATTGCCACATAGGCCCGATTGGCTAAAAACCCATAACTTGTACCCCGACAGGCTACTGATTCCTTACCCAATTTGCACATGAGGTGGCATGTTGCCTTAACGGTCTGTCCGAGATCCCCACACAACCTCGACTAATGTCATCACTGCTACTGGATTGAAAAAATGGGTTCCTATAACGTTTTCTGGTCTTTTTGTTGCTGAAGCTATTTCTGAGATGTTTCCATCACAGCTTCAATGACCTAATCAACCTCCTTCACTACTTCCTCAATGCTCGTACCTACCTTTATTCTATCTAGAATATGTTTCTTTTCCTCCTGCATTAATTTACTCTTGGAGATAAAACCCTCCACCCTCTTTTCTATTGATTGAAATCCCTTGTTGACGACTTCATCATTTAAATCCACCATGCAAACTTCATAGCCCCCTATATTAGAAAAATATTCAGCGATTTGGGAACCCATCGTCCCTGCTCCTATTACATCCACCTTTTACCTTTTTGATTTCTATCTCCCCTCCTCTAAAAATTACTCTATCCTATTAACATGATCCTTCAAGAACCATCCCTTGTAATACATTTTTGTCTGTCTTTTAAACACCGACGATCGCAACACCTGCAACACTTCTAAACGGAAACCCACCTAAAGTATGAGTAAGCCCAATTCTAGGATTTCTGATCTGCCGAGGTCCTGCTTTCCCTTGAAGTTGTTTATACATCTCATAAATCATCCTTAGCCCCGAGGCTCCGACAGGATGACCAAAGCATTTTAATCCACCATCTGGTTGGCATGGGATTTTCCCACTTAGTTCAAAGAACCCTGTCTGGATATCTTCCTGTGCTTTTCCCCTCGGGGATATAAACAAATCCTCATAGGTCACTAACTCCGTGATGGAAAAACAGTCATGGACTTCCATCATACTTATTTCCTCGCGAGGATTTTTTATTCCTGCTTCCTGATAGGCTTTAATAGCAGCACGACATGTTGTCTCAACATGTGTATAATCATACCCCTTAAACATCATACTCTCGCCTGAGTCAACAGCCACCTGCAGTGCCTTTATATATACAGGATCAGGCCTGAAGTTTTTTGCCATATCGGCCCGAACAACCAAGGCAGCGGCAGCTCCATCACTTACCCCACACGAATCATATAGTCCTAAAGGCCACGCTACTATGGAAGCATTCAATACATCTTCGATGCTTATCTCTCGACGAAGATGGGCTTTAGGGTTCATAGCACCATTATGATGGCTTTTCACAGATATCTTAGCCAAGATTCTCTTCCCTTCCTCTGGTCTGAGACCATATCGATCAAAGTATTTGGTAGCCATCATAGCGAACATTCCAACGCCAGTTCTATTTGGCATAATGATCCTACCTAGCCCTCCATCAGACCCTAATTGGCTTGCATCTGGAAGACCTCCATAGCCTGTCTCTTTTAGTTTCTCTACTCCTATTGCCAAGGCAATATCACAAGCCCCTGAGGCGACAGCATAGCAGGCGCCTCTAAGCGCTTCTGTCCCACTAGCACACATATTCTCAACATGGGTTGCTGGAATAAAAGGTAATTTCAAGGCGGAAGAAAAGGATAGGGCTGAATTTCCTAAGCTTATTTGTGTATACAGGGTCCCCTGCCAGGCAGCCTGGATATCCTTTGCTTCTATCTTAGCATCCTCAAGGACTTCTTTAAATGCCTCAACCATTAAATCTTCTGCGCTTTTATCCCAGAGTTCTCCAAATTTTGTACAACCCATTCCTATAATAGCCACCTTATCTTTTATGCCTACTGCCATCTCATTCTCCAAGGTTATTCTCTTATTGGCATTGCTTTCCAAAAATAACCGTGAATACCTCGTACTTCATCAGCATACTTCTTTCGAAACGTCATCTCCATTTGCATACCAATTTTTAATGATCCAGCTTCGCAATCTGTTATATCGAAAACAAACCTTCCTCCTTCTTCAAAGTCTATCATCCCTGTGGTTTGAGGTGGATTTAAAGTAAAGGTCAAATAATCTTCTGTGTAGGTAAAAAGGGTGCACTCCCTATCAGAGAACCTATAATCTTCCATCTCATCAATGGCTTTACATTCAGGGTTGATACAAATTCTTTGACGAGGATACTGTGGAATACCGCAACGTTTACATTTGGAACCCTTCAATGCTAAAATAGCTTGTCTTTCCCTCCAAGTTACTGGTAAGAGAGTGGGACCCACTTCTCCTCGAGGCCCCGATTCTACTGGAAGGACACCACGAAAAGCTATATATTTCTCATAACTCGTTAGTTCTCTCTTTGAGTGGACGTATACCTTTATACTTCTTCCATTTCTATTCTGTTCTATTTTCCCTCTAACATTGAAAAAAAGAGCTTGGGCTCCGCTTCCATAACCGATGATAAGAATATTATCATCTGCCTTTCCCTCCTCTATTGCATCAACAAGCATCATTAATGAGGAAGCAGTTCCGGTATCCCCTACTGTAGTATACAGCGGTTCTTGAATTTGGCGTAGATCAAATTCTAATCTCTTTCCTATAGCCGCATGCTCTCTGGGAAATAAACAGGGATATATTACCTTGGCAAAATCTTTAGCTGTCAATTTATATTTTTTAAGTAAACCTGATATAGCCTCAGAAATGAATTTACCATAACCTTCGTCCCGGACCCATCTCTCTTCTAGGGTGCGGTCAAATTTGTCATTGCCCGATCTCCAATAGTCTGGAAAATCATATGAAACACTATAGGAACCTTCCAAACTTGCAATGACCCCCTCCGTCCCGATTAATAAGGAAGCAGCTCCATCCCCAAAAGTTAACTCTTGCGGGCTGCCTGGCTTTTCTGAACGACAATCGGAAGCACAAACTAAGATGTTTTTTGCTCTTCCTGACTCGACCGCTTCACATGCAGACATGAGGGCGGCAGTTCCTCCCTTTAGAGAATTAGAAAAATCAGCGGTTCTAATATTAGGCTTTAGATCTAAAGCATTGGCAATGATCGCTGCACACTCCCTCTCACAATAAGGCGAGGTCACTGAAGCAAAAAACAAACCACCTAGCCCATTCCGATCAATTCCTTTCAAACATTCTATACTAGAGGCTACGGCCATCGTAATACTGTCCTCATCAAAATTAGCTACTGCTTTCTCTCCATGCATAGAAACCGAATTTAGCCATCCCATCGCCTCTAAAATAGTCTTTCGAGTCAGTCGGTATCGAGGTATGTACCCACTAAATGAAGTAATTCCTACCACTTTTTACTCCTTTCTTGATACAGCCTTTATAGAAAGCCCTCCGATCTTACCCGGTTTAAATAATTTCATAGGAGGATATCTTTATACCGACTTATTCTATTCTTCCCTTTTTATCAGCGACAATCTCTCGCAATTTATCATTTATATATTCAGCTATTCATTTATCTCATCTGATTCGCTTATGGTTAGGCAATTCATATGCTTATGAATGTATAAGATCTAAGACACTACCAATCTTCCTAAAAGTGTACTTGCCAACATGGTTTTCTGTATATCCCCACTCCCGAGATATAACTCTGTCATCCATGCGTCTCGGTAGAAATGTTCAACTTCCTGCTCTTTCATATAACCATACCCACCGAAGATTTGGATTGCTTCTTTTGTAACTTCAATCGCAGTCTTGGTTGTGTCTATTTTTGCCATCAAAGTTAATCGAGTATTCAATTCCTCTCTATCAAAGGACCATGCAGCCTGATATGTTAGCAACCTCGCTCTTTCAATCTTTATGGCCATATCTGCAAGTTTATGTTGTATAGCCTGAAATTCAACGATCTTACGACCAAACTGTTCCCTCTTCTTCGCATATTCCATTGCCCTTTCAAAAGCTCCCTGGGCTATGCCCAAGGCTTGGGCTGCCATTTCAATTCTGCTCTCCTCGAAATATCTCATTACTTGATGGTATCCATTATTTTCCTGGCCAATCATATTTTCACAGCGAACTCTCACGTCCTTTAAAGACAAATTTGATATAGGTATCATGTTTATACCCATTTTCCCTTCGTTTTCTATAACATTAAGCCCGTCCAAACCTTTTTCCATTATAATAATACTCTCTCCTAGATGGGAAGGTTTCAGGCGCATATCGGTCTTGCAAAGAACAATAAAATAATTTGCAGTTCCACTATTTATTACAAAATTCTTTTCCCCGTTTATTAGGAAGCAGTCCCCCTTTTTTATAGCAAACGTAGATATATTACTTAACCCTTCCCCATCTTCAACCTCCCAAAAGCAACCTGAAGAGATGGCTTCGCCCTTAGTTATGGGCACAAGATACATGTTTTTCTGACTTTCGGTTCCAAATCTAAGGATTATCTCAGAGGCATAATCTGCAAGGCTCAGGGCAATACCAATACCAGAATCTTTTCTACAAAACTCTTCTACTACTAATACATTTTCAAAGACACCAAGGTTCTGCCCTCCATACTTTTCCGGAAAATGGATTCCGATGAAACCCAATTTACAAGCCTTTTTCCAGATCTCAAATGGAAACTGGCAACTTTCATCTAGCTCCATAACTAAATCTTTATCAAATTCCCCCTCTGAAAATTCCCTAGCAGCATTCCGTATCTGCTTTTGTTCTTGGGTCAATTCGAAATTCATTCACTTCCTCCTATGTGAAGTTAAAACTTTTTCGCCTTTTTCAATAGTGCCTTTTTATCTATAAATTTCCATCGCCATAGACACTTAATGTTCAACAGTTTCTTTGCATTTCCGCTCAGGATATTTTTAAACTTTCTCGCTTTAAATGGAGTCTTTTCAATTCATTGATTATTCTCTTCCTAGGAATTAAGGGATAATCACTTATAAACAATATTTGATTCGACATCTTCCCCTTTTTGATTCACCACTCTTACATCTAAGACTTCAGGGGCCGGAAAGCGATGCTCTTTTGTGTTTAACTTTATTCACTTTCCTCATATAAATCAGAGGGGTTTACTCACTCTTATTTTCTTACTTCAGTTTGCCCAATAAGAACCTTGCTATAGTATTTTTATGAATCTCTCGAGTCCCTTCGCGTCAATGTCAGCCAAATTTTACATAATCTTTTCCCAATAATCGTCCTGCTATAATTAATCTCTGTATTTCTGAAGTACCAGCTCCAATAGTCCCAATGATGGCATCTCTAACCTGTTGTTCTACTCCAAACTCTTTCATATACCCATCTTTACCATGAATTTGGATGGCATCTTGGGCCGATTGAACATAAGACTCCGTTAGATATAATTTTGCGATAGCGGCCTCCATTGTCGCAGGAATTCCTTGTTGTTTCATCCATCCAACCTTGTAAACCATATTACGAGCCGTTTCTAATCGGACCTTCATATTGGATAATTTAAACTGAATCGCCTGATCATTTGCTATGGGATATCCAAAATGCTCTCTTTCTTTTGCATATCTTATGCATGTCTCTAATAAAGCCTCCATTCGTCCTATTCTGTAACTTAGGGAGAAGGTTCTTTCCCATTCCAATGTATCATAAAGTACTTTTAGACCTTTCCCTTCCTCACCCATTACATTCTCAAAGGGAACTTTACAATCTTCAAAAATTAATTCTGATGTTAAGGATGACCTTATGCCCATCTTACCCAATTTTTTCCCTGCAGAAAATCCTGGGAACCCTTTTTCGACAATAAATGGTCTTATTCCCTTTCTTCCTTTTGATTTTTCCATGGTAGCAAATACAATCAGTACATCTGCAATTGGCCCGTTGGTTATAAACATCTTTGTCCCATTAATAAAATAGTAACCATCCTTTTTTAAAGCGGTTGTACTTAAATTAGACGTATCCGAACCAGCATTTGGCTCTGTTAACCCCAGAGCACCTATTAATTCACCGGAACATAATTTCGGTAAATACTTTTCCTTTTGGTATGTACTTCCATTAAGCCAAATTGAGACTTCAACATTTATCATATGGGATGCAATGGACACGACGAATCCATTGTCACTGCATCCCCTTCCCAAACCTTCAAATGCTGCTATGATACTTAAGATATCTGCACCTGTCCCCCCGTATTCCCTAGGAATAGGCAGTGCTAATAGACCAATTTCTCCTGCTTTTTTAAAACCATCGAAATTAAATTCTCCTTTTTCATCTCTTTCTAAGGTCCCAGGACTTAACTCCCTTTTTGCAAAGTTTTCCATACTATCTTTTATCGCAGTTTGTTCATCTGTCCATGAGAAATCCAATTTATCCATACCTCCTTGTTAAATATCATTTGGAACATATTATTAAAGATTAATGTTTTTTCACTCTTGACATTCTTCGATTGGCACCTAACGGAAAGAACATGACCTATCATTATTATTATTTATTTACTTTCTTTCCTTAATGCCGTTTTCAATACCTTACCAGAGGGGTTTCTCGGTAGAGAATCAACAAATTCTATGTAACGAGGTTTTTTATAGCTGGCCAAATATTGTTTGCAAAATGAATTGATCTCATCTAATGTGGCTTGTTCCCCTTCTTTTAAAACAATGAACGCTTTTACACCCTCCACAAAAACCCGATCAGGGACACCGATTACAGCAACATCCTTAATCTTTGGATGTTCCATGAGGACGTCTTCTATCTCTTTAGGATAGACATTTTCCCCACCACTCTTAATCATATCTTTTAGCCTATCCACAAAATATATGAAGCCATCTTCATCTTTCTTAGCCAAATCTCCGGTATGACACCAACCATTTCTCCAAACCTGTTTTGTTAGTTCTGGCTGTCTATAATATTCTTTGCCCACCGTTGGTCCTCTTAAAATAATTTCACCTACCTCACCAACAACAACCTCCTCATCATTCTCACTAACGATTTTCACTTCAAGTAATGTACAAGGAAGACCGATTGAGGGATGTTTGTCAATTAATCTTTCCGAAGGGCAGAAAGTTCCGGTAGGACCTCCTTCAGTTAAGCCATAAGAATAAGAAACCTTGGCCTTTGGGAACCTTTTTAGAATCTCCTCTTTTACTGAAAGCGGAAAGGAACCTCCCGAGGTAAGAATATAGCGAACCTTATCGGCTACTTTGTATTCGTCAAACTCAGGTAAGGCAAATAGGTCCCTGTATAATACCGCCGGCATAATCATCAAAGTAGTAACACCATAATCCTTCATTAATTTTATTGCCTCAGCCGGTGACCACTCCCTCATAATAACCACTGTAGCCCCAATTAAAAGATATAAATTTAAAAAAACATGAAGACCCGCACCGTGAAATAAAGGAAGCATCAACAGATGGACATCGTTCCAAGTAGGGTGATCAGGATGTAATGCCGTATTAATAGCACTAAAGAATGCACTTTTGTGAGTATGAAGCACTCCTTTTGGATTACCTGTTGTTCCACCTGAGAATAGGATGACGGATGGGTCTTCGGGGGTTATATCAACACCAGGCTCATTTACGTTACCAGAAGCAATCAAATCATAATAACTTAAAGACCAGGAAGGAACTTTATCTCCTATACAAACAAATTTATTAACCGTTTCTAATTCATTCCTTTTTGAATCTATTACTTTCCAAAATTCATCCCCAAAAATCAGCGTGGTGCATTCAGAAAAATCGAGAGCATATTTAATTTCTCTTGCAACATACCTAATATTAATGGGCGTAACGATTGCTCCGATTTTTTGTGCAGCATAATAAGATTCTACGAACTCGTTGCTGTTTCTTTCTAAA
>Ga0315281_10008869_pt1 | contig 14019 bp, 13 predicted proteins | sample YL17G07_0_MG_FD_204540 | JGI IMG/M metagenome (GOLD analysis project Ga0315281, IMG submission 204540) | Sediment microbial communities from Yellowstone Lake, YNP, Wyoming, USA - YL17G07_0 | ecosystem: Environmental > Aquatic > Freshwater > Lake > Sediment | place: USA: Wyoming | collected...
GCTTTTTCCAATGTCTCCGGCCGTTTGCAAAACGCAAATCGCACCCAACTGCGCCCGATGGATTTGTGTTCTTCGGAGTAAAACGCCGTCGGCGGGATGGCGGCGATGCCGATCTCGGCGGCGAGATATTTGCAAAACTCAATGTCGTCGGTGTGGCCCAGCGGGGTGAAGTCGGCCATGATGAAATACGTGCCGTGCGGCAGGCTGACTTTAAAGCCGGTGTCTCTCAGGGCTTTGACCAGATAGTCGCGTTTGATTTGGTAATTGGTAATCAGGGATTGGTAATACTCTTCGTCGAGGCCGAGGGCGACGACGGCGGCGGCCTGAAACGGTGTGCCGGAGGCAAAGGTGACGAACTGGTGCGCCTGCCGCAGGCCGCGCGTGAGATCGGGCGGGGCGAGCACCCAGCCGATTTTCCAGCCGGTGAAACTGAAAGTCTTGCCGTGACTGCTGATGGTCAGAGTCCGCTCGGCCATGCCGGGCAATTGCGCGAGGCGCGTGTGGGTGTTGCCGTCGAAGATGATGTGTTCGTACACCTCGTCGCTCAACGCCATCACGTTCCAGTGCTGGCACAGGTCGGCGATGAGTTGGAGTTCTTCTTTAGAATAGACTTTGCCCGTCGGGTTGTGCGGGGTGTTGACGATGATCATTCGCGTGCGCGCGTTGAAGGCTGCCGCGAGTTCGGCGGGGTCGAAGGCCCACTCGATGGATTCGCCTGCGGGCGTCTCCAGCTTAAGCGCTGGTCGCAGAGCCACAAAGCGCGGCACGCCCCCCGCCATGATCACGTCGGGAACGTAGCCATCGTAGAACGGTTCGAAGATGATGACTTCATCGCCGGGGTTCACGAGGCCGAGAATGGTAGAGAACAGGCCCTCGGTTGCGCCGCTGGTGACGGTAACTTCAGTGTCGGGGTTGTAGGTCTGCCCGTAGAAGCGTTGAACGTGGTCGGCGATGGCGCGGCGGAGCGCGGGTTGGCCGTTGCTCACGGCGTATTGATTATCGCCCGCGCGGATGGCGGCGATGGCGGCGTCTTTCACCGGGGCGGGGCCGTCGAAGTCGGGAAAGCCTTGCGAGAGGTTGATGGCCTGATGTTGCATCGCCAACTGGGTCATCTCGGCGAAGATGGTCGTGCCAAAGGAAGCGACGCGGGAGGCGGGAGAAAAAGGCATTGTCAAACTCTAAATGACAAATGAAAAGCGAAATCCAAATGACAAATGCGGAATGAAAATTTGTCATTTGACATTTGTCATTTCCCCCACGCTTTCTGCATCACCAGCGCATCGTCTTCCATCTTCGGGCTTTCGCAGAGGATCCGCCCCGCGCATTTGGAGTCGCGGAGGGCCTTGAATAAGTCCTTGTATTTCAAATCCGCGTAAGCCAGGGGGAGGTGTTTCTTCTCGCCTTTGGGGCCGTAGTCAATGCCGGAAAGATGGATGTGCATATTCTTCAGCGCCGCCGCGCCGAGGCGCTTCTTCACCAGTTTGAGCGCGGCCATCCATTCGGCGTAGGAATTCACCGAGCCATCGCCGGGGCGCGCGTGGAGGTGGGCGAAGTCAATGCACGGGGCCACGCCTTCAATCTCGGCGGACATGACGAGCGCGTCTTCGAGCGAGCCGAGCATCGCGCTCTTGCCCATCGTCTCCGGGCGGAGTGTCACCGGGTTGCCCGCTGTTCGCAATTCTTCCACACACCCGCGCAAACGGGGCACGGCTACCGCCAAAACTTCTTGGGGGTCGCGGCCAAAATATGAGCCGGGGTGAAAGATGATGTCCGTCGCGCCCGCGAGGTGGCCGAAGTGCGCCGCGTCCATCAACCGCTTGCGACTGCGAACCCACTCGTCATCATTGGCGTTGAGATTGATGAAGTACGGCGCGTGAATGGAGAGCGCAATGCCGCGCGCCTGGCCGGTGGCCTTAATCTCGGCGCATTTTTCTTCCGAGACCGCCACCGAGCGCACCCACGCCAGTTCGAGCGCGCCGAGGCCCAGCGCGGCCATGCGCCCGATGCCGCCCACCGTGCCGCCGGGATTTTTGGGCGTGGAAAGCGGCGAGCCGACGGTGCCGAAGAGAAAAGTGAGTTTGGACATTTTTTTATCCACGAATGAACGCAAATTTACGCTAATGATTTTAGGAATTGTACGGGGAGCGAGGCATAATCGCAAACGCTATCACACTTGTTGTTTGCGTTGTTGCAGGGCGGCGCGGAGGCGTTGCCACGCGGCGTGGACGCGGGCGACGCGCGATTTCTCCACCGGATGCGCGCTGTAGCGGGCTTCAAGGAAAGCGGCGGTGAGGGCTTCAATGTCGGCGCGGGATTCGGGGAGATGCTGATTAAGCGTGGGCGTGTATTCGGCGGGGGTCTGGGCGGGGCGGCGCGGGAAGCCGCCCTCGCGGGCGCGGCGCACGAGGCTGAGATAGTAGAACAAAATTTGTTCACGCGAGGAAGTTGCGCCGAGCCGGAAAAAGTTGAACGGCTCCGGCCCGCGCCGTTGAAAGAGTTGTTCGAGTAGCTGACGCAGGGAAGGCAGCCGGATGAAGAAGAGATAGCAGATGGTGAAGAAGAAATCCATGCGCAGGACGGCGGCGATGAGGAAGAGGCCGAGGAGGAAAGGAAGGAAGTGACGCATGGGGTGGTGGACAGTGGGGAGCGGGGAGAAGCGTGAGGAGTGGGGGGTGAGAGGTGAGGCGAAAACGTCAATTACGTTTGACGTTTTACTCTTTCGATTGTTTCAATTCGCCAATATCAAGCGGGGTCTGCTCCAGAATTTCGTTCAGGATGGCGAGGGCGGTGCGGCCCCGCAGGTGGCTTTCGGGTTTGAGGATGAGGCGATGGGCGAGGGTGAGAGGAACGAGGGTTTTCACGTCGTCGGGGAGGATGTAGTCGCGGCCCCGCAGGGCGGCGAGGGCTGGCGCGGTTTTGTGGAGGGCCAACGACCCGCGCGGGCTGGCGCCCAACGCCACGTCGGGATGAGTCCGCGTGGCGCGTGTGAGGGCGAGGAGATACTGCTCGACGGATTGGTCCACGTTCACCTCGCCGAGGTTGGCCGAGAATGTGAGCAAGTCGCGGCCATCCACCACCGCGCCGATTTTTTCGATGGGATGTTGCTTATTGAGGTGGCGGAGGATTTGCGCTTCGTCAGCGGCGGAGGGGTAGCCGAGCGAGAGGCGGATGAGGAAGCGGTCGAGTTGAGCCTCGGGGAGGGGAAACGTGCCTTCGAGTTCCACCGGGTTTTGCGTGCGAGAACGAGGAACGGCGCAGGGAGCGGGCGCGTCACGCCATCCATGGAGACTTGCTGTTCCTGCATGGCTTCGAGGAGCGCGGCTTGCGTGCGCGGCGTGGCGCGGTTGATTTCGTCGGCGAGGAGGAGATTGACGAAGACCGGGCCGGGGCGGAAATCGAACGCGCCGCTGTGTTGATTGAACACACTCACGCCGGTGATGTCGTTGGGCAGGAGGTCGGGCGTGCATTGCAGGCGCTTGAAGGTGAGGCCGAGGCTGGCGGCTACCGCGCGGGCAAGCATGGTCTTGCCCGTGCCGGGCACGTCTTCGACAAGGACGTGCCCCTGACACAAAAGCGCGACGAGCAGGTATTCAATCTGTGACCGTTTGCCGACGATGACGGTCTCGACGTTTTGGATGAGGCAGGCGGCGAAGTCGGCGAGGAACATGGGCGTGGTGCTACCGCCGCAAGATGATGCCAAGGATGAGCGCCAAAATAGGCGCGCCGATTCCGGCGATGAGGCCCAGAAACGCTCCGGCGATACCCAGGCAAGTAGGGAGGACGAAGATGACGACGATTAGAATAACAACGAGCTTGACATTGGGGTTGAGGGCTTTCCATCTGACGCTCAGGGGTTGGGTCGCCAGAATGGCGGCGCGCAATGCCTCGGGGACAGCAACGGTGTTGTTGCAGAACGTGCATTGCATCGTCGCCGCGCCGTCAGTGGGCGGATTCAGCGGGCCGCCACACTGGGGACAGTTAAAAGTTTGAGGCATGACAAATTCCTCCGGTTCAGATCGGTCGGCGATCCGCGCGGCTCACTTGGGCGCTTGCACCACAAAGTTGTCGAACTCGAGCTTGGCCTCGCTCCCACTCGCGAGAGTATCTATGCCGAGGCCGATGTCCCCGGGCACGAAGTCTTCGTGCAGAAGATAAACTGTCTGACCGTTAATCACGCATACAAAGTCGGAGCCGACGCCAGAGACAGCGATGTGGTTCACTGCGCCGGGGTCGGTCTTAATCAGTTCCGAGGAAATTTGAATCATCTGGTAGATGCCCGAGTCGAAGACCGTGAGGACGCGGAAACTGCCATCGGCCTGAATGCCGAAGAAACCGTAGTCATTTTTGACGTGGCGGAAGACGAGGCCGTACGTGTAATTGCCATCTCCCCCGCTGAGCATCTTCACATCCACGGCGGCGGAGAAGGTGTCGAATGCCTGCGGGTTGTCGGGGATGAGGTTGAAGTACGAGTTGCCGTGCTTGACGTTGACCGTCCACGCGTAATGGCCTTTGGTGACGGCGGCGTCCACGCTCAGGGAATTATCGCGCGTGGGACCGACGGGCCAATTGCGATTGTTGTTCTTGAAGGTCTCGCTGATGACGACCGGCCACTTGGCTTGAACTGCGCGGATGCTTTTGATGGCGGCTTGCGCGTCAGTGGTGGCCTGCGCCTCGGCGGTCACTTGCGCCTCGACAGTGGCGGTGGCGTCGGCGCTCTCCTGCTCGGCGGTGGCGGTCTCCATCGCCTCCGTCGCTTGCACAATCGCGGTGGCGCGCGAGATCGCGCCGCTCGTCGCCTCGGCGATGGCCGGGCTGAGAGTCGGCGTGGGCGGCGGCGGCTCGGTCAAATCAATAATGCCGTTGTTGTCGGTGAACAGCGTCGCGTCCAACGCCCAGGTGCCTTCGTTGAAGAACAACGAACCGCCCTGCGAATCAGATTGAACGATAAGCCGCGCGCTCCCTTTAGGGCCGTAGATGGTGGCGCTGTAATTCGCCGAGCAGGAGGTCGTGCCGCAACTAAGCGAGCCGGTAATGGGCCACCAACTCGCCTGAACGGGCGAGCCGAGGGCCTCAATCACTTGCGGGTCAGCTTGCGCGGCGGCCAGCGCTTGCTTGAAAGACCCGGACATCCGGAACGGCAAGCCGGTCACCATCGCGCCGACAAAGCCAACCATGCCGATAGTGAAGACAACCCAGAACAAGCCGCAGCCCGCAGACGAACCGCGCCGCCGGGCTTGAGTCTGTGCTTGCGCCGTTGTTGTCGCGGCTTGCCGGGCGCGTTGAACCGCAAGGTCCGGGGAGTTGCCCGCTTCGATGGCCTCCACCGCGTCTTTGGCGTCTTTCAATCCCACGTCGTACGTCTGGCGGAAAATTTTGATGGCTTCGATTTTCTGGCCAGCCTTCGCCAATTGCGCAATCTGAACCAGTTTCGCGGCCTGGTCAACACCGGTTGAACTTCCGGTCGAGACACTCGTCATCGTCAGGGGTTGGCCGCTCGCGATGGCCTCGACGGCGCTTTGCGCGGTTTCTAAATCCACGCTCATGATGTCGCGGTAGCGTTGGATGGCTTCGGCTTGCTGGCCGGCGCGGGCGAGTTTTACAACCTCGGCCAGGTGGGTGAGTTGGCTGAAGCCGGGGAAGCCGGAGAGAGCGGAGCCGGTGGTGGCGGTCATACTGCTGAGGCCGAGCGGTTCGCCGCGCTCCAACGCTTCGACGCCATCTTTGGCTTCTTTCAAGCCAAGACCGGTGGCCTCGCGCAGGACTTTGATGGCTTCGATTTTGTTGCCCGCGTTGACGAGAGCTTTGACCTCGGCGAGTTTTTCGAGCGGGAGGTTGGAGATGTCCCCAACGGTCGGGGAGGCGGCCTCCCGCGCGGGCTTAATCGGTTCGGGCTTGGCGCGCAGTTCTTCGGGGACGATGACGGTCGAGCCGCAGAACTGACACTTGATCGAGGCTTCATCGCCGCCTTCGTAACTCAGAGTCGCGCCGCAGGAGGGGCATTTGAAAACTTGAATCATTTCTCTTACTCCTTCTTCTCTTCACCCTTCTTCTCATCTTTCTCGTCCTTCTTCTCTTCTTTGCGCCAGCGGAGGGTGATGGTGTAGTTGGCATCCGCTCCGGTTTTGCCGATGGCGAGGTTGCCGAGTTCGCCGCTGGCTTTGAGGGCGAAGTTGATTTCCAGTTCGTCGGGCGGGTTGCTGAGGCCGCGCAATTTGCTCACTAACAGTTCGGCGGATTGGCGGACGCTCTCGAAAGACTGGTCGAGCGATTGCACGGCTTTATCGGCGACTTCTTTAGGGGCATCCTCCCGACTGAAACCGCTCGTGCTTTTCGGCTGGTCGTCGGGCGATTCGATGAGGATACTGCCGCCGCCTTCAATGGGAAATTCGATGTATTTGGACATAGGGACTCCTGATCAACGGATGGGACGAATTTAACAGATAATAGTTTACTCTGCTTTTTGCATTATTACATAGTCGGCCAAGTTATGGGTGAGGCCATCGGATTGGAAAATTTCAGTCACCGTCAGTCCGGCGGCCTCGGCCATTTGGCGGGCTTCGGGTTCGGCGAGGAGATGGACGTAGCGCAGGCCGCGTTGAGCGTTGCGTTCCCAGGCGAGCAGATAGTCGTCAGGCTCAAGGTCGGATTCCGTGAGGCCGAGGGTTGACCAGGGGATGAGGCGTTTTTGCAGGCGCTCACTGCGATTGAATTGCCAATTGGACATGGCGATGAAACCGCTCGGGGCGAGGTGACCCGCGAGGGTACGCAGAACTCGGGCGCGAGTGGCGGCCCCGGGCAGGTGGTGGAAGACGGAGAAGGCGAGGATGGCGGTGAAGGAGGTAGGAGGCAGGCTGGTGTGCCAGTTGTGGGAGGTAAGGTCGGCGAGGGCGAACCCCCACCCTAACCCCGCTTGCGCACCGTCGGGAAAAGCCCCGACAGGGGAGGGGACTCCCTCCCCTGTTTGCGTATTTTGCAAACGGGGGAGGGGCGGGGTGGGGGTCGGGTCACGCATTCCCGCGCGGGCGCGGGCCAGAAGCGTCGGGTCGAGGTCGAGGCCGAGGTAGGCGATAACGTTGGGGTGGGCCATCAACGCGCGGGCCACTTTTCCATCGCCACAGCCAATTTCCAACACCGAGGCGTTGGGCGGCAGGCGGTCGAGAATGCGGATGATGCCGGGCTGGGGCGTGGCGCGGCGATGGGCAAAGGCCAGCGCATGGTCGGCGTAGAACTGACGGTTGAGGGCGGCGAGTTTTTGAGCAGTTGCCGAGTCCATGATGAGGATTATAAACCACCGATTACACTGATTTCACGGATTGAGCGGGGTAGAAAAATCCGGGTAATCGGTGTAATCTGTGGTTACTTATGAGAACGCAGAATTGGTACGTCAAGCATGGGCAAACCATATCACCCGCAGATGAAGCACAGTTGTTGCGCTTGATTCAGGAGGCGGCGGCGCTCGCGCCGTTTGGGCCGGAGGATATGACGCGGCTCCTGCGGAAGTTCACGCGCGCCCACGGGCAGTTTGCGAAGGATATGGTGGTGGCGGCCTACCGCAAGTTTTGCGAGGCCGGGCGGCTGACATTTGATGGCGAGGTTCTGCGCCGTTTGCAAATGAAGCCGGTGCGGACAATCTCCGGGGTGGCGACGGTGACGGTATTGACGAAGCCGTTCCCGTGCCCCGGCGAGTGCATCTTTTGCCCGACGGATGCGCGGATGCCCAAGAGTTATCTGGCAGACGAGCCGGGGGCGATTCGGGCGGAGTATCACCAGTTCGACCCGTTTGAGACGACGGCCAGCCGCTTGCGAGCGTTGGAGAATATCGGCCACGCCACGGATAAGGTGGAGTTGTTGATTCTGGGCGGGACGTGGTCGTACTACCCGGCGGATTATCAAGAGTGGTTTATCAAGCGGTGTTTGGAGGCGCTGAATGGCGTGGACTCGGACTCGCTGGAGGCAGCGCAGAGCCTCAACGAGACGGCGGCGCGGCGGAACGTGGGGCTGGTGATTGAGACGCGGCCCGATTACGTGGACGCGGCAGAGGTGAGGCGGCTGAGGCGGTATGGGGTGACGAAGGTGCAGTTGGGCGCGCAGAGTTTAGATGACCGGATTTTGGATTTGAACAAGCGCGGGCATTCAGTGGCGCAGACGCGGCAGGCGGTGAAACTCCTGCGGGCGGCGGGGTTCAAATTGCATCTGCATTGGATGCCGAATTTGTTGGGCGCGACTCCCGCCAGTGATTTGCTTGATTTCGAGAAGTTGTGGAGTGACCCCGGCTTGCGCCCGGACGAGTTGAAGATTTATCCATGTTCGCTGGTGCGCGAGGCGGAGTTGGTGCAGTGGTGGGAGCGCGGGGAGTATCACCCGTATAGCGATGCTGAGTTAATCAGGCTGTTGGCCGAGTGCAAGGTGCGCGTGCCGAAGTACGCGCGGCTCAATCGCATCATCCGCGATATTCCGGCGGGTCACGTGGTGGCCGGGAGCACGGCTTCTAATTTGAGAGAAGTGGTACAGAGAAGGTTGGAGGAAGAAGGAAGAAGGTGCGAGTGTATCCGATGCCGAGAGGTGAGGGGGGAGAAAGTGCGGGAGTATGGGGGGGTGGGGGTGTTGGAATATGAGACGAGTGGAGGACAGGAAATATTTTTCAGTTTCGATACTGAAGATGGGAAATTACTCGGTTTCTTGCGCCTCTCTCTACCAACAATAGAGGCCATGGCGTTAACAGAGATTGACGAATTAAAAGACGCGGCGATTATCCGCGAGGTGCATATGTATGGCCCGGTGGTGCGTTTGGGCGAGGAGGCGACGCGCGGCGAGGCGCAACATTTGGGCTTGGGCGCGCAGTTGATTCGGGAAGCGGAAGAGCGGGCGCGGGCGGCAGGCTACAAGCGGCTCGTGGTGATTGCGGCGATTGGGACAAGGGAGTATTACAAGAAACAGGGGTTTGAGAGAGAAGAGTTATATATGGGGAAGAGGTTGTAATTGGCGCTGGATTGGCACCCCCTGGCACGCCATCCCGGCCTCGCTGGAGACAGTCGCTCCAGCGAGCCAGCCTGTGACCGTCGCGGGTGACTAAAACCGCTCCAACAACTGCATAAAGAACAAAACGCCAGGCCGCGACAGTTGTCGCGGCCCGGCTCTTTTTGGAGGAACAGTGTAAATCTTCCCCAAGCCTGCTACGAAGCGCGCGGATTGGGGGACGATGGTATAAATCTCACAAATTCATCCGCGCCAGCACCGCCGCGCCCACCACCCCCGAAGCATCTTTAAGCGCCGCCGGGACGATCTTCACCGCGCGGGCGTTGGTCTTGTTGATGAGATTCGCGTACGCCACTTTGCGGATCGGCGCGACGAACTGATTGCCGCCGCGCTCGGTCACGCCGCCGCCGAAGACAATCATCTCCGGGTCAAGCGTATTAATCATATTCGCCGCCAGCAGTCCCAGCGTAGTCTGTGCCACCGCCAGCGCCTCTTTCATCACCGCGTCATCTTGTTTCAAGGCTTCGTAGATGACACTGCTGGTCAAGCGCCCGCCGCCCACGCTTTGAATCAACCCCGGCACCACGCTCTGGCGGCCTTTGGCAACCAACTCGCGCACCAGGCGCTCCATCCCCGTGCGGCTCGCCAACGGCTCCACCGTTCCCGGTTGCCCGGTCTTGCCCACGATGCCGTTATCGGCGGCGACGACCGTATGTCCAATCTCCCCCGCGCCGCCGCGAAACCCGCTCCGCAGTTCGCCATTTAAGATGATGCCGCCCCCGATGCCCGTACCCACGAAAATGGCGATCATGTCCTGGACGTCTTTGCCCGCCCCGTGCGTGAACTCGCCCATCGCGCCCGAGCGGACATCGTTGTCAATGTAGGCGGGGAGGCCCACGCGGGTTTTGAGTTCGTCGGCCAGCGGGCGATTGTTCCAATCACGCCCCAGGTTCGCGGCGAGGCGGATGATGCCCTGCGCGGTATCCACCGGCCCCGGCACGCCCACCCCAATCCCGCCGATGTCCTTCTTTTTCACATCGGCGGTTTTAATGGCGCGCTCAATCATCTCGGTCAGGCGCTCGACGACTTTCTTGGCGCCTAATTCAGGATGTGTCTTGCGCTTTTCGAGCGCCAGCACCGCTCCGTCTTTGGCGACCACGCTGGCGCGCATACTCGTCCCGCCGAGATCAACGCCGACAAAAAAAATTTTCTTGGCCATGGGGTCTGCTCCTTATAATTCGACTCACTCGCGCGGGCCGGTGGTTTCATCGGTCAACAACCGCCGCAAAATTTTGCCCATGAAATTGCGCGGCAGTTCTTTGCGAAATTCGATTTGCCACGGCACGGCATATTCTTCGAGCCGCCGCTTACAGAGCGCCATGAGTTCCTCGGCGCTGAGGTCGGCGCCCTCTTTGAGGACGACGTAGGCTTTCACCTTCTGGAACGGCCACCGTGGCGCTTGCACGCCGACGACCGCGACTTCTTTCACTTTCGGATGCTCGTATAACACTTCTTCCACGTCGCGCGGATAGACTTGATACTCGCCCGCGAGAATCATCTCGCGTTTGCGGGCGATGACTTCAAAGTAACCCTCGTCGTCCATGCGCCCGATGTCGCCGGTCAGCAACCAGCCGTCTTTCGTGATGGGCGACTCTCCGTCGTCACCGAGATAACCCATCATCACCTGCGGGCCGCGCACCGCAATCTCGCCCAGTTGGCCCGGCGGGAGGTCGCGGCCCGTCGCCAAATCCACGATCTTTGCTTCGGTCGAGGGTAAAGGGACGCCGATGGAGCCAACCTTGCGGCGGCCCGTGAGCGGGTTCGCGTGCGTGACCGTCGTCGCCTCGGTCAGGCCATAGCCTTCAATCAATCGCCCGCGCGTGAGCTTCTCAAAGGCCTCCTGCACTTCCACCGGCAAGGGGGCCGCGCCGGAGATGCAGGCTTTGATGGAATTGATGCCGTAGCGCCGCGCGCCGCGAAAGTTGGCGAGGGCCATGAACATCGTCGGCACGCCGGGGAAGATGGTGGGCCGGTAGGCGCGGGTGGCTTGGAGCACGTCGGCGGTGATGAAGGTGGGCAGGATGACCATCGTCGCCGCGAGCGCCACCGGGACGTTCAACGCCGCCGTCATGCCGTAGACGTGTGAGAACGGCAACACCGAGAGGAACGTCTCGCGGCCTTCTTTGAGTGAAGGAATCCAATGCCGGGTTTGCAAAGCATTGGCCACGAGATTGCGGTGCGAGAGCAGAACGCCTTTGGGTTGCGCGGTCGTGCCGGACGTGTATTGAATGAGCGCGAGGCCGTCGGGGTCAATGTCCACTTCGGGCGCGTGCGGGCCGTGCTTATATAGCTCGTTGGCGAGCAGATACATCCCGCGTTGTAAAGGAAAGGGCAAGCGATGCCCTTCCTGCGCCTCGCGGGTGAAGGTGAAGATAAATTTTTTGGGTTCAGGCAGGTAGTCTTTGACGTTGGTGAAGATGAGGTGCGCGAGGTCGGTCTGCGCTTTGACGGCCCGCGCAGTCTCGGCCAGCCGCGTGAGCGTGACGAGGACTTTCGCGCCCGAGGCGCGCACTTGCCGCGCGAGTTCACCCGGCTCGGAGAGCGGCGTGGTGAAAACGACGACGCACCCGGCTTTGAGCGCGCCATAGAACGTGATGACGGTCTGCGGCAGATTGGGGAGCAGGATGAGAATCTTGTCGCCGGATTGCACGCCCAACGCGCGCAAAAAATTGGCGAACCGCGACGACTCGCGGTTGAGGCGGCGATAAGTCAGGCGCCCACCGGCGTAGATGATGGCGGCCTTAAGCGGAAAGCGCCGCGCTGCCGAGCGCAGGAGACGGTGCATGGGCGCGGGCGGCAAGCCGATCGTATAGGGCACGCCCTCGTCGTAGTGCGTCAGCCAGGGGCGCGTCTTCCGCAGGCGACTGCGGTCATCCTCTTCCGTCGCGCGCCGCCCTTTGGTGCCTTCCACGAATCGCGCAATCGCCCGGTTGACCGCGTCGCGCCGTTCCAGCATCACCATGTGCGCGCTGGCGCCCACGTCTACGTCTTCCGCATTCGGAATGGCCCGCGCCACTTCGGCAAAGTATTTGGTCGGGAACACCCAATCGTTATGCCCGCGAATAACGAGCACGGGCATGGTCAGATTGCGGAACATACTCCAGCCGTTCCATTTGCGCACCGCGTGCCGATACATCTGCTTCATCACCGTGGGCGTGGGCGAGAACCATTTTTTGAGATACACCGCGTGGGCGAAGTTCAGCACCGGCGTGGGTAGGGCGAGACTCAGTCGCTGGAAGAAAGCCAGTTTGTATTCGCCAGTGCTGGCGACGAGGACCAGTTTTTCCACGCGGTCGGGGTAAGTGGCGGCGAACTGCGTGACGATTGCGCCGCCAAACGAGTGGCCGAGCAGGATGAACTTGCCGGTCACGCCCAGCACGTTCAGCGCGGCGTGCAGGTCGGTGACGTTCTGGGCGACGGTGTAATCCCAGTCTTCCGGTTTGTCGGAGAGGCCGTGGCCGCGCAGGTCGAGGGCGATGACGCGCGAGTCGTCGGAGAACTGGCGGAGTTGGTAGATCCACTGGGCCGCGTTGCCGCCGTAGCCGTGAATGAACACCATCGTCCGGGCCGGGTGGTCGGGCGAGATGTCAATGGCGCTGAGGCGCGTTAGCGGCAAACCGGGCAGGCGCACCTCGCGGCGGTAAAGTTCGAGGTCTACATCCATGCTTACCCCAATTGGCGTAAAAGGTCTTCGGGAACGTATTGGCGGAGTTCGGGGTAACGCTCCACTAAGCGGGCCAGGTCGGCGAGGTCTTTGAAGTGCTTGCTAGGCCGCCGCTGGGGGTCTTGCGCCGCCCAGATTTTGCCTTGCAACACATCACGCACATCGGCGACGGGCAACGTCAACCCGAGGATTTCGCGCGCAGTTGCCCGACCGACGAACTCGGCGTAGCGCGGGTCGGTCTGGATCTGCACCCGCAAGTCGGAATCGGCTTGGGCGATGTTCAGGGTGTGCGGGAACCGCTGGAGCGTGAAGCGGGCGGCGAGCAAACTTTCGACGCGGGCTAAGTCCTCCCTGGCGACAGCTAAATCCAAGTCGAGGCTCACCAAAGGCTCGGCATATGCGTTTACCGCTTGCCCGCCGATGACCGCATAGTGGATGCCTTCGGCGCGCAATAAGTCGGTAAGTTGTACGATGAAATCGGCTTGGTCCATCGTCACCAGTTTCCAGAAGGTGAGCGCTTGCATGAAACCGATTATAAGCCCGCGCCGCGCAAAAGCGTAACCACCTTCACCCACAGCGGCGGCCCTAGAATCAACGACCCCACCACTACCGCCGTCAGCGCGCCCACCAGCACGGCGGCGGCGGCCACGTCTTTGCCCACCTTCGCCAGCGGGTGCAGGTCGGGCGCGGCCAAATCCACAACCGCCTCCAGCGCCGTATTCACGAACTCGGCCATCCACACCTGCCCCACCGCGAGAAAGATCATGGCCCACTCCATGCGGCTGAGGCCGAGCCACAGGCTCAGCGCGAAAACCGTTATCGAAGCGATGGAGTGAATCCACGCATTGTGCTGAGTGCGGAGCATATACCACCAGCCCGCAAAGGCGTGGCGGAACGAATCGAGGCGCGAGGTGGCGCGTTGCGCGGAGTTGGGAGGCGGATGATGAATCATGCGCGGGACTATAACGCGATTGGGCGCGAGCGGCAAACCTCCGGTATCCCTTTGTCCGTTACGCGGAGCAATCTGGGCTGACTCTCCTTTGACAAAACGCCTCTGCCGAGTACCATACTCGCTCGTATGCAACCTGCTCCCACTCCCCCCCCACCGCCGCCGCGCCTCTCACTCTTCCAGGCCATCCCGCAAGCCCTGCGCCACGTTGCCCTCGTCGTCGTGGTCGGCATGGGGCTGGCCACACTGTTCACGGCGTGGACGCCGGGGACAAATCTGCTTTCGCCGGAATGGATTGCCGGTGTCGTCAGCACGCTCAACCTCAGCCGCGTTACTTCGGCCAGCACGCCTCTGCCGCCCACGCCCACTG
>Ga0315281_10008870_pt1 | contig 14019 bp, 20 predicted proteins | sample YL17G07_0_MG_FD_204540 | JGI IMG/M metagenome (GOLD analysis project Ga0315281, IMG submission 204540) | Sediment microbial communities from Yellowstone Lake, YNP, Wyoming, USA - YL17G07_0 | ecosystem: Environmental > Aquatic > Freshwater > Lake > Sediment | place: USA: Wyoming | collected...
ATATCGATTTTTCTGAAAATAAAGCCGGCGACCTGCCCTTGGAAAATGTTGAACTTGTATTCAACGGCCTCGGGCTCGCTTTCGAGGAAGCCGTATGCAAGACGCATATGGATAAAGTTGATTTCTCCTGCAAAACAGATGCCAATGCCTACAGGATAATCCTGGATAACCTGGATACGGAAATCCCGGAATCGGACGCCACACCCAAAATAATCAAATTACGCTGCCGGTGTTACGACGGGTCGTTAGAAGGCCGGGCGAGGGTGGCGTTAAAGAAATTTACCCCGGTAATAAACTCCGTTCTCGAGGTAAGAAATGCGACCGCGAACAGGCTTGAGGGCATACTCATACACTTCTCCAAAATCTATGGCAAGTTTAACAGCCGGATGCGTTTTTCCAGCTTTCCTAAAATGGTTTTAAAGGGCGGCCTGCGCATACAAAACGGGTCCCTGAATGATTTCGAATTTTTTAAGTGGCTTGCCGAGGTGTTCGCTTTACCGTCTCTTAGGAAAGTTGATTTCAAGGACGCTTTCGCTGATTTCTCCGTAGACGAAAGCGGAGCGGAATTGCGCAACATGCGCCTTGATTCCGATACCGTAAAGATAGGGGGTTATTTTAAACTCGGTAAGGGTGATCTGGTCTCAAGCAAGATGTCCTTGATTTTTGGCGAGGCGCTGCTGCGGGAATCGCCGAAATTTACGCCGCTTTTGAATGTCCTGCAAAATGAGCTTAACGTCATCACGTTTGATTTCCAGCTCTCCGGGGACCTTAACCGGATGAACTTTAAATGGCTGCAGTCAGATTTCAAAGATAAGGTCAAGAAGGCCATCCCCAATTTTGTGGAAAGGAACATCGAGAAGAATATAGAAGAGTTTGTCGGAGGGATCGGCGAGTAATAACCTGCCGGAAGGATTTTATTTCAATCTCATTGCCAAATCCAGAATGGTACTGACGAGGAAAGACTTAAGAAACATTATTGTTAAAAAGGCAATGATGGGAGATATATCGATCCCGAACTTCAGGCTAAAAGGCAGTATCTTTCTTATGGGGTACAGTATGGGCTCGGTCGTCTTATACAGAAACTGCACTATCGAGTTATAGGGGTCAGGATTGACCCAGCTAATCACCGCCCGAATCAATATAAGCCAATACATAAAAGTCAAAACTACATCCAGCACGCGCGCCAATGCCACCAGAAAATTGGATAACACGAACATTTTACCTTTCCTTAAATGAGCAATAATCCTGTCCTCTGGACAGGATTATTGCTCATTTACTCCGCACTATGTGCGGAGCTGTACTGCTAATTGCCTGAGCCCATTACGTCCTGTTTCTGGGTTGTTGCCTGCTTTTCCTCTGGCTTTTTATCTTCTGACTCCGCCTTCTTTTTCTTCTCCTCTATTTCCTGTTCAAGCACGGCCGTCAATTTATCAAGCGACAACGACACTTTTTCCCAGACCTTGCGCTGCATGCAGTTGGAGAGACATTCGGTTTTGGCGATTCTGCATTCGATGTAAGCGGTGCAGTCGGGGGTCAAGGAACTGCATTCGTTGACGCAGGCTGGATCGGTACTATCCTGCTGCGGATAGGCGCAGGCGACCCACAACAACACACCCAGGACGGCAAATATGATTCTTATCATTACCCCTCCTATTCGGAATCTCTTTTTAAAATAGCAAGGTATGCCTTTATTGCGGAGGTGATGCTCGCGTAGTCTTTCTTTTGCAGCCAGTCTTTTTTGAAGACGCTGGCGCCGAAGGCAACGGCGCTGGCGCCGTTGGCGAAATATTCGCGCATATTCTGCGGGGTTACGCCGGCGCAGGCCAGAAGTTCGATATCGTTGAAGGGACCTTTAATCTCGCGGAAATACTCCGGGCCGAAGAATTTTGCGGGAAAAACCTTGACCATGGTCGCCCCTTCCTTCCAGGCATTGTAAATCTCCTGGGGCGTGAGCGCTCCGGGGAAAACGGGTATCTTGTTTTTGACGCAATAGCCCAAACAATCCCTGAAAAGGACAGGCATCACAATGAAAGTCGCGCCGGCATCTAAAGCGGCATTTAAACTCTGCATATCCAGCACCGTGCCTGCGCCAAGCATGAGGCGCTTTTGCGCGATTTTTCCGGCTTTACGGATTAACTGCGCGGCACCTTCGGTATTCATGGTTATCTCAAGCGTTTCAAGTCCGCTTGAGATAACTGCATCAATGAGCGGTTCAACCTGCTCTAACTCCAGGCCGCGCACAATGCCCATTACGGGCTTTTTTTTAAATTGTGCTACCTTCACGCCTACTCCTCAACCTCGCCCACCAGGCTTTCGTAAAACTCGCGGTAATTCTCTTTCTTAGCGCTGCTGCGCAGAGCCATCGCAGAGCGGGGATGCTCATCCAGAATACCGGTAATGGCATAGGGGATAATATAACCCCATTCAATTTTTTCCCGCAAAGGGATAAACTCTTTGGAGATTAAATCCAGGACCGGCCGGATATCGAACTTGGGGTTCTTTAAAAATCCCAGGATTAGCTCCAGGGGGCAGTTGCCCGCCGCCCTGCCTAAACCGTATACCGTGCCGTCCACAAAATTCGCGTTATGGATGATTGCCTCAATGGTATTGCCAAAGGCGAGCTGCTGGTTATTATGCGCGTGAATACCTATCTCTTTTGTCTTAATGATGGATTTCGCCTTCTTTATCAGGAATTCCGTGGTCTCCTGATACAAGGCGCCGAAACTATCCACGATGTATATCACGTTTGCCTGGCTTTCCTTTTCCAACTGCTCCAGCGCCTCGGTCAATTCATTATCCAGGGCGCGGGAAATGGCCATGATATTCACCGTGGTTTCATAACCCTTATCCGCAAAGTGGTTCACGAGATAAATAGCCTTATCAATATCCTTGACGTAGGAGGCGACTCGGATCATGGCAACCGGGCTTTCTTTGCGGGGTTTGACGTCTTCGACGTCCACCCTGTCCACGTCTACCATGATGGATATCTTGGTATGTGACTCAATGCCGTCAATGACCTTCTTGATATCGTCGTCTTCGCAAAATTTCCACTTGCCGAAATCCTTGGGGCTGAATAACCTCTTGGCGTTCTTGTATCCCATCTCCATATAATCTACGCCTGCCTCGGAAAGCGCCTTATAGACCTCGCGCACGAACCGATGGTCAAAATCGTGGTTATTTATCAGCCCGCCGTCTCTGATAGTGCAATCCAAAACTTTAATTTTTTCCCTGAACATAGACCCTCCTAAAATTAAGCCAGCCCCTGGCGCTTTGGCTTAATTTTATACCGAGCTATGCTCGGTATTAGCCAGCCCCTGGCGCTTTGGCTTAATTTTATACCGAGCTATGCTCGGTATTAGCCAGCCCCTGGCGCTTTGGCTTAATTTTATACCGAGCTATGCTCGGTATTAGCCAGCCACTGGCGCATTGGCGCAATTTTATACCGAGCTATGCTCGGTATTAGCCAGCCACTGGCGCATTGGCGCAATTTTATACCGCACTGTGTGCGGTACTTAGTTTACTTAATGATGTATTTTACTGCGAAATGATTGATGAATCAAGGGCGAATAATTTTGGCGGAAAATCTTAAGCGGCCTGATTTGAAATTATCTGCGGTAGCTATGCTCCAAGACGAGCGCCATGCCCAGGAACTGCGGCTTATCCAGACAGATCCCCACTCTATAGTGATTAGGCGCTATCTCCTCGGACCAGACTACTTTTCCCTTGAAATGCAACGGGTTACACCGGGTGGGTACTTCTAACCACATCTCTAAATGAGTCTCGGGCGGCAATCGTTGACTGGTGAAAAGGCCTATGCCTTGAGCGCTGATATCGTGGGCTTGACCCATGCTTTCCTGGTTCGAAGCGACGTCTAAGAATTTAACGGGCATTGTTAAGGGTATCCTTTCGAAACGCCTCCGGTCTAAAAACGTCGGCTTATCCATACTTGTATAGTTTGTAAGGTCCCTAAAATAAAAAACCACGGTTCTTCAACTGAAGGTCCCGTGGCTCTTGACCTATTAAGAGTATAACCTATTTTTGCCATAATTTCAAGGAAACCGCCTCCGGCACTGACGAATAAAAAAAGGGCTGGACGGGATAAAGTCCAACCCTCTTAGACCTGCGAGCCAAACGTTATTTCTTGACTATTTTTACCGTTGTCCGATTCCCGTCCTGCCATGGCCACAGCATCGCAAATATCGTATCCTGACCCTGGTTCCAGAAATAAAGCGTCTGGCCGGCCATGACGCCGCCAAAGCCATCGATGACCTGGCGCACCTGCAAGGTCATTCTGTTCTGCGAGGGGAATACGGGGGCGCCGAAAAACTTCTCCAAGCGGGCAGTCAGCTTCTTCAATTCATCTTTCACGATTACCGCTTCAAAGTTATTATCGGCATCAAAACGCAAGGTGTCAAAAGAGACGGCCTTTACTTCATTTTTTAATTCTTCAAATTGCATTGCTTCCCTCCTAAAATTAAGCCTGCCCTTCAAATGCGGCCTACCTCTGGTGTTTAGGCCGCATTTGACACCATACCCTGCATGGTGCAATGGCTTAATTTTACTCCGCACTATGTGCGGAGCTATGAGTATACTTTAATATTAAAGTATAACATAAAAAACAGGCAAAAGGGACATATTTATGGGCTATTAAAGAAAAGGGCCGTTTCCTGACTTAAGGAAACGGCCCATAAAAGTAAGGTGTGACCGGAAATTATTTCTGGTTTTCGATGGAAACGAGGCTGAGCTCTTCTCCGATTTTCTTTGCGGTTACCACGACCTGCAATTTACTGTCTTCTTTTTTTAAATACTCTGCAACCTTTGCGTTTGAGTCTTGGTCAAACTTGGTGAGTTTGCCGTCGGCAAAGATAGCATAACCGCTGTCAGCGCATGACAGTGCGCACTGTTTGGTGTGAGTCGCAACAAACGCTGCTAATTTGTCTTTGTTGGCATCCGCACACATGTTGTCAATGACATCACCCGTAAGCGTAATGGTTTCGGTTGCGGTTGCGGTGACGGTGGCAGGCGCGGGCGAGGTTGCGGTGGTAGCGGCAGGCGCGGGCGAGGTTGCGGTGGTAGCGGCAGGCGCGGCAAACGCCAATGACGTTGCAGCACAAAGCAGTATAGCAATTAAAACGAACTTCTTCATCTGTTTCACCCCCTTTTGTATTATTTTGTTATCCGGAATTGGTGCTGGTATTCTGGCGGATATTTGGAAGGATTGGTTTACTCCAAACGAAAAGTGATATTATCACTGATTTCTCCGGTTGTCAAGAGCAAAGATGCTAAAGTTTTTATTTTATCATATAAAGCTTGAGAATAACGCCCTTTTCTTGTACGGTTTTTTGGGTAAAGTTCACTTCAAGAGAAGAAATAATCTTTTCTGTGTCGCTCAAAGTGATGGATGAATGAAGCATTACTATTTTAAGGAATAGAAAAGATAAAAACCAGCCGTATTTCTTTTTTAACTGTGACCCTGCCTCTTTTGTGGCATCCCTGCGCAGGTCATAAATATAGGCCCTGCCATTCTCCTTAAGAACCCGATGAATCTCTTTTATGCAGGCTGCGGGATTGCGCCAGTGATGCAGGCTGAGGGTGCTGATGACAAAATCAAAATACCCCTCTTCAAAAGGTAGCCTTGCAGCGTCTGCCACTTCAAATTTAACACGCTCAGAAATCCCCGATTCCCTTGCGTTCCTGTCAGCTATTTCTATCATTCCGGAAGAAAGGTCGATCCCGATAATCTCTAAACCAGGCGCTCTTTTTGCGATTTCAAAGGGCACATATCCTGGCCCAGTGCCTATATCGAGTAGCCTTCCCGAAGAAATCTCTGCTGCTACTTCCCCTGCTACCTCTGTATGGATATCGCGTATACAAGAGATCTTCCTGGCAATCAAAGAGTAAAACCCTGCCATAAAATCCGGGATTGCTTCAATATTAAATTGTTTTCTTCTCATGCTTAATCTATTATACACACCAAACAAACACCCCAAGCCATTTTCGGGATTGGGATAAAATTAAAACGCCCACAACAATAAAGCGTTAGGCGTTTTTTATTTTAACCCAGGTACACTTTCTCGATTAAGCCGGAAAGCGTCTGGTTATGGTTATTCTTACTTTTCTGTCTTGGCAATACGCAGTTCAACATCGGTAAACCGGCTGCTGTATCGCGAATCATTTTCATCAATGAGTTTCATAACGTGGTTAAACTTATCGTTGATTACCAAAATTGCCATGACTAATACTGTTATTACGAACCACACCATTGCTACCTCCTCCTCATGCCCATAATTTTAAAAACAGGCATATACCAAATCTCTCATGTCGACAACACCGACCAGCTTTCCGTCTCGAACCACGGGAATAGTATGGATGTTTTTAGTGAACACCATTCTCATTAAATCGTCGATAGTCGATTGTTCAACTAAAGTATAAACCTCTTTTGTCATGATATTTTTAACTATCGATTTCAATTTTTCCTCTTGATGCCAGGAGCTTAAGTCTATATGGCCGTCAGCCCTGAGTTTCAATACGCGCCAGGTATAAATACTGTTCAAAATTTTCAGCATATCGTTCATGGTAACAACGCCCACGAGTTCGCCCCTCTCAGGATCCACTACGGGGAGACCGTTGATTCTTTGTTCTTTAAACATTGTGCCTAACTCTTTTAAAGTAGCCTCGGGCCTAATAGTTTGGAAATCCTTTGTCATTATGTCACCGATTAACATAGCCCCTCCTTAATTAAAAAAGCACCCCCACCATCTCCTACCACCTCCGCAGTAGCAACGATACTATTATACCTCCGGGGTATCCCCAGTAAAGCCTTTTCTCATTAAAAATCCTACTCAATGAGAACCAGGCCAAAGTAAGAGGCCCTGCACTGAAGCGAATCAACCGTATTGATGGTAAAACCGTTATTGCGCGCGGTTTTAAATACATCTATCCCGCAGGCCTCCATGGACGGCCTGGCCTTATCCGCATGCCTGCAGCCGTTCTTAAAGTCACATTCCCGGCACAGCCTGCAAGGGCCTGCCCCCATGCCGAACGCCTTGTAATAACCGGCCAGGAACGCCTCTTTCTCCAGTTTTGCAACAATTGCAGAGATGTCCGCCTTCCATCCGCTCGGCGTGTGAATAAGGATGGCTTTGGAATAGGAGTCGATTATCTCCTGGGTCTGTTCGGGAGTAGGCGAGTTTGGCGGGCAGGTAAGGCATCCGCCAAAACCATCGCATCCGAACTGGCATTTGTATCTGACCCAAGGCGCGGTCTTAACCGACGAAGCCGCAATAACCTTGGCCTTTTTCGCCCCCAGTTCAATCGCCCGCTTACGAAAATAGCTTAACGTTTTCTTCATTTAGTCTCAACTTCTTTATCAGAAAAGCAAGATACCACATTACGTATGGCTTCTTTGGAATCATGGCTTAATTCTGTAAACTGAATCCCCGTTGAAAAAATGGCGGGCTTAACTTGAACAGGACTTATTAACTTGGTCCATACAACCTGGCCTTTGCATTCTATGGGCGCCATTTTGCCGGTGACATACAATTTTAATTCTACCGTGTCCGGCCTATGCAACTCTGCATCTAAAATAACGTTTAACCCGCCTTCAGAAACATTCTCGGTATGAGTATGAAATTCATGCTTCTCTTTATTACTGATATTAGCCCAAACATCACATCTAATAACTACTAAAGACGCGACACTCACACGGGTAAACTTTCTCTTTTCTGAACCCGCCTGCTCTTCCATATCTCCTCCTCGCTTACATTTCGCTCATCATTTTGCGCCTTACGCTATTTTATTATACACCCTATTCGGGGCTGATAAAGTCCTTTAAAAGTTCCTTCGTATCTTCAGCATAGTCCTCTCTTACCATTATATCCATCGAAGAAAGACCGTCGGCTGATCCATAAAGCGTGGCGAAATTCTCTCCCTTTATATGGTATGGTAAATTTTGAGCGTCTAAAATAGATTTAATGATTGCGATTTCTCCCAACTTCGGAGTAGAATGCACTTTTACAAATTTGTAATCTTTCTGGCGTCTTTCTGCATCTTCCTCTTCCTTAATCTTACTTATCTCTTCCAGCTTATCCTCTAAGCCTCTTCGTTTTGCTTCTTCAGTCAAAAGGAGGTATACCCCTTGCTCAAAATCTGCCCCATCCTCAGACAACATATCTATCAGCTGCTGTTCCGGCATTTCCTTATAAAGTTTTTTTAGTCTCTGTATTTCTTCTGGGTCCATAAGTATTCTTTTAATTCTCCCGGAATTCTCTTATTTTTCTCTACGCGAGGCTTTTTTTAGTTCTTTTAGAAAATCGGGGTTAGGCTTTTCGCCCAACGCCTCTAACCTGTGCACATCTTCCCAGCTTTTATCATACGCCTTCCGAAAATAATACGCAATTGCCCGATTATTATAAGCCGCCCCGAATTTTGTATCTACTTCTAAGGCTTTGGTGTAATTAAAAATCGCCTTATCATAGTCGCCTTTATCATCGCAGAGAAGTCCAAGGTTAAAGTATGCATTAGCAAAATTAGGGTTGAGCTCTACCGCCTTATTGAAGTCAGAAATAGCCTTCTCAGAATTCCCTTTTACCATAAAAGCAGTACCGCGATTGTAATACAACTCAGCCTTATTAGGATTTAAAAGTTCCGCCTTATCAAACATTTCCTTGGCTTTTTCAGATTGCCCTTGCTGAAGCAAGATATGACCAAATCCAAAAAAGACATCTGCGTTATCAGGCGTGAGCAACCACGCCTGATTAAATCTTTGCATAGCAGTTTTGAAATCACCTTCTCCGAAAAATTTCCACCCCATCATTATCATGGCCTTAGCGCCCTCTTCCCTGCCTCCGGGCCCTTCTGTTGCCGTCTTAATAAATTCGTCATCGGCTTGTTTTTCTTCCGGAGTTCTCGGGAGGCCGCCGTACATCGGTGATTCATTTTTCGGAGGCAAATGGGCATTTTGCCCGTCGATACTCTCTATATCAGCTAATAAGCAAGTAACAGAGAGGCCCTTGACCTCTATCATGATTTTTTTATCGGTTTTCCCAAGGATCTTTCCCTCTATTTTTTGTCCGGATTTAAGGACAATGGTTTCGGCGAAAGAAAATTTGGTTAAAAACAATGTTAATAAGAAGCACAGGGCTATCTTCTCCATATCTCCTCCTTAACTCAGGGACACCTTCCCGATTGTTTTGGAAACTGTCTGGGTTACGACTTAGACTTTTGCCAATATATACCTGTCAAATCAATTTTTATCATCTCATCATTAATACCATTTGCTTTGCGATAATCAAGAACTGCCTGTTTACAAGCAGGATATGTGCCAAAGTCGTCTACAATAATATAGCCACCTATAGAAAGTTTTGGATAAAGATTAACCAGACTGTCCATGGTGGATTCGTATAGATCGGCATCAATACGTAGTACAGCTAATTTTTTTATTGGGGCTTTTGGTAAAGTATTTTTAAACCACCCCTTCAAAAAATATACTTGATCATCAAGAAGTCCATAACGATCAAAGTTAGTCTTGACTTGTTCTAAAGATACGGTAAATTCTTCAAAGAGATATAAATTACTTCCTTTATCCTGTGGATATTTTTTAATATTTGGTTTTGGACAACCCTCAAACGAATCTGCAACATACACAACGCGGTCTTTAATGTTATAGGCTTTTAATACCGCCCGCATAAAAATTGTTGCTCCGCCTCTCCACGCCCCACACTCTATTAGATCACCGGGAATATTATTAGATAAAACATTTTCAATGCAAAATTGCAAGTTATCAAGTCTCTTAAGGCCAATCATGGTATGAGCTATGGGAGAATGATCTTTTCCATAAATCAGCATATCCGGATCCATCGGAGCCGGTTTCACTATTTGATATCCGCGAGAATTTAGCAATTTAACAAACATTCTTGTCAAAATATTACCACCTGCTCCTGCGCGTTTCTCTGAGTCGCCATAAATCCAGTTCGATACACATCTTTTCATTAAATCAAGATAAAGATCCTTGGTAGCATTAAAAGATGGAGTAGAATCTATATATATCTTTTTTTCTTCGCCATAACTATTGGCAATTAAAGAAAGTATTAACCCGACAGTAATAAATAATTTTTTCATGCGGCTCCTTTTGCCTTATTATACCCCCTAAACCAAAAATCCCAAACCATTTTAAAATAAAAAACGCCTATGGCTTTTTATTTGTAGGCGTTTTTATTTTAACCCAGGTACACTTTCCCGATTAGGTTAGAAAGTGTCTGGTTAAGCGGAATTATCTACTATTGAATCTGTTGCGCGGCCTGAACTACTTGAAATTCAATAGAAGATAAATTGTGTCCATCTACACCTATTTGTAAACTGTACCTTCCAGTATTCGCAATAGGTACTACCGTATTGCCACCCACCAAATTCCATTTGTATCTTGTCACATTTACTCTAATGGGTATAGAAAATGGGATTTTTGCTTGTGGCATTACCCTATTACCATCTGCATCAATTATATCCAATTCTACGGTATGAGTCTTTCCAACTTCTGTCGATACTAATTCGAGGATAACCACAAAACTGAACCTTATTTGCGTAGGGAAAGACTGGACATTCCAGTTATCTATCCCGCCTCGAAGCAAAGAAAATGTTCCATCCGGATGTGGAGAGGCAGATTCGCATAATAATATTGACTTAACTTCCATAAATCCTCCTATTGTTCGTTGGAGACGTTTCTATTTTTCAAAAATCAGAACCGCTCCCTTTATTTCAACTAGAATACAATCCTTTGCGCATAAATCGGGCAACAACTTAACGTAATAATGGTTCTATTGCTTTATATATCCTGTCTGCCATTAGGCGATAGCCGGCATCATTGGGATGAATCTCGTCGCTCTTGAGCGACGGATTAAAAAATATGCCCCGCATTATATTGGGCATTAACAAGGCTCGCCGCTTGTTGGCTATGCGCTTAAAACCTTCAAGGTATGCGTCGCCGAAACGACCGGCCGCCACCTCTGCCAGAACCACCATCGCGCCTTCTCGCTGAATCATACGCGTCAATTCATCAAGGTTATGCAAGGTTTCTTCCCGCGGGATGTTTCGCAGAAAATCATTTCCCGAAAACTCGATTATAACCAAGCGCGGGTTACGCTGTAAGACATCCTCATCCACCCTGGCGAGCGCGTCCCTGGTGGTGTCGCCATTAACCCCGGCGTTTATCACCGGTATATCTAATCTCTGAGATAATAAAGACGGGTAATCATTCCCCGGGGTCGCGCCGGTCCCCTGACTGATGCTGTCGCCGAAACAAATGATGTTTTCCCCCTTTGAGCCTATATTGGCTATCCGCGGCTGGCAAACCCAAATCGAAACCAGAAAAATAATTAAAGAAAAAACTAAGATAGCCGAAATTCTGAATTTTTTAACGTCCATCATACAATAACATTATATCTCCACAAACCAAAAATTAAAATAAAAAACGCCTACAACTGTAAAGCCAAAGGCGTTTTTTATTTTACTCCGAGCGATTCAAGAACGTTTTATATAGGTATGAGCGAGGAGCTAGGTGATTAAGGGAATAATCAGAACTGTCCCTTGTATTTACTTCTCCTCAAAACAAAACACAATTATTTCATAGGTGGCTTACCAGCATCACCTAGTTTTTTATTAAGTTCATCCCGCTTTTTTTGTAACACCGCAGGCTGTACAAAGTAAAAATCAAATAACCCTTCTAAAACATCTAATCCCCATTCTGCCTCTCCAGATTCCACATCTACTATTGCTCCTGAATTTGTACTTTTCGTAGGATGGGCAGCAAAGTTCCCAAGATTCCTAATAGCGTCTACACTTTGAGCTAAATATGTAGGTAAAGTTTTAGTTTTTAATAATTCGTCAATTTCATCATTAAGGTTTGATTTTTTAATCCCTGCTATCTCTCTGATTACGTTTTGCAAGCATCTTCTACTTAATGCGGCACTGGCTTTTGGGCTCTCACTTAAAACCATACATGCTTCTTTGTAATCCTGTGCAAATTTTTCTGGAACATCGAAAGAAAGAGGCGCTCTTGATATTCCCCTAGGATAAACCAAGAATTGTCTTCGAGAAATAAAACTCCCTGAAATATAATCGCCGGCCTCAAGCATGAGTATTAGCTTATTGCAACTTGGACAAATGTATTTTTCAAGGAACCAATCCCAATCTTTATCTTTTCCTAGCTCTTGACATTCTGAATTAGGATGAAAAGAAATTAAACAATGAGGACATTTCATCGTTTTACCTCACTTTAAATATCGTTAATATTATAGTACTCTCTTTTTATCAAATTTTACTGTCATAGACATATCAATTCCTTATTGAGCCAATATTTTATAAATATCAATTTTACCTAACCCTTTCAGTTCAATGCTATCTTGTTTATAGCCGTATCTATCTTGATAATTAATTATTCCTTGATTATGTGAATTTAAATTAGCGAGAAAATCTTTGGAAAAAACAATTTCATTTTGTTTAGCCTCTGAATTTAGCCTAGCACAACGGTCAACCGGCAATCCGATCGGATCAAATGGTATCGACCCTGTTATAGATCCATTATAGGTTGGACCAAAATCAACCGAAATCTTAGCGTTGATTTTAGACTTACCCTTGAATGATTGTAAATTGTCAAAACTCTGGATAATCTCAATTGCACATTTTAATATCTGCTCAGGATTAGTCGATGAAGAAAAATATGCAAATACTTCATCGCCTATTGTTTTCACAATCTTACCATCATACTTTTGTATGATTTCGGCTGCTCGTTGCAGAAAAACCAATTGTCTGCTTATCCAAACTAATTCCGGTTGATCGGTATCAGCACATTTTTTCTTGAACTCTGTTGAACCACACAGATCAGCAAATAAAAGGAAAATCTCTTCTGTCTTGCCAAATAGATCTTCAAAAAGTGGTATTAATTTCCAAATTTTTGTTTTTCGACTCATTCCTTATCAACAGAACCAGCAAGAATATTCATAACGAAATCTTCGCCTGTTAAAGTCAAGGACCAATTTTTGTTAACGTAATTCAGAAAACCTTTTATTTTATTTTTATTTAAGATATCTGTGTAGTTGAATGTATTCCACTTAGGAAATGATATATCCCTAAAACAATCTGAGACATCTCCACTTTTTATTTCGTTCTTCTTCAAAATCTTCTGTAAATAATAAATTAACAAAACTGCGACGTCTGGCCGAGAAGTTATATTGTTTGACTTAACATACTTTCGATAGAATTCAGTGATGGTTAAATTAGAGGGGGATAACTCTTCGAAATTTTTATCTCGAATGTCAGCCCTTGGTTCTTTCTTGCTATAAATTTTCTCTAAATATTCTTTTTCTTTCCTTTCTACCCACTCCTTATCACTTCCTTCGATTTCGAAGCCAATGTCTCCTTTATTTAAAGCAATTTTGTACTTCTCTTCCATGCGACACCTCCTATTTATTTGCTAGAAATTGGGAATACTTCTAGTTCTCAAAACCAAATAGGCACCCCCTATTTTTAGAAGGTGCCTTGAAATTTCACTATTTTAGTCTCATTTGGTACCCCGCTGTAGCAAAGTGCATTATAATACAAAAAAAATTTTAGTCAACGTTAAAATACCTCCTTTGTGAGATTGCGAACGCCTGCAGGCAGGAATGAAGCTTTAGCGGGTGGCACGGGGATGCTTCGCAACGCGTAAGCGCAAGAAGCGCCCCGTGACAGGACCCGCTAAAGCTCTACGGCTCAGGGACAGTCCCCTTAATCACCTGTGATTTAGCGTGCGGGGACAGTCCCTGAGCCTTGAATTTGAAAGCCTTTTCGCGGAAGGGATGATTTGGCCTTGATTCCGGACCCAAAAGAAGGCATACTTTTAGTACTCACATAAGAGAGGCTTGGTTGATAGGATCATACCTATCACCTACCTAAACCCCGATGAACTCGGGGTTTTTTTATGAGGTTGGTTTACGCCGAGCTTAAACCTAGATAAAGCGTTTTTGTAGCGCTCGGCATAAAATAAAA
>Ga0315281_10008871_pt1 | contig 14018 bp, 15 predicted proteins | sample YL17G07_0_MG_FD_204540 | JGI IMG/M metagenome (GOLD analysis project Ga0315281, IMG submission 204540) | Sediment microbial communities from Yellowstone Lake, YNP, Wyoming, USA - YL17G07_0 | ecosystem: Environmental > Aquatic > Freshwater > Lake > Sediment | place: USA: Wyoming | collected...
TTCTCTGTTCCATTCATCCATCACCTCATATATACTGGAGGAACCTCGGGTACCTCCTCTTGAGCCTCTCGTAACGGGAACAGAGCAGCCATAGGACGACCAGGCCCACGGCCCAGAGGCCCAGGGTCTGTGGCAGGTCAAGGTAGAACGGCGCCGGTACGCCGGGAAGCCTCAGCCGGTAGAGCCAGAGATGGGTCAGGTAGAAGAAGAGCGGGACCCTCCCGAAGGTTTGGACGACCCCAGCCAAGCCCCTCCCCGACCAGCCCCTGTCCTCTATCACGAGGCCGAGCGCCAGGAAGAGGCACGTCCCGCCCAGAGTCCAGAGGAGGAAGGCTATGTCAGGAGGGTACTTTGATAGGTAAAGCCAGTCTAGGATGTCGTCGCTCCAGCGCCTCACGAGGTTCCCGTAGCCGTTGAAGTAGCGGACGACGAAGAACAGGGCGAACGAGGCGGCCCCCGTCGCGACGAGTGGCAGTTTGAGCTTAGAGATCCTGTCCTTGCCGATGCCGTGTAGGTATGAGCCGAAGACCCAGCCTAGGCCCATCACCCCCAGCCACGGGATTATGGGGTAGAGGGAGAAGTAGGGGGACAGGGTGAAGCCTGGCTCGTGTATGATCCTCCTTAGGTAGTGGCCCCATGCGGCGTCCATCGATATGAAGCCCAGGTCCAGCCACTGGTGGTTGAGGATGATGATGAGCGAGACGGCCAGTATCGCCATCACCGGGAGCCGGCGGTAGACGCTGAAGATTATGAGGCATGCGCCTATGCAGGAGATGACGCCGAAGTAGAGGTATGGGAGGTCGAAGGCCGGCGCCTCCAGCAGGATGGCGAGGGCGAGGAGGACGAGGCCCCTCTTGATGATGTGCAGTGAGATGTCACTCTGCGAGTCGCCTCGGCTAAGCCTCTTCTTCACCGAGAGGGCGAGGGAGACCCCCGTGAGGAAGATGAAGGTCGGGGCACAGAAGTGGGTGATGAACCTGGACATGAAGAGGGGGAAATCGAGGGACGGGTTCCTGTAGGCGTAGATGCCCTCCAGGCCCCCGTGGACCTGATTCCAGAAGCCGGAGACGTGGTCCCAGGCCATCAGCATCATCACCAGGCCACGCGCGAAGTCGATGAAGCCCAGACGGTCTACCGTCACTGATTTAATGTGCTCAACGAGCGGCGGAGTCTCCGTGTCAATTACCTACCTTCAGGCACCTACGTCGATGTTTGTACGCAATTATTTTGTTCATCCTTTCTCCCAACTGAAATCATGTTCCTTATTTTGTCTTCAGGTAGCTCAACCCTCAGTGTCCCATACATACCCTCTACGACGAGGACGACCCCCTCTATGAGGTGAACATCCTCAAAATCGCCGAGGTCACCCTCGAAGAGAACCTTTTCAACCGAAGAGTTCATGATGGTAAGATTTTTCATGTAATTCTTCGACTTCAGCTCGATGGAAAAACCGTTGATAACACCGTTTTTCCTCATCTTCTATCTCACCGTTGACCCATCCAAACATACGTAGCAAAGAAAATCAGGCTAGACACACAGATCTTCATGTCCCTGTCAAGGCTGAAATCCGAGATATATAGTCATTGAAGGAAGATTCAAGAACTGCAAGGAGCGTTTATTACTCCTAATGATCTGTCATGCCCTCGGAACTTGAAACATTCTGCGAGCTACTGTTCGAGGCATCCAACGAGGACAGACTTCAGATCCTGAGCCTCCTCACAGAGGAGCCTATGAATCTGACCACGCTTTCAAAAAGAGTCGGCATAGGCACGCAGGAGATTAGCAGACACGTCTCAAGGCTGACAGAGTCCGGGACCATTAAGCGGGAGCCAGATGGACTCAACCATATCACCTCTTACGGGAGGCTGGTCCTCAAACAGTTCTCTGGTTTGAAGTTCGTTTCGAGGAATAGGCATTATTTTAACGACCACGCAGTCGATAAATTGCCTGAGCAGTTCATCAGTCGGCTCGGTGAACTCACAGAATCAGACTATCTCGAGGACACAATATTGGTCTTCGACCATGTTGAGAGAATGATAAAGGAGTCCGAGGAGTATGTTTACAGGATCACCGACAGATACCTTACATCGTGGTTCCAAGCAATAGATGAAGCCCTTCAACGCGGCGTTGAATACAGGCTTCTTTCCCCCGAAGACGTAGTGGTTCCGCCAAATTTCAAATATGGACCCATAATGACCAAGGCGAGGATAAACAATCAATTCCAGGTTGGATCCATTCCGGGTCCTGATGTTTACATAGCCATGTCTGAGAAGGAGGTAGCGGCGCTAGCCTTCCCCAATATCAAAGGGAAGATTGACTACTATGGCTTCTCCTCGAAAGATCCAAGGTTTCATAGATGGTGCCATGATTTGTTTAATTACTATTGGGACAGATCAAAACCGAAGCCGAGGGAAACCATCTCTCTCTGGGGCACTTTGGAAAAAAACGAATAAATCTTCTACCTACATCGTTGGAAAGCAGCTTGACATCACGAAGAGGTGTCGAGGTTGCAGCCCAACCTTCTGCGAGGAACGCCTTCTACCGGAGGCTCACAGCTGCTTCCTTAGGTATCAGGTGAGGAGGGAGCGGACCGAGAAGATTTTCTGGGTTTCGGGATCATCGTCCTCGCCGTGGTTGCAGGCTTCATCTACTACCTGGTCAACTTCAACTGGAGATTGGTGCGGCTAGCGCGCTGCACTTATCTGCCTTAGCCTCTCGTAGAGGACCAGCGCGGCGGCGACGCCCACGTTCAGGCTCGGAACTGACCCGTGCATAGGTATCCTGACGACGGAGTCGCACTTGCTGAGGAGGGTCGGGCTTATCCCCTGCCCCTCTCCGCCGAGGACGAGGGCGACGGAGCCCGTCAGGTCCTCTTTCCAGTAGTCGGCGGAGCCGGAGGTGTCGACGCCCACGATCCTCGCCCCGCCCTCCTTCAGTATCTTCACGGCCGGGTAGAGGCTCTCCCTGGCGACGGGTACGCCGGCGGCTCCCCCCATGCTCACCCTGAGTACCGTGGATGTTAGCCCTACGCTCTCCTTCTTCGGAACCACGACGGCGTCGACCCCCGCCGCGTCCGCCGTCCTCAGGATAGAGCCGAGGTTCTGCGGATCCTGCACGCCGTCGAGGACGACGATGCAGACATCCCCCTTCACCTTGTCTAGGATGCCCCTCAGGGAGGCGTATCCTAGCGCCTCGGCGAGGGCGATCACGCCCTGATGCCTGCCCGTCTCCGACATCGAGTCGAGCCGACGCCGATCAACGAACTCCACGCCGATCCCCTTCCTCCGGGCGAGGTCGATGATCTCCTTCACCCGCCTCTCACCCTCGGAGCCCGAGGCGACGAGCAGCCTCCTCACGCCGCCCCGCTTCAGCGTCTCGTAGACAGGGTTACGCCCCTCGACCTGACTCAAGCACCATCAGACCCAGAGTGGCTTCCACCCCAGATATACCCATCGCCAGTCGCAGATCATAAAAAACAGTTACCTGTAGCAGCATGCCGTAGGGTGTAGCGGAAGACACTGAGGTGTCTCTCCGAGAAGAAGCGCATCTGAGGAAACCGTGAGCACAAGGAGTTCTCACGAGGCGAGTGATGAGATTTTTTCGCCAGATAATAGCTGGCTTGTTATGACGCCCTGTGAAAAAACATAGGGGGTATCGTATAATGCATGAAAAAAAACGCCATTCAACGAGTCGGAGGACATTCAACCAACTAGGCCCAGGCCGTGAAGTAATCGTAGACGTTCCTCGAGACCCCGGCGATGGCTTCTTCCGCGGCGTTGACGTCACCGACCTCGTTCGTGAAGCAACTCAGCGCCCACCTCTCACCGGAGCCGAGCAGCGTGACGATTCCGACGTCGTTCCTGAGCCTCAGCCTCGTACCCTCTTTGTGGCAGACCCTCACCATGTCGCGTGGCAGGTACTTCGCGATCCTAGCCTCACCGGTCTGGCACTTCGCCATCAGCCCCATGATCGCGTCGCAGCTCCCCCTGCCCGCCGCCCTGCCCTCGGCGATGAGCCCCAGCAGCCCCGTCATCTCGTCCGCGGTTGAGACGTTGTTCCGAGTCTTGGCCGTGAAGCCGCCCCTCCGCCTCGCCTCAGCGGCCAGCCCCTCGTACCTCGCCAGCGTCCTCTCCTCGTCGGGGAGGTCGGAACCGCCGACGCCGTCGAAGATGATGTCCCTGCAGCTCGCGGAGACCACCGTCTTCTCGAGCCCGAGGCCACGCATCGCGGAGTTCACCCTCTCCACGCCGACGAGGCCCAGGATGACGTCGGTGGCCGTGTTGTCGCTCACGATCATCATCAGCGTCGTGAGGTCGGAGAGGGTGAGCTCGAGGCCCTCCGAGAGCTCACGTAGGATACCTGAGCCGGGCACCTTGTCCGCATCCCTCAGAACGTACCGCTCGTCGAGGCTAACCTCGCCCCTCTCCACCTGCCTGTAGAGCTCTACGACCAGGGGGACCTTGAAGACGCTCGCCGTCGGCAGAACCTCCTCACCATTGACCGAGGCGGCCTCCCCCTTCCCCAGGTGTTTCACGGAGAAGGCGTAGACACCTTCGAGCCCCCCGATGCCGCTGAGAACCGCGTCCCTCAGAGCCATGGGTAATACTCAGCGTCGAAGCCTAAAACCCTACCCCGCAGCCTCGAACCCTTTTTAACCCTTCCGCCGGAGAGATAGGCGGTGACAAGATGAGCGAGAAGGAACCAGTCTACGTAGCCGAGGTCACATCCGTCGCCAAGAGCTGCGGCGCCGGCCACAGGGTCGGGGACAAGTTCGAGGTGAACACCCACCTCACGGGAGGCATATGCGGCTACTGCTACCACGACCTCTTCCCGACGCTGATGAACGTCTGCTACGGCGGCAAGATACCATGGATCGACCCGAAGGAGTTCAAGTACGAGTGCCCTGACCGCTGGAACGACGTCAAGTTCCGCGTCTACAGGAAGAAGTGACCACCATTTTTCCCCTTCGACAGTTTTAACCGACACCCCGAGGATCAATTAGCGATCAGGGTTGAAGCCGAAGGTTCTCGTCAGCACGGGGAAGATCAACTTCCCCGAGGACTTGGCCGCGTCCCTCAGTCCGCTGGCCGACGTCGCCTACGTCCAGGGCGACTACACCGAGCAGCTCAGAGAGGCCACCGCCGTGATAGTGAGCATGGAGGCGGTGAACGAAGCCTACCTGGCCAAGGCGCCCAAGCTGAAGGTCGTCGCGAGGTTCGGCGTAGGCTACGACACAGTCGACGTCGAGGCCTGCACGAGGAGGAGGGTCTACGTCACCCACACCCCGGATGTCCTGTCGGCCGCGGTCGCCGACATCACGTGGGCTCTCATCCTAGGCTTCATGAGGAGGATACCGGAGGCTGACCGCTTCACGCGCGAGGAATGGGGCAAAAAAGCCAGAGGCTTCCCGTTCGGCTGGGACCTCCCGGGCAAGACCCTCGGCTTCCTCGGCCTCGGCAGGATAGGGGCGGAGGCCGCGAAGCGGGCTCAGGGCTTCGACGTGAAGATGATCTACCACGACCCTGCGCCGAGGCCCGACCTCGAGAAGCTCTACGGGATCAAGCCCGTCGGCTTCGAGGAACTCCTCAGGACCTCGGACATCCTATCGATACACGTCCCCCTCATCCCCTCGACGAGGCACATCATAGGCGAGAGGGAACTCGCCATGATGAAGCCCGCGGCCCTCATAGTCAACACCTCACGGGGACCGGTCGTAGACCAGGACGCCCTGACGGAGGCGCTGGTGGAGAAGAGGATCGCGGGGGCCGCCCTCGACGTCTTCGAGGCGGAGCCCATACCCCTCGGCCACCCGCTGCTCAAGCTGGATAACGTCGTCGTCACCCCCCACATCGCATCGGCGACCTGGGAGACGAGGAGGCGGATGGCGGAGCGATGCGCGGAGAGCGTTAAGACTCTGCTTGAGGGGAAACGTCCACCTTTCACGGTGCCTGAGCAGAGAAACGCCTCATTCTAATAAAAATAAAGAAAAGGGATGGGGTTCCAGACGCCTACTTCAGGACGTTAAACTTCTTCTCCACGCCCGCCCAGTTGACGATGTTCCAGATGCCGTCAACGTACTCCGCGCGCCTGTTCTGGTACCTCAGGTAGTAGGCGTGCTCCCAGACGTCTATGACGAACAGCGGCACGTAGCCGGGCACCACGAGCTTCTGGTGGTTCTCCACCTGCATCACTAGAAGCTGCTTACCAACCGTATCCCAAGTGAGGACGGCCCAGCCCGAGCCCTCGACGGCTTTAGCGGCGGCGCCCATCTCAGCCTTCAGCTTTTCAAGGCTGCCGAAGTCCATCTTCACCCTGTCAAGGAACTTACCCCCCGTGGGTTCCTTGCTCTCAGCCTTCGGGCAGAGCCCCTCCCAGTAGAGGGCATGCAGGACAGCGCCAGAGCCGTGGAACGCCAGATCCCTATCGAGCGCCTTCACAGCAGCATAGTCTCCTCTCTCACGAGCCTCGGCGAGCTTCTTCAAAGTGGCGTTGAAGCCTGCGACGTAGGCGGCGTGATGCTTATCGTGGTGGAGCGCCACGGTCTCCTTGTCTATGATGGGTTCCAAGGCCTCATAGGCGTAGGGAAGCTTGGGCAGCACGTACTCGTTCAACCAGCTCAACCTCCAGAAAACAAGTTGATCTTCCTCACGGGCGAAAATAAACCTTAGCTAAGGGTTCGGGAAACGCTCATAAACACCTTAGAGGTGGAAGAGTAATGTATCGGGGGAACTCGGGTGGACGCCGCGTGGCAGAACATACTCCTGATGTTGCTCTGCTACGCCTATATCGTCGTCCTCATCCTCGTCTCCGATAGGCTACCCCTGCTTGAGGCGGCTAGGAGAAAATTTCTTCACGCGATGATCGGGAACCTCCCGTTCATAATTCCCTTCTTCACGGCGTCCATCTACCCGTTCCTCGTCGCGTCGCCCTTCATCCTCGTCACCTTCTTCGTCACCCCTTACTCACCGATCAAGGGGCTCGCAGAGAGGCTCCCCGGCCTGGCTAATATCACAGAGGAGGGTCATCACATGGGACTCGTCCTCTATGCCATCTCCTACAGCATCCTCGCCTACCTCTTCGGCGCCGAGCCCTATGTCATCGCCGCCGGCATCCTGCCGATGGCCTATGGCGACAGCCTCGCCGCCCTCGTCGGAGCCAAGTACGGGAGGCATAGGTACAGGGTGTTCGAGACGAAGAGCCTCGAGGGCTCAGCCGCGATGTTCGTCGGAAGCCTCGCGGCCCTCGGCCTCAGCCTCGTCTACTTCTCATACCTATACGGCTTCAGCCTCGGTAGCCAACTAATATCGATCCTCGCCGTCGCGGCGGTGGCAACGGTCGCCGAGGCGATCTCGCCCAAGGGGCTGGACAACATCGCCGTGCCCCTCACGTGCGCATTGACCTACGTGCTGATGGGTGGGGGAACCTAGGACGGGGGAGTTCGTAGTCATCGACGGCCTAGACGCCTCGGGGAAGAGCACCCAGGCCGAGATGCTCGTCCACTACCTCCGCGGCCTCGGGAAGACGAGCCTCCTACGCACCCACCCGTCTGACGACAACTTCTTCGGCGTCAAGTCCCGTGAGTATCTCTACCTCGAGGGAAAGAAGGCTCACATAGCCGCCGCCCTCTTCTACATGGTAGACGTCATCAGGTCCGTCGTCCTCTACAGCTGGAGGCGGGTCGACTACGTCGTCTTTGTCCGCTACCTGATGGGGACAGCCTACCTGCCTGACCCCCTCCACAAGCTGGGGTACCACTTCTTCGCCAAGATAATGCCGAAGCCGAGAAGGATGTTCTACCTTAACGTCTCCCCAAGCGAGGCGTTCAGACGCATAACGGCAAGTAGGGAGCGTAGGGAGCGCTTCGAGAAGAGGTCAGAGCTTGTGAAGATAGGCAGTAAAGCCCTGGAGCTTGCGAGGCAAAAGCCCTGGATCGTCCTCAACGGCGACAGCAGAGCGGGCGCGATCCACGACGAGATAAAGAGCCTGATGGGCTTCGTCTGAATTAGGCGCCCTTCTCAGACGACGTGTCGAGCCGTAGGACTATGAGGCTCCAGACCAAGGCGAAGCCGAGGAGGACCAGTAGAGGAGCCGCGAAGCCGTATCTTGTGTATAGGACCCCAGCGAAATATGGGGCAGGTATGCCCGCGAACCTGCCATAGGCGTCGAGTTTACCCAGAGCCGTCGACCTCTCCGAAGGAGGAACCTTCTCGGAGACGAGGCTCACCCAAGATGGCGTCCAGCACGCCGGGTCAAACGCGCTGAGGGCGTTGAAGAGGACGAACGCCTCGAAGCTACGGAAGATGCTGAAGCCGATATTGGTGGCGATGGCGAAGAGGCACGAGGCGAGGAGCATCGGCTTCCTGCCGACCCTGTCCGCGAGCTTTCCGAGAGGGATCGAAGAGACGCCCCAGACCAAGCTGAACGCCGTTGACATTATCCCGATCTGCAGCGTGTTAAACCCGTATGTGTCGACGAGGGCGCCGTTGAAGAGACCGTAGCCGGTGTTGTAGCCGAAGCCCATGGCCAGCATGATGGCGTAGAGGGGCAGTATCCTCCTCTCCGGGATTATGTATCTACTCAGGATCGTTCTCAGGTTCAACCCCCCTTCAGGTGCTTTGGGGTGATGAGTCTCCTTCGCGTAGAGGGAGAGTAGGATGAGCCCGGCCACGTCGCCGACGACGCAGACGTAGAAGATAGGGTAATAGCCGGCGACTATGGCGATGTAGCCGCCAGCCGAGGCGGCGACCATGTTGACGATCTGGGTTATCGCCATCAGCGTGCTGTAGGCCGTCGCCCTGTTCCCCGCCCCGACGGACTCGCTTATCAGCGTACTCCTGGCGGGGTTCGCCTGCATCCAGAGGGCGCTGAATCCGAGGAAGAAGGCGAAGACGAAGAGCAAGATGGTGTTGCCCGACGCGATGAGGACGACCATGGCGACGAGCCTGCTCGCGTTGGACAGGAGAAGAGCGGGCTTCCTCCCAATCCTGTCAGAGACGGCGCCCCAGAAGACGAGGCCGGTGGCTGTGCTCAGGCTGATGACGCTCTGGATGACGCCAAGCTCGGTGATGCTGAGCCCCAGCGCGAGGACGTAGGGTTGAAAGACGACGTACATCATGCCGAAGCCTAGCTGGGAGACGAGGAGCTGGACGGCCATCACCCTGATGTTACCCTCTAATGCCAGGAACCGGCCCAGACCGCCCATTGCAGCCATGAACAGGATCGGAAGAGGCGGCTCAGGTTAAAAAGGGGATGCCGCCTAGCTACCCACCGAAGACCTCGCGGAACAGAGCGACGTTCCTCTTCACGTCGGCGATGTCGTACATTCCTATGTTCCACGCGTCGATGAAGTCGCCGTAACCTAGCGCGTACCTGATGCAGGCTTCTGCTTCGTCCCTGTACCTGCCGGCGTTCAGCACCTTGATCACGTATGTGCCCTTGCCCGCGTCGTGAAGGTCACATATGGCCTGAAGGTGCTCCCCGAGGGTGCCGTCGACGACCACGGCCCCGTGCCTGTTCAGGGACGTGCAGACGACATCGATCTCCGGCACGTCGAGCGCCTCTCTGAGGACCCTCGTGCTGTGGGTCGAGAGGGCGACTGCCCTGACCTCTCCGGTCTCCTTCGCCTCGACGAAGGCCCTGAGGGCCCCCATCCTGCCCTCAAGGTTCTCGGACCTGTACTCTCGGTCGGAGGCGTCCCTCCTGACGACGGTCTTCCATGGGAGGTTGTGGAGGAACATGAGGTCAACGTAATTGGTGCCCAGGCTGCGGAGGCTGAGCTTCACGGCTTCGAGACCCTCTTCGTATGTGGCGGCGTTCGACTTGTCCGCGACTACAACATCGCCACGCTTTACCCGCCTGAGCCCCTCAGCGACATGGGGGTGGGTCCCGTAGTCCTCGGAGGTGTCCCAGAAGTTGACGCCCAGCTTCGACGCCTCGGCGAGTATCCTGCCCCCCTCCTCCGGCGTCTTGTCCCCCTGGCCCCTGTCGTCGTCCGGTCCCTTCTTCAGCGCGAACGGTTCAGTGCCGTAGCAGAGCCTGCTCACTGTTAACCCGCTGCTCCCAAGCCTCACCCTTTGCACCCGACCACCAACTAGGACTTATGTTCAACCCTTACATAAAATGCGACCAAAACCCCAGAGACCAAGTAAGCATCGAAAGAGCAGGGAAAACTGTCGCTTCGCTGAAAAGAGATGAAAAAACTCCAATTGATCGCCTCAGGCCCAAAAAGGTGCGGATAGTCGCTGAAAACGCATAAAAAAAGCGTGACGAAGAGAGTGTTGGGCTCCGGTTCACTTGAGCTGCTTACCCTGGACCTCGAGGAGTCTGTCGATCTCCTCCTCGGTGTTGAAGACGTTGGTCGAGACGCGGACGCCGCCTACGCCGCCGGCGTACCTGTGGGCGACGATTATTCCAGCTGAGGCGAGGGCGGAGACGCTTCTCTGGTTGACCTCGTAGCGCCCCGTCGTGTAGGTGACGAGGCCGGCCCTATTCTCAGGCTCCAGCGGCGTGTTCACCTTGACACCGAGGCTTCTGAGACCGTCGATTAGGTAGCCGCTCAGCCGCTTAACCCTCCTCTCGACCTGCCCCTTGTCGAGGCTGTTCCAGAAGCCTAGGCAGGCGTTGAAGCCCCATAGCGCCTCCTCGGAGACGCAGCCTGAGTCGAACTTCTCAGCCGTCCTGAGGAGAGGCTTCTCGTAGCTCGCGAGGTTGTCGTGGTCTGCGTACAGCCAAGGCTGTCCTATCTTGGCGATATCGTCGACGGTCATATAGAACCTGTACGACGGGTCGTAATCGCCTATTAGGCTTCTTCTCACATATAGGACGCCTGCCATCGTGGGGCAGCAGAGCCACTTCTCGCTCCCGAAGGTCATGAAGTCGACGCCGTCAGCGTGGACGTCGACCTCCGTCGGCCCCACCGCCTGATAGGCGTCGTCGACCACGACGGCGCCATGGTCGTGGGCGACCTCTGAGATCGTCTCCATGTCGTACTTCAATCCGCTAGTCCACTCTACCCTGCTGATGCAGACGACCCTTGTCCTATCATCCACCGCCTTCTCGAAGTCGCTGAGCTCGATACGTCCGTCGTGGTGAGCGATGCGCCTGATCTCGACGCCCTTCGCCTTGTACGGGAGCCAGACGAAGACGTTTGAGGGGTAGGCGAGGTCGGTGACGACGATGTTCTCTCCCTTCTTCAGCTTCGACATGCCTGCGACGGTGTTGAGGCCCTGGCTGACGCGGGTGACCCAACAGACCTCGTCCGGGTCAGCGCCTATCAGCTTCGACGCCTCAGCCTTCGGCTCCGGCATCCTCGGTGAGCCGTCCTCGCACATCTTGAATCTCCACCAGTCCTGGACGGCGTCGTGGACGCGCCTTAGAGCGGGGCCATGAGCGGCGCTGTTAAGATAGGTCTTGTATTTTAGGATAGGGAACTCGTCCCTCAGCTTCACGATCTCACTGTCGACATTCATCGCTTTCACGGAGTATTGCAGGTTCGGACGGGGATTTAAAATGGGCGTAGGGGCCAACCCCTTTAAACCGGCTCGACCGAGTGATCGCCATGGAGTTCTACGAGGTCGTCAGGACGAGGCGGAGCATAAGGAGATTCAAGCCAGACCCTGTACCCGATGATGTTCTGGAAAAAATCCTTGAGGCCGTCAGAATCGCGCCCTCAGGAAGCAACAGGCAGCCCTGGAGGTTCATCCTTGTCAAGGACCCGGCCATGAGGAAGAGGGTCGCAGAGGCTTGCGGCGGCCAGAGGTGGATAGCGGAGGCGCCCGTGGTCGTAGTCGGCTGCGGGAGCGACATCAAATACAACCGCGGTGGATGGATGGGGGACAGGAGCGTCCTCGTCGACGTCGCCATAGGCTTCACACACCTCATCCTCGCCGCGAGGGCGGAGGGCCTAGGCACATGCTGGATAGGAGACTTCGACAACGCCGGGCTCAGGGAACTCCTCGGCATCCCGGAGGACGTGAACGTAGCCGCAGTCTCGCCGCTCGGCTACCCGAAGGACGGCAGATTCGCGGAGCCTGGTAAGAGGAAGACCCTCTCCGAGATAACCTCGGTCGACAGGTACTAGGGTGACCCGACTTGGCTAAGATCAGGCTCGTCGTCTTCGACATGGCCGGCACGACCGTCGACGACATCATCGACGGCGTCCCCCTCGTGCTGAGGAGCTACGACGAGGCGTTCAGGCGCCACGGCGTCGAGGTCCCCATGGACGTGCTCAACGACATGAGGGGCAGGGACAAGAAGGAGGTCATCGAGGAACTGGGCCGCTCAAAGGCTTCGGAGATCTATGAGGACTTCCTTGCCATTCTCCACGAGAAAACTGGTAGGGTCAGGGAGATCGCTGGGGCTAGCGACGTCTTTAGGGCGCTCAGGGCGGAGGGGGTCAAGGTCGCCCTCGGCAGCGGCTTCCCGGCGACCGTGACCCAGGAGATAGTGGATAACTTGGGCTGGAGCGGACGCGACCTAGTAGACTACTGGACTTGCAGCGAGATCGTAGGAGAGAACAGGCCGAGCCCGGCGATGATAAGGATGGCGATGAGGCACACGGGCGTCAGGGACCCTGCTCAGGTCGTGAAGGTAGACGACACGGCCATAGGTATTGAGGAGGGCCACAACGCCAAGTCCTTCACAATCGCCGTCCTCACGGGCACCCAGAGGAGAGAGAGGATCGATGCGGCGAAGCCCGACGCGGTCCTCCCCAGCGTAAGGGAGCTCCCGGCCTTCCTCGGGGAGCGTAAGATGATCTGAGCCCCTAGCTCTCCTTTCTCTCCGGCTCTTTGACGTAGAGGTAGATCATGAGAAGCGGCGCCCAGATCAGGGCGAGCTGCATGTAGAACGGGGAGCCGTGGCTCACGTTGTCGTACATCCAGCCGCCGAGGAGCTGCCCGACGGCGAGGGCTATCATGTTGAAGAAGCCTGTTGAGCCGTTCACCTTCCCCCTGTGCTCTTTTGGCACGAGGTCGGCGAAGAGGGCGCTGCCCGCGCCGTTCACGAGGATCTGGAGGAGGCCGACGAGGCTCATGGCCATGATGAGCCTCCAGAAGTCGCCCCAGATGAAGAGGGGGACGGCGACCGCCCAGAGGAGGAACGCGGCTATTAGGGGCTTCTTCTTCCCGACCTTATCTATGATCTTGCCGCTTGGGATGGCGAGGACGATCATGGAGACGAACAGGGCGGTCATGATGTAGCTGAAGGGGACCTCGCCTATGCCTAGGTCCTTTATGATGTACAGGGTGAATACGGGCTGGAATGTGCCTATTATGAAGCTCGTCATGGTGTTCGCAACGAAGAGGACGAAGGCCGACCTGGGGACTAGCTTCCAGACGTTGACGCTCTCCCTCATGGACCTGGGATATGAGGCCGTCATCTCCGATAGGTTGATCCTCGTCGGCTTCTCGACGGTCTCCTTGAGCCTCGTGCGCATGAGGGCGGCGCCGAGGAAGCCGGCCATCATCAGGCCGTAGCCCAGCCTCATGCTGGGGACCAGGCCCATCTGGACGTAGAGCAGCCCGGCTATCAGCGGGGCTGGCGTGGTCGAGACACTGGCTATGAGGTTGATGATGCTAAACGCCATGCCCCGCTTCTCCTTCGGCACCGAGTCTGCGACGATGGCGTTGAGCGCCGGACCGTAGATGTTGGTTACGCCGACTGTCACGGCACCGAGCAGTATCCACTCCCAGCTCGGGGCTAGGACGTAGAAGATGCGGCCCATCGCCGCCACGAAGGTCATGGTCGATATGAGCCATCTCCGTCCGTACTTGTCCGCTAGGTAGCCGCCTGGGATCTGGACGAGTCCACGGGCCACCATCTCGACGGCCCCGATGAGGCCTATGCTCGCAGCTGTGCCGCCGAGGGCCTGGACGTAGAGGGGGTAGTAGGTGGCCGGCATCTCGCTGAAAAAGTCGAGGATGAGCCAGCTCAGCACCATGATGAGGAAGTTGCCGGCTATGAAGCCGAACTCTGAGTGGAGCCGGCGTAGCAGTCCGTTCTCCTCGTGCTGATCTGAG
>Ga0315281_10008872_pt1 | contig 14018 bp, 8 predicted proteins | sample YL17G07_0_MG_FD_204540 | JGI IMG/M metagenome (GOLD analysis project Ga0315281, IMG submission 204540) | Sediment microbial communities from Yellowstone Lake, YNP, Wyoming, USA - YL17G07_0 | ecosystem: Environmental > Aquatic > Freshwater > Lake > Sediment | place: USA: Wyoming | collected...
GCGCGACGTGCGCGCGCTCGCCGCGGCCGCGCTCGACGCGCTCGCGGGCTTCGACGGCTTCGACGTTCGTCACGACTACGCGTCGCCCGTGTCGGCGGCGGTTGCGGCTCGCCTGATCGGCGTGCCCGCCGAGGACGCGCCGGGGCTGGCCGCGCTGGTGAACCGATTCGTGCAGCGCGTTCCCGGTCAGTCCGGTATCAGCGAAGAAGGGTGGGCCGCGCACCGCGAGATGGCCGCATATCTCCAGGGCATCGTCGCGGTGCGGCGGCGGCGAGCGCCCAACGACCCGCCCGACATCGTCGACGGCCTGCTCGGGCTCGAGATCGCGGGCGCACCCCTTGACGACGCCGAGATCGTCGACCAACTCGTCACGCTGTTCATGGGCGGCACCGAGACCCTGCCCAAGGTGCTCGCCGGTGGCGCGTACCAACTCTGGCGTCACCCCGAGCAGCGTGGCGCGCTCGTTGCCGACCCGTCACTCGTCGCCGCTGCCTTCGACGAGATGTTGCGCTACGAGTTGCCGCTCCAGTTCGTCGGTCGCACGTTGCTCGTCGACCGGGTCGTCGCGGGTCAACCGATGCGCGCGGGCGAGCGCGTCGTGTTGCTCCTGATCTGCGCGAACCGTGACCAGCACGAGTTCGTCGAGCCCGACCGTTTCGACGTCGGCCGGAAGATGGAACGCCACCTCGGGCTCGGTCACGGCGCACACGTGTGCATCGGCGCCCACGTCGCGCGCCTCGAGGGCGTCGTGATGATCCAGGAACTGCTGGCGCGGTTCCCGCGCTACGAGATCGACGACACCGCCCTCGTGCGCGAGGCGTCGGAGTTCCACGTGGGATGGGCCGCCATGCCGATCACGTCCGGAGGAGTTGCGGGTGCCTGACATCGAAATCTTGATCGACGGGCTCGACTTCGGTGAGGGACCCCGGTGGCACGACGGCCGACTCTGGTACTCCGACTTCTACCAGCACCGTGTCTCCGCGGTCACCGTCGACGGCGAACGCGAGACGATGCTCGAGCTCGACGACCACCCGAGCGGACTCGGGTGGCTTCCCGACGGGCGGCTGCTCGTGGTCTCCATGCAGCAGCGCAAGGTGCTGCGCGTCGAGATCGACGGTTCGATCGTCGAGCACGCGGATCTCTCCGGCGTCGCGACCGGTCGCTGTAACGACATGGTGGTGGCCGCGAACGGCAACGCGTACGTCGGGAACTTCGGGTTCGACGTGTGGGCACGCGGCCCCGAGACCGCTCGGAAGGTGCAGAACGCCGCACTCGCGCTCGTGCGGCCCGACGGCTCGGTCGAAGTGGCGGCTGACGATCTCGCGTTCCCGAACGGAAGCGTGATCACGCCCGACGGCGACACGCTGATCGTCGGCGAGTCGCTCGGTCGCCGTTTCACCGCGTTCGGAATCGGTGCCGACGGCGCGCTCGGCAACCGCCGGGTGTGGGCCGAACTTCCCGGCATCTCTCCTGACGGATGCACGCTCGACGCCGAGGGTGCGATCTGGGTTGCCAACGCCACCGGAACCGACGTCGCGCGCGTGCTCGAGGGCGGCGAGATCACCGATCGCGTCGACGTCGGACAGCCGACGTTCGCGTGCGCGCTCGGCGGCGACGACGGTCGCACGCTGTTCCTGGTTTCCGCCGACGCCTCGAACGAACCCGACGTGGCCGGCAAGGGCACCGGCGTGATCCGGAGCATGCGCGTCGCGGTTCCCCACGCCGGCCTGCCGTGACCGGTGGGTGACGGCAGCACCGATCATCACCGATCAGCAGGGATCAGGGATCGATCGGTCGGTTCGTCCAGCGGCGCCCCTCGCGCCGGTTCGTGCGGAACCACCCGCCGGCCGCGCCCGTGCCCCCGTCGGTCAGCAAGGTCTGGCCCACGATGAACTCCGACAGGTCGCTGGCGAGGAACAGGATCGCGCGCGCCTGGTCTTCGGGTTCACCGCGTCGACCCAGCGGCGCCCAGATCGGCCACAGGTTCCTGCCGCCGGTGTCGAGTTGCTCGTAGTCGACCTGCTGTGACTGCGTGAGGTCGGGTCCGACGCCGTTGACGCGCACGCCGCGACCCGCGACGTCGACGGCCAGACACTTCGTGAAGTGGATGACGGCCGCCTTGAACGCGCCGTAGACGGGATCGGGTGGGTAACCGCGGGCGCCTTCGACCGACGACACGTTGACGATCGCGCCACGTTGTTGCTCGAGCATGGCCGGGAGGAATGCTCGGGTGACCCGGAACACATGGAGCAGGTTGATCTCGTAGAGGTCCTGCCACCCGTTCGGCTCGCTCCGGTCGAACGGCGTCGTGCGTAGGTAGTGGCCCACGTTGTTCACGAGCACGTCGATGCGACCGTGAGTGCCGAGCACGTGGTCGCGCAGGCGATCGACGTCGTCGGGCACGCGCACGTCGGTGACGAACGTCTCGGCGTTGCCGCCCGCCGCGACGATCACGTCGGCCGCTTCCGCCGACGCGGGCGCGTCGACGTCGGCGATCACGACGGTGGCGCCGTGTTCGGCGAAGAGCGCGGCCGTCGCGCGGCCGATCCCGTGCGCGGCGCCAGTGACGACCGCGATCCGTCCGTCCAGGAGAGGCTCCACTGCCGGAAGCGCGTCAGCTCATCGAGCGGCGGAGGGCCTGGTTGGCGTTCTCGGGAAGCTCGGTGAGGGGCGCGGCGATCTCGGCGACGGTCGGGCCCACGCGCTCGGCCTCCGGCGCGAGCGCGTCGAGGTCGAAGTCGTAGAGCTCGGCGGCGTTGCCGCCCAGGATCCGCGCCAACTCGTCGGGCGGTGTATCGGAGAACACCTGGCGCAGGTGCTCCTTGGTGAAGGGGTAGGTGCCTTCGTCGTGCGGGTAGTCGCTGCCCCACATGAAGTGGTTGGGAGCGAGCGCCGAACGCGCGGCGGCGTCGGGCGGACGGGGCTGGCTCGCGCCCACCCAGAAGTTCTGCTGCAGGTACTCGGTCGCGGTCTTCGACATCACGTGCTCGTCCCCATAGCGCAACTCGCCGATCGATTTCGTCTCACGAATGCTGTTGATGACCTGGTCGAGTTGCGCGCACACCTGCGGGATCCACGCGCATCCCATCTCGGTGAGCGTGAAGCGAAGCTTCGGGAAGCGCTCGAACACGCCCCCGAGGATCGTGTGGACGAACGGGCGCTGCGAGTAGTAACCGGTCTCGGTGATGTAGAGCAGTTGGCTCACCGGCAGCGGGCCGTAGTCGGGGTTGCCGGTGCCGCCGTGGCAGTTCACGACGATCTCGAGGTCCTGGCAGACCTCCCACAGCGGGTCGTAGTAGGGATCGTACAGGTGATGAACCCACTTCACGTCGGGGGGAACGTTCGGCAGCAGCAGCCCGCCGCGCAGGCCGTGCTCCTTGATCCACTTGGCGTCGTCGATGGCGTCGTCGATGTCGTTGAGGAAGATCTGGCCCACGCCCGCCCGGCGTTCCGGGTACTCGGCGCAGAAGTCGACCAGCCAGCGGTTGTGCGCACGGACACCCGCGAGCCGGTGCTCGTATTCGTCGGGCGGGGGCGGCGCCGCGAACAGCACGAAGCTCGGGAAGAAGGGCGGCACGGTGTTCGGGAAGACCACCTCGCCGACGACGCCGTCGTGTCCCTGGTCGTTCCAGCGCCGGTCGCTGTCCCAGTTGCGGACACGGTCGCTCGTGTCGCGGAGGTCCTTGAACGGGTTCTTGTACTTGTTGCGCCACGCGTCGAAGTCGTCGAGGTAGGCCTTGTCGAGGTACTCGCGGTACTGGGCGTGGCTCCCGCCGGCATGCGTGTCAGCCGAGATGATCGTGTAGTGGTCGGTCGGCTGCATGGTCTTCGTGGCCATCGGGGTCCTCCTCTGACTCCGCGCTCACGGAGCCCACTTGTGTGCCCACAGTGCAGCACATCCCGCGCGTCGGTGGCCAAGTGCAGAGACCCCGCGGATCGGGTGATCCGCGGGGTCTCGCGTCAGGTCTGACCGATATTCCCGGCGTCTAACAGTTGTTGCCGCCGCCGCCACTGCTCCCGGTGATGCCGTGGCCGCCTCCGCTGCCGCATCCGCCGGACGTGTTCCCGCCGCCACCGCCACCACCAGCGCCGACGCCACCACTACCACCGCCGCTGTTGCCGGCGGCGAAGGCCGATCCGACGAGCCCATAGGACATGCCGAGCGCACCCACCATGGCGAGTGCCGCGACTGCCCGGCGGGTCCTGCTCCTCGTGATGCGCCGCTCTCTCCGTGTCTGCATGCGGGTTCCTTTCCCGATTCCGCGAGGTGGCCCCCCGCGGCCTGCCGTGTCATTCCGTAACCGTCGGTGCCGCCCGGAAGGGTACGCCCCATCCGAGGTCAGAACAGGCCGAGGTCAGAACAGGCCGAGGTCAGAACAGGCCGAGGCCAGAACAGGCCGAGGCCAGAACAGGGCGGTCAGTCGTCCTTGAGGGCCACCGCGTTGGGGGTGACGTTCATCTTGGGTTCGTAGTCGGCGACCTCGATCGTGCGCGCCTCGCGGTCGAACAACTGGTGGAGTTGGGTGCGGCACTGCGGGCAGAGGCCGTAGAAGCGCATCGGCGCGCTCTGCCCGCACCGCATGCAGTCCATCTCGACGGGCGCGAGGTCGATCTCCAACCTGTTCCTCCGGTCTCGGACGAGCGGAGGGAGAGTGTGGCGCGGCTCCAGACACGGTTGGCGGATGGTCGCGTCCGGGCTGCGTAGCCTGTCGGCGTGGCGGAGTCGTTCGAGCCGGCGTACTTCGAGTCGGCGGATCCCTCCGACCTGACCGTCCTCACCGACCGGGATCGAGCCGGCGCAGCGCGCTCGCACCGTGAGTTCGCCGCGGTTCGAGCACCCGGAACCGATCTGATCCGGATCCTCAACCCCGTTCGCGCGATCGACGGATGGGAGTCGCCGCACAGCGTCGTCGAGATCGTCACCGACGACATGCCCTTCGTCGTCGACAGTGTGACCTCGCTCCTCGCCCGCCAGGGTTACGAGCTGCATCTGCTGATCCATCCTGTCCTGTCGGTGCGCCGCGATGTCCAGGGGCGGCTCGAATCGGTCGAGCCGGTCACCGCGAGCGCCGGCACCGCTCCGCGTGAGTCGTTCGTGCACGCCGAGATCGATCGCGAGAGCGACGCGACGGTCCTCGACTCGCTCGTCGCGACCATTGCCGGCGTGCTCGCCGACGTTCGTGTCGTCGTGGGCGACTGGCAGCCGATGCGCGATCGCGCACTCGATCTGGCGGCCACGCTTCGCGAGCGTCCACCGCCGACCGCCGACGGCGGCGACGTCGCCGAGGCCGCGGCATTCCTCGAGTGGCTGGCCGACGACCACTTCACCTTTGTCGGCGCCTGTGACGAGACCGGCTTGGTGCCTTTCGGCATCGTCAAGAGGCGCGTGCCGTCGGGCCTTCCCGTGTTCGGCCACGAGCCATTCGTGCTCACGCTCACGAAGGCACTCGAACATTCGACGGTGCATCGTTGCGCGCCGCTCGACTTCATCGGCGTCAAGCGTTTCGACCGCGCGGGTGTCGTGGTCGGTGAGCAGCGCTTCTTCGGGCTGTACACCGCGAGCGTGTACACCGAGGCCACCAGTGAGTTGCCGGTCCTGCGCCGGAAGACGGCTCAGGTGATCGCGCGCGCCGGCTATCCCCCGAAGGGTCACGACGGTCGCACTCTCGTCAACGTTCTGGAGACGTTTCCGCGCGACGAGATGTTCCGTGTCTCTACTGATCGACTCTTCGAGCTTGCCGTCGGGATCATGCGCCTCGGTGAACGTCGTCGAGTCAGGCTGTTCGCCACCCCCGACGAGTTCGGGCGCTTCGTCTCGAGTCTGGTCTACCTCCCGCGTGACCGGTACACGACGCCGGTCCGGCTCGCGATCCTCGACGAGCTGCGCCGTGCGTTCGGGGGGACCGACGTCGACTACACGGCCCTCGTGACCGAATCGGTGCTCGCCCGCTTGTACGTGGTCGTGTCGACTCCCGACGCACCGCCCGAGGGCGTCGACGCATCCGTGGTCGAACGGCGACTCGGCGAGATCGTCCGATCGTGGAGCGACGACCTGCGCGACGCGCTCGTCGCCGAACGCGGAGAGGAGGGCGGCCTCCGCGCGTTCCGGATCTGGGGCGACGCCTTCCCGCCCGGATACCAGGACGACGTCGTCGCCGAGGACGCCGTCGCCGACATCGCGCGGCTCGAAGCGTGTGAGCACCTGGAGATCAGCCTCGGCACTGGTGCCGGCACTGGTGCCGGAGAAGTTGGAGCCATGCACGACGACGGCATCGTGCGACTGAAGCTGTACCGCTCGGGGACACCCCTGGTTCTCTCCGACATCATGCCGGTCCTCGGACATCTCGACGTCGTCGTGGTCGACGAGCGTCCGTACGCGATCACTCCCGACGGGTCGGCGGCCCGGTGGATCTACTCGTTCGGGGTCCGCGCCGCATCGGGCCGGGCTCTCGCCGACCGCGCCGCGCAGGCTCGCGTCGCGGAGCTGTTTCTCGGTCTGTGGGGCGGCGACATCGAGAACGACGGCCTGAATCGCCTCGTGCTGCGCGCCGGGCTCTCCGCCCGCCAGATCGTCGTGGTCCGCGCGCTCGTCAAGTACCTGCACCAGGCCGGCATGCGCTTCACCGAGGCGTTGTTTGCCGACGCGCTCGCGGCGAATCCGGTTCCGGCACGGTTGCTCGTCGATCTCTTCGAAGCGCGTTTCGATCCGGAGGTTCACGACGACGTGCGCCGCGCACGCACGGACGAGCTCACCAGCGAACTGGCTCGCGAGATCGACGCGGTCGCAAGTCTCGACGAGGATCGCATCCTGCGCGCACTCGGCGAAGTGGTCCACGCCGCGGTGCGCACCAATGCGTACCGGCCCGGCGCCGAGGCGCTCGTGATCAAGCTCGATCCGGCCCGGCTGTCGTTCCTCCCGCCTCCGACGCCGCGGCACGAGATCTGGGTGTACGCGCCGCGTGTCGAAGGAGTGCACCTGCGCGGCGGCGCCATCGCGCGCGGCGGTATCCGTTGGTCCGACCGGCGTGACGACTTCCGCACCGAGATCCTCGGCCTCATGAAGGCCCAGACGGAGAAGAACGCGGTCATCGTCCCGACCGGTGCGAAGGGCGGCTTCGTCGTCAAGCGCCCGCCGAACGACGCTGCGCGGCTCCGCGACGAGGTGCTCGCCTCATACCGCACGTTCATACGGGGCCTCCTCGACGTGACCGACAATCTCGTCGACCGGACCGTCGTGGCCCCGCCGGGGGTCGTCCGTCACGACAACGACGACCCGTACCTGGTCGTCGCCGCCGACAAGGGCACCGCCGCGTTCTCCGACGTGGCCAACGAGTTGGCGGACGAGTACGGGTACTGGCTCGGCGACGCGTTCGCGTCCGGCGGATCCGCGGGGTACGACCACAAGGAGATGGGGATCACGTCGCGCGGCGCGTGGGTCTCGGTCCGCGCGCACTTCCGCGCGATGGGCGTCGATGCCGACACTGCCCCCGTCACGGTCGTCGGGATCGGTGACATGTCGGGTGACGTGTTCGGAAACGGAATGCTCCGTTCGCAGCACCTTCGCCTGATCGCGGCATTCGACCACCGTCACCTGTTCATCGATCCCGAGCCCGACCCTGCCGCGAGTTACGAGGAGCGGCTTCGGCTGTTTCGCCTGCCGCGGTCTTCGTGGGCCGACTACGACCCCGCGTCGATCTCCGCCGGTGGCGGTGTCTACGGGCGCGATGCGAAATCGGTGCCGATCTCGCCCGAAGTGCGGCGGGTGCTCGATCTCGATGCCGAGATGCTCACACCGGACGAGGTCGTGTCCGCGATCCTCCGGGCGTCGGTCGACCTGATGTGGAACGGAGGGATCGGGACCTTCGTGAAGGCGAGCACCGAGACACACGCGGAGGTCGGCGACCGCGCGAACGACGCGATTCGGATCGACGCCACCCAACTTCGGTGCAAGGTGGTCGCGGAGGGTGGGAACCTCGGGCTCACCCAGCGCGCACGTGTGGAGTACGCATTGACCAACCTACCGTTCGGGCACGGAACCGGCGGTCGGGTGAATACCGACGCCATCGACAACTCGGCCGGTGTCGACTGTTCGGACCACGAGGTCAACATCAAGATCCTCCTCCGTGACGCGATCGTCTCGGGAACGCTCAGGGCCGACGAACGCGACGCGCTGCTCACCGCGATGGCCGACAAGGTGGCCGCACTCGTGCTCGCCGACAACGAGGCGCAAACGAACGCCCTCGCGATCGCCGCGGTCGAGGCTGCGAGCCTGATCGGTGTGCACGCTCGGCAGATGGAACGCCTCGCTCGGGCAGGCACGCTGGATCGAGGCCTCGAACGGCTGCCCGATGCCAAGGCGCTCCAGGAACGGCATGTTGCCGGGCTCGGACTCACCGCACCCGAGCTCGCGGTGCTCCTCGCGTTCACGAAGATCGAATTGCAGCGAGATCTGATCCATTCGGACGTTCCCGACGATCCGTATCTTCGGCGCGACCTTCACGCTTACTTCCCGTCGGAGCTCCGCGAGCGGTTCGCCGACCTGATCGACACGCACCCACTCCGATCCGAGATCACTGCGACGGTCGTCGCCAACGCAGTCGTCAACCGCGCGGGAATCAGCTTCCTCTCCCGTCTCAACGACGAGACGGGCGCTCCCATCGCCGTCCTCGCGCTCGCCCATATCGCGGCGCGGGATGTGTTCGACATCTCCGCGATCTGGGACGCGATCGACGCGCTCGACCTGGTGGTTACGGCCGATGTGCAGAACCAGATGTTTCTCGGCACTCGCCGGCTGGTCGAACGTGCGGCGCGATGGTTGGTCAGGCACGTCGACCGTCTTGACCTCGAACCGACAGTGTCGCGGTTCCGCGCGCCCGTCGCCGAGGTGGTCGGTCGGCTTGCCGATCTGGTGGTCGGTGCCGACGCGGTGGCCTCGGCGGCCACCGCGAGGGAGCTGAGCTCCGAGGGTGTCCCCGCGGAGCTGGCGGCGCGAATCGCGTGGCTCGATCCCGCGATCGGCGCGCTCGCGATTGCAGATGTCGCGGCGGCGCGTCACGAGAGCGTCGAAGTAGTGGGAGGCGTGCACTTCGCGCTCACGGATCGGTTACGCCTCGACTGGCTCCGCGATCGCATCATGGCGTTGTCGCGCTCCGATCGGTGGCAGACCGAGGCCCGCGCTGCGCTCCGCGACGACGTCGCCGACCTCCATCGCCAGCTTCTGGAGCATGTACTCGACTCGCCCGTCTCGAACCGCGTCTCACCCGGTGCTCGTGCCGACCAGTGGGTGCGAGCTCACGCCGACGAGCTCACCCGGTACCGGACGGTGCTCGCCGATATCGAGGCGGGCGGTGTGTTCGACCTCGCCACCCTCGGTGCGGCCCGTCGCGAGCTTCGCCAGTTGTGTGGTGTCAGCGGAAGCGACTGAGGGCGGCGCGTCTGCGGTCGGCGAACAATGCCGCACGCGCCGCGTTCGCGCCGCACGCGCCGTGCACACCGCCGCCGGGGTGAGCCGACGCGGAGGCGAGGAAGAGCCCTTGTACCGGTGTTTCGGCCCGTCCGAGCCCGGGTACGGGACGGAACACGAGTTGCTGTGACAACGCCATCGTTCCTCCGCCGAGCGCGCCGCCGACGAGGTTCGCGTTGCGGGCCTCGAGCGCGTGGGGTGAGAGGAGATGGCGGGCGGTGACGAGCGCACGGAAACCCGGCGCGTGGGCCTCGATCTCGCGCTCGATCCGGTCGGCGAACCGCTCGGTTTCGTCGTCGCTCCACGTACCGCTGAGTTCGCCCCCGCCGTCGCCGCGCGGGTGCTGGGGTACGTGGGTGTAGGCCCAGACGGTCTCGGTCGGAGCCGGTGACCGCGTGGGGTCCGCCTTGTTCATCTGGCCGATCAGCACGAACGGATGCGCCGGGATACGGCGGGCTGCGAGGTCGGCCGCATACGCCATGACCCGGTCGCGACTGTCGGCGAGGTGGACGGTTCCCGCGCGGGTCGCGGGTTCTGCACGCCAGGGGATCGGCCCCGCCAGCGCCCAGTCGACCTTGAACGTGGCGTGGTCCCATTCGAACCCGTCGAGCGAGCGGACGAAACGCCGTGGGAGGTGGTCCTCGCCGACGAGGTCGCGGTAGAGCGCGGGTGCGCTGACGTCGGCGAGCACACCTCGGGGCGCGTCGAACGTGTCGCCGTCGGCAAGCTGCACCGCGACCGCGCGCCCGCCGTCGACCACGACGCGCGCGACGCGCGATGAACAACGCACCTCACCACCCCGCGCCGCGAGGCGCTGGATCAGCGCGTCGGTGAGCCGACCGGCGCCCCCTTCCGGAACGGGGAAGCCGTGCTGTTGACCGATGCAGGTGAGAAACCACGCGAGGAATCCGCTCGGCGGCGAATCGAGGTCGACGTCGCTGTGCAACGCGTTCCCCGCGAGCAGGAGCGCGCCGCCGACTCCGTCGAACTGCTCGTCGGCGAGTCGATGTACCGACTGCAGTGCGAGCCGGGTGAAGTCGAGCAGACCTCGTGGCCCGAGTGCGAGCGCGAGGCGGGAGGCGCCGCGCACCGGTGGAATCGGCGTGGTCATCGCCTGCATCAGGGGTTCGGCGACGCGTTCGTACCTCGAGTAGAGATCGCGCCACGAGCCGCCGTCTCGCGCGGAGTAGTCCTCGAGCGACCGGGCGGTCTCGTCCACCGACGTGGACAGCACCGCGCACTTGCCGTCGGCGGTGGGGTGGGCGAGCACGAGCGGCGCGCGCCTCCACCGCAGCCCGTAGCGGGTGAGGTCGAGCGACTGCATGACGGGAGAGGCGATGCCGAGGGGATAGAACGCGCTGAACACGTCGTGGACGAAGCCGGGGTGGGTGAGCTCGGCGCTTCGGACCGCGCCGCCCGGCTCGGGCTGCGCTTCGAGCACGAGCACCTTCCAACCTCGGTCGGCCAGCAGATTCGCAGCCACGAGCCCGTTCGGTCCTGCCCCGATCACGACCGCGTCGGCATGCACGCGAACGACGGTAGTGCAGTGCGCGGTCGTGAACGGAGAGCACTAACTTCCCGCTGATGGCCGACGGTACGAGCGTGCGCGAGCTCGCGAGCCGCAGCTGGGACGCCGTCGTCGTCGGTGGCGGCCACAACGGACTCGCCGCCGGCGCATATCTGGCGCGGGCGGGTCGCTCGGTGCTCGTCCTGGAACAACGTGAACAACTCGGTGGCGCGTGCCGGCTCGAGCGGCCCTTCGCCGACGAGCGTTTCGTGATGAGCCCGTGCGCATATCTCGTGGGGTTGCTGCACCCCCTCGTCATCGCCGAACTTGACCTCGCACGCCACGGCTACCGCGCGTTCCTCTGTGACCCCACCCAGTGGACGCCGTTCGACGACGGAACGTCGCTGACGCAGTGGCGCGATCCCACGCGCACGGCTCGTGAGGTCGAGGCGTTGTCTCCGCTCGATGTCGACGGGTTTCTCGCGTACCACGCGTTGTTCGATCGGATTCGTGCCGTGCTGCGTGAGGGCACCGTCGACACGTGGATCGGTGATGCACCCGATCGCGCCGAACTCGAAGAGCTCTTTGCCGACGATTCCGAAGCTCGCGACGTCGTGCTCTACGAATCCATCGCCGACGTCGTCGAGCGTCATGTACGAGACCCTCGCCTGCGCGCTGCACTGCACGGGCAGGGGATCATCGGCACGTTCGCCGGACCACGTGAGCCGGGCACTGCATGGATCCATGCGCATCATTGCCTCGGCCTGCTCGGAGGTTGGGGGTATGTCGAGGGCGGGATGGGGCGCGTGTCGGAGTGCATCGGTGCCGCAGCGCGCGAGGCCGGCGCGGTGACCTGTACGGGCGTCGAGGTGGTCGCGATCGTTCCCGGTGTCGGTGTTCGACTTGCCGGTGGCGAAACCGTTCGGGCGCGAGCCGTCGTCGCGAACACCGATCCACAGCACACGCTCGCCCTGGTGGATGGCGACGTGCCGAGCGCATTCCGGGCGCGCATCGAGAGCTGGCGGTCGGTGAGCCCGGTGGTGAAGGTGAACTGCGCCCTGTCTCGGCTGCCGGACTTCGCGGCCGCGGCCGGGTCCGGGGTCGCCGTGCACCGAGCTCAGGTCGAGATCACCGGCAGCATCGATGAGACCCAGGCTGCGTGCGCGCAGGCCCGCGCCGGGCGTGCCGCGCCCGCGTGGTGCGAGCTGTACTTCCACACCGCGTACGACCCATCGGTCGCGCCTCCGGGCGCGCACACGATGAGCGTGTTCGCCCAGTACGCGCCCTACTCGCTCGAAGGGGGGTGGGAGGCCAACCGGGACTCGGTGGGCGACCTGGTCCTGGAGTCCATCGCCCGGCATGCTCCGACCGTGGTCGACTGCGTGGAGGCTCGTGAGGTGCTCGGTCCCCCGACGTCGAGGCCCGGGTGGGACTCACCGGTGGGCACATCTTCCAGGGCGAGTGCCTGCCCGATCAGATGTGGGATCGACGATTCGCGCCCCGGACACCGGTTCCGGGCCTGTACCTGTGCGGCGCGGCCACCCACCCGGGCGGCAGCGTGATTGGCGTGAACGGCCGGAATTCGGCGGGCGTCGTCCTCGCCGACCTGGCGTCCGGGGGCTTGTAGCAACCTTTATCCGTTTCGGGCGGTTCATCCGAGACGAGTGTATTTATTCCTCCCCGGCTCGGAGTTCGCCGGCTTCCCCCGCTACCGTTCCTGTCCGGAGCACACCACCCGCGTAGTTCCCGGTGTCGGCGTTCTCCCACCTCCCCAAACCCCAACGTCTCTCCGCGCGCGCGGCGAGACCCGCAAGAGAAAGGAAGTCGACTCATGCGCAAGCAGACAGCGCTCATCGTTGCGCCGCTCTGTGCCATGTTGCTCGCCGCCGGTGTTGCCACCGCGGCACCGTCGAGCGGGCAGTACGCACGGCAGGCCAAACTCGACCATCCCCATGTGGTGCGGCCGATCGCCGCTTCCCCTAGTTTCTTCGACGCCCGCGCAGTCCTGACGGCCGCTGGTCAGGTGCTCGACTACGTGCACGGCGTACAGATGCAAGATCTCCGGGCCTTCCTCGACGCCGCCGAGGCCCGTAACCAGCGCACCGGCGATTTCCTCTCGTGCGTGAAGCAGCGAGAGAGCCACGGCAACTACTCGGCCCACAACTACCAGGACTCGGGCGCTTCGGGCGCCTACCAGTTCCTGCCGGGTACCTGGAACGCCATCGCCACCTTCGTGGGACGCGACGACCTCGTGGGTATCGACCCCGCGGCGGCGTCCCCGGCGGATCAGGACGCCATGGCCGCCGCGCTCTATGCGCAACAAGGCTCGGCTCCGTGGGGCGGGGCCTGCTGATCCCCGGGAGCGGCCGGTAGCGTGGCGACCGTCATGCCTGCCCCGAGCCACCTGCCGGGCTCCTCTCCCGATCTCGAGCTCGGAGCCTTCAGCGACCGCGGTCCCTGGGTGCTCAGGCTCGACGAGATCTCGTGGCGCGCCGACATCGCCGAGCTGCGCCGGGCCACGAGACAGGAACTTCCCGCCCTGCTCGCACCCGGGCGGCTTCCCCCACTGCGCCGCCTCGCGCGCACGGTGGCGACGATCGGGGTCGCTCTCGCGGGCTGGTTCGTGGTCGAGTACCGCCGCCCGCAGTCGCGCGCGGGGATCTCACGGCGGCTCCGCCGCGCGTTCGGGCGTCTCGGCTCGAGCTACGTCAAGCTCGGCCAGATCATCTCGGGTGGTGAGGGGCTCTTCCCCGACGAGCTGGTCACCGAGTTCAAGCTGCTGCGCGATCGGGTGCCGGCCGAGTCGTTCGCCGACGTACGCGCCGTCGTCGAGGCCGACCTCGGAGTGCCGCTCGAAGCGGTGTTCTCGGAGTTCGACGAGGCTCCGCTGGCGGCTGCCTCGATCGCGCAGGTACACGCTGCCCGGCTCGTCACCGGCGAGGAGGTCGTCGTCAAGGTGCAGCGGCCCCGGGTGGCCCAGCTCTTCCGTGACGACATCGCGGCGCTGGCGTGGCTCGCGCCCCGGCTCATCGGTCGCATCCCGGTCAC
>Ga0315281_10008873_pt1 | contig 14017 bp, 12 predicted proteins | sample YL17G07_0_MG_FD_204540 | JGI IMG/M metagenome (GOLD analysis project Ga0315281, IMG submission 204540) | Sediment microbial communities from Yellowstone Lake, YNP, Wyoming, USA - YL17G07_0 | ecosystem: Environmental > Aquatic > Freshwater > Lake > Sediment | place: USA: Wyoming | collected...
CCGAGAGACTCGGGCGCAAGGTGCGCTGGTCGCTGGATGTGGACCCGATGGAAATGTACTGAAGGAAGTTCCCGCCGCCGCACAGCGATGAGCGTTGTTGCGGCAGACAAAAGCCCTGGGGCCACTGCAATGACGCCGCAGGGCGCAGCGGAAAGAATTGACAACCCCCCCCCAGTGAGGAGTAGCGTTACCCGACAGTCGCAAAGGACTTACCGGCCAACCGGGCAATGTTGTTTAAGCCAACGGCGAGCCGCGACAGTGTTGCCCGCATCGCAACAAGCCGCATGTTCAGGGAGGAACGTTGTGGACTTACTTAAACCTACGAAACGAAATCTTGAGAGCCTGATCGTCCCGCGCCGGAGTTGTTCGCTGCGCTACGGCTTTCGTCAGCTTGCCCTTGCGGTGGGTTTATGGCTGGCTTTGAGCCCACACAGTCACGCGGGCTGGGAAATTGTTCCTGCCCATCCCGTGTGGCTGATACCTTTCTGCGTGGCGAATCCCTATCCCCCGGCCGGTGTTAATTACACACCTGAGTATAAACCGTGGGCCAATTGCCCCTACAACGAATGGATGCCTCTTCAGAGGGGGGTTATCGCGTTTACAAAGGGCGCATGCGGTGGACAACCAGGTGACTCATACGGTCTCAGCATGACGGTACTGCATTGGACTGGCCGGATCGACACTTACGATTCCCGTGACTTCGGGTTTGGCTGCGCGTTGACCTACCAGTGCAAAGACGGCACCGGTTACAACGGAGGGCCGAACATGCTTCCGCCGGGTGTATCTCCAAACCCTGACTCGTTGCTTTGCCGTACTTGGACGCCCGACCCGGTTCCGCCCGCACCGCCCCCGCCTCCCCCACCCCCCGGCGGACCTGTGCCCGATCCCGACTATTACTACATTATGCTTACCGATGGCTCTACTTACCCGCCGGAAGAAGACAGGTCTGGGCTGCGTCCTTTGGGCACGCTTGAACTTGAACCCGCACAACGCACCCAGCCCATCTTCGCTTATGTTTACAATGGCAACACCGGAGAGGTGGTTCCCGGTGCATCGGTGGAGATCGCCGCCACGGTCAGCGACGAGTCCGGGGGTCACGCGCATCTCGCCAACCGGCCGAAAGGCGACTTGATCGCCATAGCGCCGCATACCGGTACAAGTGGAGACGACGGTGTGCTAAAGGGAACGACCGCTGCGAACGGAGAGATGCTGTTTCAGTTCAAGGCGCCCGTCGTTGCCGGCGATCACGGCATTACCGCCCGCTGCACTGATCGCGACTGCGGCGAAGCGTCGGGGGTTATTCTGGTGGGGGTGAAGGACTTGCAGTCTTTGTCTATCCACAACTACCGCGTTTACAAGCTGGTGGGACAAACGGGCGCCCACCCGGATAACCATTACCTCACGCTCACGGCCGATGCGCGCGTGACCGTGTTCGCGGCCATGTACCAGCTTAAATATCCGCAACGCTCGGTTTTGCATCTGAACGATGCGAGTCTGGAGCGCGGCGGCATCTTCGATATCTACCCCGAGTCCAGCCCCAATTGGAAAGCACCGCACCTAGAACATTGTCGTGGTACCGTGATCGATATCCGAGCGAATGGGGCGGACGGGGCGTTGAATATCACGAGTGATGATGATCCGATGATCCAAGAGATTAAGGATCTGGGGGGAATCGTTGGCGCAGATCCAGTGTGGGAAGTTCCAAAAGGTAATACTGGGATAAGACAGTGGAATCTACGCCACTTCCACACGAGGTTAATGGGTCAGGAGGGACTGCAATGTCCATGAGCATCAGAATATCTCAACTTGCAATACCACTGCTATGCTTAGGAGCATTTGTCGTGCATGCAGAAATGGGGGTTGGGACAGTACAAGACCCCGTTACGCGGCAATACACGGACAATGTAAGCAAAGATTGGCAAGAGGGCATTGTGCTGCACCCCCAAACGGGGAATTACATTGTGACCTACAAGGATGCTTGGGGGTTCTTTAACTCCGTCATCCTCGAACCCGCTACCAAGATCGACCCCACGCTCAAATCGAAATTTAAATTATCCGATTCTGTCAACACGGTTGTTTACGAGTACAAACTTAGAAATGGGCCAAAAGCCAAGCAGGATATCAGGATGCTTTTGACCCTGGTAAGTAACATTTCGGGAAATCCAACCGGCCCGCTCGACTGGGATGGACGCATCGTTCCTACTTTTACCGATTCCAATCTGTTTCTTTCGTGGACGTACGAAGACAAAGACGCGAAAGTTCTACCGCTGCGCGGCCTCGCCCCCGGCAAGACCGCCGACGGATTCAAGGTCGAAAGCAACGATTTGCCCGGCGTGGTGATGATAAAAGTCAAGGGCAACGCCCGGCACACCACTTGGCTTGGCAATGTACCGTCTATTGATACCGAGGTAGGTCAGAAAGTGGTCCTTCTTGGGTCCATGGATCATATCCCGGAATTGGCCGCGGCCCCCGTGATTTCGGTACCCACCCCGTTCGACGCCGCCGTGGTGCTGATCACCATTCAGAAACATCTGGCCCAGGAGTTGGTGCGCAGAAAGCTGGTCGATGCTTCCCTGGCCGGCCAACTCGACCAACTGTTTCAGGCGGCGATCGTGGCCGCAAAAGGTGGCAACACGGTGGCGTTGAAAAGCAACCTGCAAGCGCTTCGCCAGCTTCTCAAGGAGAAGCACGGAGAAATGGGCAAGGACGACGAAGACAAGGACGATGACAAAGATATCGATAAAAACTACGTCAAAGCCAGGGACAAGAAGCTCGCGGCCAAGGTACTGGATTTTGACCTGAAATATATTCAGCGGCGTCTGGGTGATGACTGAAGATAAGAGAACTCTAGAAGTTTTTTTCATGTAGGTTGGGTCAAGCCGCGCCAGCGGCGGACCCAACAAAATCATACTGTTCGGCGGGTTTTGCTACGCGCTGGGCAGGATGCACGAGTGCCGCGAAGCGCATGGATGCGCGAGAGCGGCCTCTACCCACCCTACATCTGAATTATTTAGCGGTTCGCCGCGCCCACAGGAAATACACCAGCGGAATCACGAACAGCGTCAGCACCGTCGAGGCGAAGGTGCCGAAGATCAGTGACACGGCCAGCCCGCCGAACACCGGATCGAAGATCATGATGAAGGTGCCGAGGATGATGGCGAGCGCGGTGAGCAGGATCGGACGCATGCGCGTGGCGCCGGCCTGGATGACGGCCTCGCGCAGCGCGTGGCCCTCGCGCCGGAAGTCGAGGATGAAGTCGATGAGCAGCAGCGAGTTGCGCACCACGATGCCAGCGAGCGCGATGACGCCGATCATGGAGGTGGCGGTAAAGTACTGGCCGGCGAGCGCGTGCCCGGGCAGCACGCCGATGAGCGTAAGCGGGATGGCGCCCATGACAATGAGCGGAATGGCAAACGAACGGTAGTAACCGACCAGCACCAGATAGATCAGCACCAGCGCCACCATGAACGCCGCGCCCAGATCGCGGAACACGTCGAGCGTCAGGCGCATCTCGCCATCCCAGCGCAGGCCGTAACCGAGCGTGTCCGGGTCGGCCATGAAGTACTGGGTGAGTTTCACGCCGCCCGGCAGTTCATGACTGCGCAGGTAACTCCACATGTTCAGTACCGCGTATACCTGTGAGGTGGTGGCGAGCTCGCCGGTCACGTACACCACCGGCCGCTGGTCCTTGTGCAGGATCGGTTTGGGCGCCGTGGCCTTGACGATGTCGGCGATATCGGTGAGCGGCACGCGCACGCCCTGCGGGTTCACGAAAAATATCTTGCGCAGGTCGGCCGGTTCGACCCGGTCGGCGACCGGGATCTGGAAGCGGATCGGCACCGGCTCTTTTTCCTGTTCGATGTGCACCGTGCCGACGTTGTAGCCGGCCAGGAACGCCTGCAGGGTTTCCGCCACCTGTGCCGGCAGGATACCGGCGAGCGACGCCTTCTCGCGGTTGACGTTGATGCGGTATTCGGTGACGTCCGCCGTGCTGGAATCGTCGATATCCACCACGTCCCCGGTTTTGGCGAACACCTCGGCGCGCAGTTCCTTCGCGATCTTGAGCAGCTGCTGGTAGTCCGGCCCGTACAACTCGGCGAGCAGGGTAGCGCGCACCGGCGGCCCGGGCGGGTCCTCCACCAGTTTGATGTCGGCGCCGGTTTCCAGCGCCAGTTGCGCCAGCGGCTTGCGCAGTTCGAGCGCGATGGCGATGGACGACGTCCAACGATCATGTTTGTCGCGCAGGTTCACGCGCACCTCGCCCACGTTCGGGCCGCGCTTGAGACCCGCGCCGCGCAGCAGGCCGTTGAAGTCGATCACGCCCGGCTCACCGACCGTGGATTCGTAGGTCACGACCTGCGGGTGCCGCCGCACGACGTCGCCCACGCGCCGCACCACGCGATCGGTCTCTTCGAGCGCCGTGCCTTCCGGCATGTCCACGGTGATGTTGAAGGTGTTGGTGTTGTTCTTGGGCAGCATCTTGAACTGCACCAGGCTGAAGGCCGGCATGAGCATGACCAATACCAGCGCGGCGGCCACGCCGATGACAAAGCGTTTGCGCGCGACGCGCTCGTCCAGCAGACGCGTAAACAGGCGCACGTAGTGGCGTTCCAGCCAGCCAGGTTTGTGTTCGTGCGCCCCCAGGTCTTTGCCCTTGAGCCAGCGCACCGCCGCCCACGGCGCCACGGTGTAGGCAATGGCGAGTGACACCAGCATGGCCACCGGCACATTGAACGGGATCGGGCCCATGTACGGGCCCATCATGCCCGTCACCCACAGCATCGGCAGGAACGCCAGGATCACGGTGAGGGTGGCAAGGTTGGTCGGCTTGCCGATTTCGTTCACGGCTTGCACCGCACCTTTCAGATGGTCCACACCCTTTTTCGCGTAGTGACGATAAATGTTTTCGATCACCACAATCGAATCGTCCACCAGCAGGCCCAGCGAGAGAATCAGCGCGAACAGCGTGATGCGGTTGATGCTTTGCCCGGCGATCATGCCGACCGCCAGGGTGATGAACAGGATCAGCGGAATGGTGATGGTCACAATCGAAGCGGCGCGCCAGCCGAGAAAGGCGATGAGCAACAACACCACGGTGCCGATGCCGATGGCCAGATGCTCGATGAGCGTGTTGACGGCGTCGTTGGCGCGCTGACCGTCGTTGCGCGTGACGTTGATCTTGACCGTATCCGGAATAACAGTGCCGCGCAGGCGTTCCAGTTCACGGGTTACGGCATCCGCGACCGATACCGCGTTCAGGCCGCCGCGCTTGGCGAGCGCCAGTGTGACGGCGCCGGTTTCAATATCCGCCGGGCGCGCGCCGGTGAAGGCCGGGCCGTAGCCGATGCGGTGCACGCGCTCGATTTCGCCCGCGCCGTCGCTGATCGAGGCAATATTCTTGAGGTACACCGGCCGATGCGCGTGCAAGGCCACCACCAGGTTGCCCACGTCCGCGGCGCTGCGCAACATGCCGCCCGCCGACACGCTGCTCACGCTGTTGCGGTTGACGAGCGTGCCGGACGGGATATCGACGTTGGTGGCTTCCAGTGCGCGCCGGATGTCGAGTAGCGTGACGCTGTACTCGCGCATGCGATCGAGATCGAGCTGCACGCTGATCTGGCGCGGCCGTCCGCCGTGAATGAAGCTCACCGACACGCCTTCGACGCGCCGCAGGTGCTCGAGCGCGTCGTTGGCGATGGCGCGCAGGCGCCGGTCGTCGAGCGTGGCGGACGACAGCGAGATGGTCAGGATCGGCACGTCGTCCACGTCCACTGGTTTGATGAGCGGCTGGCGCGTACCGGGCGGCAGGCGGTCGATGTTGCTCAGGATGCGGTCGTACAGCTTGACCAGCGAGTCCTCCTGGTTCTGGCCGACGGCAAACTGCACACTCACCACGCCCATCGAATCCATGGCCATGCCGTAAGTGTGCTCTACGCCTTTCAGGCCCTGAAGAATCGCTTCCAGCGGCTTGACGATGAGCTGCTGAACTTCTTGCGGCGAGGCGCCGGGTTTGGAAACGATGATATTCGCCGCCGGTACCACGATGCGCGGGTTCTCTTCGCGCGGCGTGCTCAGGATCGCCATGCTGCCGGCGAGTAGCGCCACGAAAATGATGAGCAGGGTCAGCTTGCTGTCGACGAAATAGTTTGCGATGCGCCCGGCGATATTCAGGTCGGAGGCCGTCGGGTCCGGGGTTTTCTTCGCCATGGCTGGGCCTCTTATTTTTTCTGGCCGGGAAACTGCTCCTGCGTTTGTCCAGTGAATGAGGCTCCATCCACTGACGGCTTCGCGCCCGGCGCTTCCGCCATCCATGGCGGTCGGATCAGGCTGCCATCCCGCACGGCCTGCAGGTCGCCCGTGACCAGGGTTTCGCCGCCGCTCAGGCCACTCAATATCTCGGCGCGTCCATCGACGATCTTGCCGGTGCGCACCATGCGAAAGCGCGCCCGGTTTTCATCGGTGAAGACGAACACGCCGGGAATGCCGCCGCGCTCGACCAGCGCCGATGACGGCACCAGCACCCGGCCGGCCTTTGCCTCCAGCGTCAACACCGGACGTGCCAGCGCTGCCGGCGCCGCCGATTCCGGCGCCTTCTTGTCGCACGCGGTCAACGCCAGGATGACGGTGGCAAACACAACAACAGAACGGATCGGAAAATGCATAGGAACTCCCGGAATCAAGGCACGGGTGCGCGATCATCGCCCGGCAACGTCAGATTGCCTTCGGCGAGCTGGAGCTGGGCGGCGCTCAACTCCAGGCCGAGGCCGGCGGTCAGTTCTTCGTTGCGCGCCTCGACCAGCACGCGCTCGGCCATGAGCAGGTCGATGAGTATGGTGCGACCCTCGCCGTAACGCTGCTTGATGAGGCGCACGTTCTCGCGCGCCATGCCAACGCTTTGCGCGGCAATTTTCCGGCGCGCGCTCGCTTCCGTCAAACGGCTCGCGGCGGCGCGCACTTCGTTACGGACCGCCTGGCGCACGCCTTCGAGGCGCAGTTCGCTCTGCTCGGTGTCGCGCTGCGCGGCGCTCAGGCCGTGCCAGTCGCGCCCGCCGTTGAACAGATTCAAGCTCACCACACCCATGATGCTCTGCGATTTGTTGGCGAGCGCGGCGTTGTCGTCGTACCAGGTATCGGCGGCGATCACACCGACCTGCGGTTTGAAGGCGGCGCGCGCGGCGGCGATTTTCGTGCGGCTCGCCTCGACCAGCGCCTCGTTAGCTTTGAGGTCCTTGCGCATGGCGAGTGCGCGCTGCTCGCTCTGGGTCACGGCGGACTCGGCGCCCGGCGTGGCCGGGCTGCCCCATGGCGGCAGCAACAGTTCGGCATCCGCGGGCAGGTTTGTTACCAACCGCAGATCCTCAAGCGCCAGGCGCTGACGGTTAGCGGCCTGTTCGCGCAGGCCCTGCGCGGACGCGAGGTTGAGCTCGGCGGTCAGCGAATCGGAAGCCACAATGCGCCCCTGGCGCGCCAGGCGTGCAGTGGTCTGCGCGTGTTCGTGTGCCGCCTCGACCGCATCGTTGGCAATGGTTGAGGCGGTGGCGGCGGCTTGCGCCGTGCGGTAGGCGTGCAAGGTGTTGTAAGCGATTGTTTGCTGGTGGTGTTCGTAGTCGAGGTGCGCCGCCTGGGCCGTGGCGTTGGCCGCGCGCATGTCGGCGAGCAGGCGGCCGCCGGTGTACAACGGTAACTCCAACGACAGCTGGGTGGCGTGCAGGGTGCTGGCGTCGGGATAATTCAACGACAGAGCGTTGCTGAAGTCGGCCGGGTTGGCGCTGCGGGTGTTGAGTTTGTTGGCGAACGCGTCGAGCGGATTATCGCTGTGCCGCACCAGGTAATTCACACCGATTTGTGGCAGGAATGCGCCCTTGGCAGCGTACGCGCGCGCGTCCGCGGCTTGCGCCTGCCGGTCGGCGGCGCGTAGCGCCGGGTTTTGGCCCAAGGCATGGCGAAGCGCCGTATGGAGACTTAGGAGTTCGGCGGCAGCGGCGTACGCGGGCAACAGGATCGTCGCAAGAAGGGCCAGCGACGGGAAATTTCTTGGCATGAGCGCTCCTTAAAATGCCAACAACGATTGTTCAGGCCCGAACAAATTTACCGGAACAACTATATTAGAGTTTGATAATACACCAGAATGGCCCTTTTTCAGAAGGGTTTGAGCACGACCAGGAGCACGCTGGCGATCAGGATCAGCACCGGGAGTTCGTTGAGCCAGCGATAGTACACATGCCCGTGGCGGTTGCGATCGTGTTTGAAATCAAGCAACAGCATGCCGCAGTAGGCGTGATAGGCGATCAAGATTCCGACCAGCACGAGCTTGGCCACGAGCCAACCGCCAGTGAAGCCATAACCCAGCCACAGCCAGGTGCCGAACAAAATGGTCAGCAGCGCCCCTGGCGTCATGATGCCGAAAAACAATTTACGCTCCATGAGTTTGAAGCGTTCGCGGCTCGCGCTGTCGGTGCTCTGCGCGTGGTAAACAAACAGGCGCGGCAGATAAAAAAGCCCGGCGAACCAGGTGACCATGAAAATGATGTGCAGGGCCTTGAGCCAGAGCATGTTGCCGTCCCGCGAATTGAACAGCCGCCATTCTAGCAGTTTGATGAAAATCCGCTCGCGCCGGGCGCAGGCCAAAGCCGAAGCGTGCTGTAACGTCATATTCGTGCCATGCTTGGTTACATGATACGCACCCCCGTTGTGCTCTTGATTTTTTGCTCGCTGACAGCCTGTGCCGTCTCACCCACCGGGGGGGCGGGGAGCGATAGTGCAAGCACAAACGCACCGACGCAGGCGCAGGCGATCCGCGAGGTGCTGTCGCAATCTGCGGACGTGGCCGTAAACCGTTTGGGACGCATGGATGGATATTGGGCAAATCCGCAAGTGCGTATCCCGCTGCCCGAAGAGTTACAGCGCATGGAGAAAACCCTGCGCCGCTATGGTTTCGAGCGTTACACCAGAGAACTTGCCGAGAGTCTGAATCGAGCCGCCGAGGCGGCGGTGCCGGCCGCCAAAGCGGTGTTGTTGGCCGCGATCCGCGACATGCCGCTGAGCGATGAAGCGAATATTGTGCGCGGCGCTGACGACGCCGCCACGCTCTATTTTCGCACACACACGGACGAGGCGCTGCGCGCGCGCCTCAAGCCGATTGTGGCAGACGCCACCGCGCGCGCGAATGTCACCGGCGCATACAAACGGCTCATGAAGAAGGCCACGTTTCTGGAAAAAGCCTCAGGGCCCGGGCGGCCCGATCTCGATGCGCACGTTACGCGCGCGGCGCTCGACGGGCTTTATCTGCTCATGGCGGAGGAGGAGCAACGCATCCGCCGCCATCCGCAAGCCCGCGCCACCGACCTGTTGAAGAAAGTATTTCGTTGATGACGGAAATCACCGCTCACGCGACCCACGGGGACGCGGGAAGTGTCGCGGCAGGCACGACTCCAGGGATGGAGGAGGCAGGGCCGCGTCGGGAACAGCGGCCGAGGAAGCCGGGAGCGACCGGCATACATCCCATCCCTGGAGATGCGCCGCTCCGCGCATCCATGCGCTCACGCGGCATACGCCCCCATCCCTGGAGATAAAAAAACCGGCACGCGGCCGGTTTTTTTGCGAAGCGTGAAGAAATATCAGAAGTTCATGCGGAAGCCGGCGCTCAGCACGCGTACGTCGCTCCCGTAGGCCGCGATTTCGGCTTCTAGGCTTCCGGGGCCCACCTTCCAGCCGGCGCCGATCCCGGCGGACAGCCTGGTTTCCACCCCGACCACTGGGTCGATGTCATAACGCACCACGCCAAGCTTACCCTTGAGGTATAAATAGTCGGTGAGCGGATGACGGTAGGCGGCAAACGCACCAAGACTGGTGATGTCCCAGTCCTGTGCCGCGTTGGTATTGCCCTTCACGACGGTCAGCAATGCCTCGCCTTCCACGGCCAGCGTGCCGCCCTTCAGGTCAGCGGCGAAGTGTGCGTCCTTGCCGAGCAGGTTGTAACCGCCATAGACGCCAGCCGCAATGGCAGGGTCAAAGCCGCTGGAATCGGCATCCACGACGCCGACCTTGCCGCCGACATAAATTTTCCCTGCGGCCAGGGCCGTGCCGGTGACAGTCAGTGCGCCGAGCAATGCGAGAGAAATAATGAGGTTCCTGTTTTTCATGAGACTCCTGCTTATTTATTTAATGGGTGAAGGGATGGGGGCGGAATGTAAAGAGCCGCTTGTTCTGAAGACTTAAAAGATGCGCGTGGATTCTAGCAGGTGCCGCCGACGGGCCAACGCCAGTGTGCGCCACTCATCGTTGCTTAACTTCCACTCGTCAGCGTTTGAGGAGTCCGCCGGTGGAGCAGGCGTTGCCTTCAGGCAGAAACAGGGCGATGACGTCGTTCAGAAACCGCTGCCCGAGCGGCGTGGCGCGGATGGCATCGGCGCTCTGCACGAGCAGGCCGCGCTCAGTGGCCTGCGTGAGCGCGGGTTCCAGCATCGCCAGCGGCAGGCCGGCACGTTCGGAAAACAGCGCGGGTGAAAAACCTTCAGTCAGACGCAGGGCGTTGAGCATGAACTCGAAGGCCGCATCGTCCGTGCCCGGCCGCAGTTCGCCGCCGAGTGCGGCCGCAGTTCCCGCCGTGGCCAGAAAATCGCGCGGCTGCTTCACCTTCCACAAACGCGTGATGCCCACTGCATCCGTAATTTTGGCGTGAGCACCGGCACCGATGCCGAGGTAGTCGCCGAACTGCCAGTAGTTGAGATTATGCCGGCAACGGCGGCCGGCGCGTGCATACGCGGACACTTCGTACCGAGAAAAATCCGAATCTGACAGCTCTGTTTGCAGGGCCTCTTGCATGATCGCGATCGTGTCTTCATCCGGCAACGCCGGCGGCTGGGCGTGAAAAAGTGTGTTCGGTTCAAGCGTGAGCTGGTAAACCGAAAGATGCGCGGGCTGCAGTGCCAGCGCCGTGCGCAGATCGGCGAGCGCTTCATCGAGCGTCTGTTGTGGCAGGCCAAACATGAGATCGAGATTGAAATTGTCGAAACCGGCGCCGCGCGCCGCCTGCGCGGCGGCGAGCGCCTCGTCGCGCCCGTGTATGCGTCCGAGCTTTTGCAGTTGTTCCGGTTGAAAGCTCTGAATGCCGATCGAGAGGCGATTCACGCCGGCCGCGCGGTAACCACGGAAACGTCCAACTTCAACGGTGCCGGGGTTGGCCTCCAGCGTCACTTCCGCTTCCGGCATCAGTGCCACGCGTGCGCGCACACCGGCCAGCAGACGTTCGATTGACTCAGGTGAAAACAGACTGGGCGTGCCGCCGCCGAGAAAAATCGAGCGTACCGGTCGGCCCCAGACGCGCGGCAGATCGGCTTCCAGATCGGCGAGCAGGGCGTCTATATACTGTGCCTCGGGGATTTCGCCGCGCACGGCATGCGAGTTGAAGTCGCAATACGGGCACTTGCGCACGCACCATGGAAAGTGAACGTAAAGCGACAACGGCGGGAGAGTGGTGAACTGGAACATTTCAGCGTTTGCCGAGTTTGATTGTGCCTTCCGGCAGACTTACCAGCAACACGCCTGCCAGCACCACCAACATCCCGGCAATCTGCGTGCCGTTCAGGGACTCACCCAGCAACCAGCCGCCCAGCACCACCGCGACCACCGGGTTCACGTAGGCATAGGTGCCGAGTGCAGTCGGGCTCACTTCGTGCAGCAGCCACACATACGCGGCGTACGCAAGGCACGAGCCGAACACGATCAGATAGACGAGCGCGGCCAGTGCCTGCGCGTTCCAGACCCAGCGCGCCGCCTCGCCCGTCACAAGGCCGATCAGACCGAGCAACGCGCCGGCGACGAACGACTGAAGGGCCGCCACCATGAGCGGCGGGGTCGACGGCTTGCGGCGCTTCATGTAAATAGAGCCGGCCGCCCACGACAACGCAGCGAGCAAGATAGCGAACTGCGCGCCGAAGTGTATCAGGCGGGAAAACTGCTCCTGCGTATCCCGCACTTCCGCCATCCATGGCGGTCGCACGAAGCCGCCCACTGGCCACATCAGCACCACCACACCGGCGAAGCCGGTGAGCAGGCCAATGAGGCGTCGACGCGAAAACGTTTCGCCCTGCGGCCCGAGTGCGCCGAGACCGGCGAGCCACAGGGCCGTGGTCGCGGCGATCAGCGCCGTCTGGTTGGACGCCACCCATTGTTCGCCCCACACCACCAGACCGTTGGCGCCGACCAGCAGGAACACGGCGGTTACGGCGATGGTCTTCCATTCACGGCGCGTGCGCGGGAAATGCTGACCGGAAAAAAGCGCGTATACCGCGAGCAGCAGTCCGGCCGCGAGAAAGCGTGCGCCCGCGAACAGCGCCGGCGGCAGTGTGGCGACACCGACGCGAATGGCGAGGTAGGTTGAGCCCCACACCATGTAAACAATGGCGAAGGCGACTATAACATTCAGGCGCCAGGCGCGATCCGGCTGCATGGTTGTGGGTGAATGATCCGGACGAACGCCGCGGTTTCCGCTCAGACCCGGTTCGCCAGGCCGGCCAGAAGCTGGCGCAGTGCCTGAGCGCGGTGGCTCAAGGCGTTTTTGATTTCGGGTGCCAGTTCGGCCGAGCTTTTCGCGTGCGTGCCGACATAGAACACCGGGTCGTAACCAAAGCCGTTCGCACCGCGTGGTTCGCTCAGGATGCGACCCTCCCAGGTGCCCTGACAAATGAGCGGCGTGGGGTCGAGTGCATGCCGCAGGTAGACGAGCACGCATTGAAAACGTGCGCCGCGTTTTTCTTCCGGCACATCGTTGAGCAGGCCGAGCAGCTTCTGGGTATTTTCTGAATCACCGGCCTTCGCGCCAGCGAAGCGCGCTGAGTAAATACCGGGCGCGCCGTTCAGCGCATCCACTTCCAGGCCGGAGTCATCGGCCAGCGCCGGCAGGCCGGTGTGTTGTGCGGCGTGGCGCGCCTTGAGGATGGCGTTTTCGACGAACGTGAGTCCAGTCTCTTCGGCGTCGGTCACGAGGTACCGCGACTGCGGCACAACCTCTAGGTGCAGGCCGCCGAGCAATTGATTGAACTCGCGCAGCTTGCCGGCGTTGCTGCTGGCCAGCACGATGGTGTTGCTCATGCAGTCAGTTCAAGCGCGGCGCGCTGCCGCTGAATCAACTCGGCGATGCCCTTCTGCGCGAGTCCGGTCATGGCCTGCATCTCGGCGGCGCTGAAGGTTTCGCCTTCCGCCGTGCCTTGTATCTCAATGAAACCGCCGGTCTCGTTCATCACGAAATTCATGTCAGTCTCGGCGGTCGAGTCTTCGGCGTAGTCGAGATCGAGCACCGGCTCGCCCTTCACAATGCCGACCGACACCGAGGCCACGAAATGGCGCAGCGGGTCGGTGGTCAACAGCTTGCGCGCGCGCAGCACGCCGAGCGCATCGTGCAGCGCCACGCACGCGCCGGTGATGCTGGCGGTGCGCGTGCCGCCATCCGCCTGGATGACATCGCAGTCCACGGTCAAGGTGCGTTCGCCGAGCCGTTTCAGATCGATGGCGGCGCGCAGGCTGCGGCCGATGAGCCGCTGGATTTCCTGGGTGCGCCCGCCCTGTTTGCCGGCCGCCGCCTCGCGCTGCATGCGGCTGCCGGTGGCGCGCGGCAGCATGCCGTACTCGGCCGTGACCCAGCCCTGACCCTTGCCCTTGAGAAAGTTCGGCACCTTCTCGTCGATGCTCACATTGCACAGCACGCGTGTGTCGCCGAACTCGACCAGCACCGAGCCCTCGGCGTGCTTCGTGTAGCGGCGGGTAAAGCGGATGGAACGCAGTTCGTCAGGCGCGCGGCCGCTGGGACGCATGGGAATTCCTCGGGTTCAGGGCGATTGGGAAGTGCAACGATACCGGAGTGTGGCGCAATTAGTATGGTTATTTTTGTGCAGCTTGCTTTCCACACTATGGTTATTTTTGTGGCGGAAAAACTGCTCCTGCGTTTGTCCAGTGAAAGAAGCCTCATTCACTGACGGCTTCGCGCTCCGCACTTCCGCCATCCATGGCGGTCGGCCGG
>Ga0315281_10008874_pt1 | contig 14017 bp, 11 predicted proteins | sample YL17G07_0_MG_FD_204540 | JGI IMG/M metagenome (GOLD analysis project Ga0315281, IMG submission 204540) | Sediment microbial communities from Yellowstone Lake, YNP, Wyoming, USA - YL17G07_0 | ecosystem: Environmental > Aquatic > Freshwater > Lake > Sediment | place: USA: Wyoming | collected...
CCCGGCATCTTTTCTTGCACGACAACACCCACATGTACCGTATCGAGGAATTGTGGCTGACGAGGGAGCTTAAAAGGAAATAGCGTTGCCGTGAACGCTGAATAACCATCCTATTGCGGGAGGCCGGGTCATGAGCGTGATCGAAAGTTTTTTCGAGATAGACAAACGCCATAGCTCGATAAGCGGGGAAATACTGGCGGGAATCACCACATACCTCACCGCAAGCTATATCATCTTCGTCCAGCCCGCCGTCATGTCGCTTGCGGGGATGGATTTCAACTCCGTGATGATGGCCACTTGCCTGACCACGGCGGTGGCGACTTTGTTCATGGCGTTTTTCGCCAACTATCCCATCGTGGTTGCGCCCGCTATGGGGCACAATTTTTTCTTCGCATTAACCGTGTGCGGCGCGGTCTCGTCGGGGGGCATGGGGCTTTCGTGGCAACAGGCTCTAGCGGCGGTGTTCATATCCGGGTCGCTGTTCCTGTTCCTGTCCCTTTTCGGTTTCCGGGAGAAAGTCATAAACGCTATCCCGGCGCCGCTCCGGATTGGGATCGCCGTGGGCATCGGCCTGCTTATAGCGCTGTTGGGGCTGGAGTGGGGCGGGATAATCGTGGGCAAACCCGGCGTGCTGGTGGGGCTTGGGAACATCCACTCCGGCCCGGTTTTACTATCGCTGTTCGGCACGTTTTTGATCGTCTCGCTGATGATTCTCAAAATAAACGGGGCGATACTGTGGGGCATCCTGACCACGGCGCTCATTGCGCTTCCTCTCGGGCTGACCGGCTTTCATGGCGTGGTGTCGGCTCCGCCGCCCATTGCTCCGACCTTTTTTAAACTCGACTTTTCCGGCCTGTTCGCCAACACTCACTGGTGGCTTATCGTCGCGGTCTTTTTCATGCTGGCGCTTTTCGACACGGTTGGCACGCTCGTCGCTGTGGCCACAACGGCCGGATTGATGGGGCCGGATGGAAGGATACCACGGGCCGAACGCGCGATGGCGGCGGACGCTGGCGGCGCGATGATAGGCGCCATGCTTGGCACATCCACGGTGACGGCGTATATCGAGAGCGCGGCTGGAATAGCCGTCGGCGGCAGGACTGGCCTTGCGGCGCTTGTTACGGCGGGGCTTTTCCTGCTTTCCATTTTCCTAAGCCCGCTGGCGCAGATGATCGGCGGCGGATATAAAGTGGCCGAGGGGGTTTACCTCTACCCGGTCATCGCCCCGGCCCTTATCGTGGTGGGGTCGCTGATGTTATCGCTGGTCAAAGAGGTTTCGTGGGAGGATCCCGCCGACGGGTTCTCCGCATACCTTGCGATAATCATCACGCCGCTTTCCGTAAGTATAACCGAAGGCGTCAGCGCCGGGTTCATCGCCTATTGCGTGTTGAAGACGGTGCAGGGCAAGTTCCGCGAAGTTCACCCGTTGACGCACCTCATCGCGCTGACGCTTGCGATGCGGTATGCGTTTTTGATATGAGGATCATCCGCCATAAGCTGGCAATGCGGGAACCGCGCAGGATTTGAAAAAATGAAAGTGATAAAAAACCCGAAGCAGATGGCCAAAGCGTCGCGGAAGGAACGCGTGGGAGCAAAGACGATAGGTTTCGTCCCCACGCTTGGGTTCCTGCACGAGGGCCACTCCACGCTTATCCAGGCCGCCAAAATAGAAAACGACGTGGTGGTTGTTTCGCGTTTCGTCAACCCACTCCAATTCCGCGCCAAAGCGTTCGCCGCCTATCCGCGTGACGAAAAGATGGACATCGCCATCTGCCGTGACGCTGGGGTGGATTATCTTTTTTCGCCGTCAACGGAGGCGATGCGCCCGGAAGGGTTCGACACGAGTGTGGAGGTTGACGACCTTGCGGGAAGGCTGGAGGGGGCGCGGATACGATGGCATTACCGGGGCGTGACAACGGTTGTGGCGAAACTGTTCAACATCGTCCAGCCCGACCGGGCGTACTTCGGCAAAAAAGACGCGCACCAACTGGCGATTATCAAACGGATGACAGACGACCTCAACTTTCCCATCCGCATCGTACCCGTTTCCACAAGACGGGCGGGGGACGGGCTGGCCCTTTCCTCCCGCAACTCACTGCTCACTGCGGAGGAGCGGACAGTGGCGCGTGTTATTCCGCAATCGGTGAAGGCCGTGGCGCAGATGGTTAAGGCGGGAAACCGCGACCGCGCGGGTATGGCTAAAACGCTTCGTTCGATGATCGAAAAAGAACCGATGGTCAAAGTGGATTTCGCCGCTATTGTGGACGCGGAGACTTTAAGGGATGACGTTTATGGAACCTCTTCGCTGATCTATACAGCGGTCTTCATCTGCGGTAAAAGGCTGACCGACAACATGGTGGTCAAAACGCGGACTTGAACAGCTCGCTGAAAATTTCACTCAACCTCCCGCAATCTTTGCGCGATTGGCTTATACGCAAAAGCGTCCGCAGGGAAGGTGCGATATACGGGACGTAAACGTCCACCCCCCTGACCGTTGTCTGGTATCCGTATGTGCCAAGCGCCTTGTATATGCGTTGAAGCCCCGACAGGTCGAAAAGCTCCCGGAACCTCGCCTTATCCCACGGGGCCTCGCTGTTTTCAGCGAGCCTGCCGTAGTAATGATCCGCCAGTTTTTCGATCACGCCTGGAGCCAGCCCGGCGTATGGGTCAAAAAGTAACGACGCCAGGTCGTACACCCTCCGGCCCATCCGCGCGTCCTGATAGTCTATCCAGACGCGCCGCCAGCCGATCGCCATTATGTTGCGCGAATGAAAATCGCGGTGGGCGAGCGTCTCCATATCCGAAGCCAGATCGCCGATGATCCGCTCCCACTCTTTCCCGAACGCCTCCATCAACGCAGGGGCTGGTGAACGGCCCAGGTATCCGCGTATGAAATGCTGGTTGGCGAAATCCACCTCCCATGAGAGTTTTTCAACGTCAAACGACCTGCCAAAACATGAATGAGTCCTCAGCGTGAACGACGAGACCTCGCGCTGGAACCGGACAAGATCGTCCACCACGGCGCGGTACTCGGCCAGGATATCCTTTTCGTTCATGCCGGTGACCCGGTTCTGAAGATGCGTGTCGCCCAAATCCTCCAACGCAAGACAGGCCCCGTGCGCGCCAAGTATCGCGGGAACATCCGCGCCGAAGTCTTTCATAAGTCCCGTCATAGTTGTGAAATCCGCCACCTCCGCCGGGTCCCTGGCGGACATGATAATGGCCGAGCTACCGTCCTTCAAATAAATACGAAAATACTTGCGGGTGGACGCGTCTCCGGCGAGCTGGACGATTTTCGGATTAGCTCCAGCGTTGGGTATGAGGTTTCTTATCGTATCGGGGGAGACGGGGTCAGCGCTCATCTGATTAGCCCAAGTATGCGCTCGGCCATCCTATCGGCCACGCCACGGTTGCGGCTTACCACATCCAGCCCGGCGGCTCCCATTTTGTCCCGCGCGTCTTTGTTGGCGAGAAGCTTTATGAAAATGTCCGCAAGCTCCCGCTCGGAGCGCACTGTGACGCACGCCCCGGCCTTTAGCAATGTGGCGGACACATCGCGGAAGTTCCGCATGTCGGGGCCGGATACCACGGGCGTCCCATGCGCGGCTGGCTCCAGCGGATTCTGGCCGCCGTGCCGTATCAGGCTCCCGCCCACGAACGCCATATCTGCGACAGCGTACAGGCGGGACAACTCGCCAAACGTATCAACGACGGGGACGATGGAAGGATCAACTTGGGGATGGCTCCCCATGCCGGATTTGCGGACGGCTGTGAGGCCGGAACCTTCCAGCGCATTTTGGATCCACGTTATGTCCTCGATTCTCCTTGGCGCGATGACAAGGCGGGTTGGCCCAAAATCCCCTATCGCGCCGATGGATGCGCGTATGGCCGCCTCCTCGCCCGCGTGCAGACTGCCAAGAAGGATGACTTTTTCATCCGCGCCGATCCCGATAGATGCTCTCATCGAGGCGCGTTCGTTGGCCGACAACGGGGCGGTCAGCCCGTCAAACTTCAGGTTTCCGGCGACTGCTACACGCGCAGGGTCCGCGCCCAGGGCGGTTATCCGTCTCGCGTCCTGCGTATCCTGCATCAGCAGGAGGTCGGCCTTCTTCAAAACCGGTTCGAACAGCCATTTTAATTTTTCGTATCGCGGGTAAGATTTATCCGAGACCCGCCCGTTGGCCATGACGACTTTGGCTCCCGCCTGGGCGCAAAGGCTCATCACGTTCGGCCATATCTCCGTGTCTATCGTCACATAAACCGAAGGATTGATAGCGGTGACGGCGCTTTTGGCCGCCCATAAAAAATCGAGCGGAAAATAAAGGACCCTCGCCACGCCCGAAAACCTCTTTAACGCCACATCCATCCCGGTGGGAGTGGTGACTGTGACGGTGATGGGAATTGCGGGAGCCTTCGCGCGGATGGCCCTTACCAGCGGTTCGGCGGCCATGACCTCGCCCACAGACACGGCGTGTATCCATACGCAAGGGGCGCCGCGCTCCGGCATGTTGAATCCAAGCTTTTGGAGAAGGCCGGCGCGGTACGCGGGTTTGACAAGCGAGCGGACGGCCATGTACGGGATGATGGCGGGCGCGGCCAGCGCCAAAGCGGCGTTATAAATGAACAGGCCGCTCAAACCGCGTCTCCAAAATAATTGTCGGCGCTTTTGGTGATGGACAGAAGGCGCGTCTCCAATTCCACTCTTTTTAGCTCCATCTCTTCCTCGCCGCAATCCCTCGACAAGTACACAGGCTCCCCGTAGATCACAACCACTTTGGAGAAAGGTTTGGGAATCATCAGCCTGTCCCATGTGCCTAGCGTCCAGTAGCGTGAAAACGACACGGTGAGCGGCACAGCCGCAGAGCCGGTGAGTTTTGACAGGCTCAACGACCCGGACTGAAGCTTGTAAACAGGCCCGCGCGAGCCATCGGCGATAAGCCCCGGGACAAACCCGGCCCTCAATCCACGCGCAAGTGTGCGGAGCGAGGGCACGGGGCTCTTGTACGACGAACCCCTCACAGGCCGGTATCCGAACATCGCAAGTACGCGAGAGACTGTCTCGCCATCGGCGCTGGGGCTTACCAGGGGCATGAACCGCTCCGGTGTCTTCCTGTAATAATAGGCCAGGTAGGGAAGCCGCCCATGCCATACGTTCAGGACGTGCGGCTTTCCCTCATCAAGAAGTTTTTGCTCGATATCCTTGCCCTCTTCGTACAGCCGTAGCGTCATGCAAACGAGATATAGGAAAGCGAACACCAGCGGCGGCGCGACATAGGAGTTTAGAAACATTTTCATCGTGAGTGTATTATGAGGAAAAAGAGCGGCGCGTTCAACCGTGGAGGTTTATGGCAACCTTTTGCAAAGCCGATCCTAAGCCCCCCTGACAAGAAGAGCTTTGCATAACCAAGTCCTAGCGCCAAATAAAATGAACGCAAGGCGTCGTCATCTTACCATCTCCCTTGATGGGAGAAGGCAGGGTGAGGGTGGTATAAATAATTGTTCTCACATACCCCTCACCTGGCGCTTCGCGCCATCCTCTCCCCGCAAGCGGGGCTGGACAGGCCAGGCCCAGCCGCTGACTTACGCAAAGGTCTCCTTGTCAGGGGGTTGGCAATTAAACATCACCATTAATCACTTATCTATTCAGTATATTGTGGTTTGAAGTCTAAATGAAAATTACCGCTGGGTAGCAATCTGGGTAGCGCTTTCCAGGGTCGAAGGTTCATCACGTTCCAGCTTGTTTCAGTTGGTCTTTTAAAAAATTAATTTTCCGGATCAACCCTTAAAGAGTATGCCGCCCAGAACAAGATGACGGTCAAAAAAACATTGGAGCGTGTACCAATCCATACGCTTTTACCACTATGCAGGTTTACTCGTAGCGCTGACATTTAACTTCGGGAGTTTTTTGAGGTATCGTTCAAGGATATCGGATTGGGCGGAGGCCTGCTCAAGGCGGAGGTTGAAATCCGCGCAGAATTGTTTGGCCTTGCCTATGAAATATTCGTTATCCCCGACATGCGTGTCAATATACAACCCGCGCCTGTAATGCGTAAAAAGCCGTTTGGCCATCTCCATCGGGTCTTTGCCGTATTTTACGACCCTGTCAAGGTGGTTCTCCTTTATCACCATCTCCGCCCCCACCTCCGCCCAGCCGGGCGTCATGAACCATGTGCCGACTTCCTTGCGGACTTCCTCGGCGTATTTTTCCGGGGTGAAGAGTATCGCTATGCAGTCGTCAAATTGCGGCAGGATTATCGGAATGTCATATTCGTCCTCGATGCCTTTTAACGACTGGCAATATCCGTAACCGATAAATATCAGGTCCACACTGTCCTTGATTGAGTCTATTTTCTCTTTTATCACCTGCTTCATATGCTTGGGCTTGCAATGAAGCGCCGCTTCAAGATAAATGATCTGGCTTATGCCGGGAGTGGAGTCCAACACCCTGTCCAGCTCGCGTTTCATTATGTCGCAGGCTATGACCCCGATTTTCATGAGCAGGCCCTCCGTGGTTGAGGCTAAAAAGAGATAGCCTTTAATATATACATCAAACTTAAACTGCGATCAAATTAATTAGAGGTAGGAGGAATATTATCCATCATCCAGGGGGTGGATGCTCGATTATTCTATTGTTTAATTGAAGAGTTAAATAATATAATATCAAAGCGATAGAGTTGTAATCGAGTGCACGGAACGATGCATTTTCACATTCCGATAAAGATAGGGCCTGATATATGAATGCATTGTTAAAATAAAAATTCTTACCACATTAACTCTATCAGGCGGCCCTGTTTTTTATCTGATTTATTATCCGTTTCCAGTCTGCCATTTCTGATTTTTCGTTGCGCCCTGGGGAAACGCCGCGAAGCGGCCCTGCACAGCCCAATAATCAAATAGTTCGAGAGGACTGCGTCCGCCAACGGCTCCCGGCGATGACACTTCCAAAGCTGTGCCACGGCTTGCTGATGGTTAAGCGCGACATGATTTTGGGAAACTAATGATGCTGGAGCGTTAAACAGGCACAGATATTGAATGTTTTGACACAGGGGGGGGTGCGCTTTTATATTCTGATTTCAGGTAAAAGTGGCGACATTCGTGAAAAAACAGGCTTTTTGCCCTAATTAGGAGAGAAATAATGCTAGGGACCGAGAGGAAATCCTGAAAGATATGTCGGACGCAGTTCTCAATATGGATGAGGACCTGACAGTAAAGACATCAAAAGAAGCTGTCACAGCGGGATTGGATGCGTTTGACGCTATCACGCATGGCCTTGCGGCGGGGATGAACAAAGCGGGAAAACTATATGATGAGGAAGAATATTTTGTTCCGGAGCTTCTTCTCTGTTCCGATGCGATGTACGCAGGAATAGACGTTCTGCGCCCGCACCTGAGGAAAGAGGACACCGAAGACAGGCGCAAATGCGTGATAGGAGTCGTCGAGGGCGACACTCACGACATCGGCAAGAACCTTGTCAAGATCATGCTCGACGTGGCCGGTTTTGAGGTTCACGACCTTGGGCGCAACGTCCCGCTGGCGAGTTTCATAGAAAAGGCCAAGGAAGTGGGCGCGGAGCTTATATGTCTTTCCACATTGATGACGACGACGATGGACGGTATGGCCACGATCATCGAAATGCTCAAGGAAGAAGGCATCAGGGACAGTTTCAAGGTGATAATAGGCGGCGGCCCCATATCCCAGGCTTTCGCCGACCGGATCGGCGCGGACGGTTACGCCGATAACGCGTCATCCGCTGTCAGGGTCGCCAGAGACGTCCTGTCTCCGGTTAAAGCATAGCTTTTCGAGAAGGAAATAAAAAAACATGACAACCGCAACCAATATCCCCGAAGACACCCAGACCTCTCTTGAGAGAGTGATGTGTTATCTGCAAGGCAAGAACCCGCAGAGAATCGCCACTTTCCCCCTTATCCTCAACCACGCCGCCAGGATACTCGGCGAGCCGATCGGCAAGTACAACAGGAACGGCGAAGTGATGGGCAATTCACATGTGGCCGCTTACAAGCGTTATGGTCACGACTGTGTCCTTATTTTCTCCACGACATCCACGCTAGGCGAGGCCATGGGCACAAAGATGGCCTTTCTCGACGAGGACGCCCCGCAGATATCCGACCCTCTTATCAAAGAACTCGACGACATCAAAAAAGCGCATATGCCCGACCCTTTAAAAGACGGCAGACTGCCCGTGTATCTGGAAGCCACCGAAATATGCGTCAGGGAAATCGGCAAGCAGACCCTTGTCAGCACGGTTCTGGGCGGCTCGTTCACGACTGCGGCGGCCCTGCGGCCTGTTGACCTTTTGGCAAGAGACCTCGTCAAGAATAAAGAGTGGGTGCACGAGTTGCTGGAGATGTGCACGGTGGCCGGGATCAGGTTTATAGACGAGATACTTAAAAGAGGTTCCCTGCCCTTCATCGTAGAGCCTATTGGCTCTGGAAGCCTTGTCAGCCCGAAGCATTTCCATGAATTCGTGGCCCCATATCTCAAGCGCATGGCAGACCATATTCATAAAAACGGAGGCGGGTTCCCTGCCGGCCTTCACATCTGCGGCAAGACTACCCCCAACTGGAAGGCGATGCTCGAAGCCGATTTTGACATATGGAGCGTGGACAACGTGGATTTGGGCGAGGCCAAAAAGGCCGTCGGCCACAGGATCGTCCTTGTTGGAAACGTCACGCCAGCGAACCTTCTCAAGAACACGGCGGAGGAAGTAGACGCGGAGGCGAAGGCGATCTGTGAGAAGGCGATGGGTAGCCCCTGTGGCTTTATCCTGGCTTCCGGCTACGAGGTGCCGATAAACACACCTCCGGCCAACGTAGACGCGCTCATCAACGCGGCTCGCAAGTACGGCAGGTTTGACAACTAAGTAATTACCATCGCCCAGTCGGGGATAGGGTGAAGAAGGGCGGTGACGGGTTGAAGGAAGCGCTCTTTTTCCTCCCCTTAGCAAGGGGGCGCGTACCCGCGCCGGAGGGGTTTAATTAAACCCCCTCGCAACTTCGTTGCGGTCCCCCTTGCTAAGGGGGACAAAGTTGGAAAGAAAGAGTTGCGACGCTCGGCGGGGTGTCCTTCACCTCACCGTCCGATCCGAAAGAGTCCGGGGTGAAGAACACCCCGGACAGCATGTGGAGCTAGAACCTTTGGATCAGAAAACCCGCTTAATCCGCGCCCTTAAAGGGGAGCGGACGGACAGGCGTCCTTTCATCTGCCCCGGCGGCATGATGACAATGACCGTGACCGAGGTTATGGAAATGGAGGGCGTCTTCTGGCCGGAGGCGCATGTTGACCCGGTGAAAATGGCTCTGCTCGCCATTGCGGCCAACAGACGCTCCGGCGTGGAAAACACCGGCGCGCCGTTTTGCATGACCGTCGAGGCGGAGGCGATGGGATCAACCGTTGACCTTGGCTCCAAACATATCGAGCCTCGGATCACCGCCTACGCCATGAAGAGTGTCGAGGACTTCGATGCGTTATCGTCGATAGACCTGGCCGCAGGGCGGGCGAGAGCCTGTGTAGAGGCGATGTCCATCCTCAAACAAAATGCGCCGGACACGCCGGTCATAGCTAATCTCTCGGGCCCGGTGAGCGTAGCATCGTCGCTTGTTGACGCGATCCCGTATTACAAGTCCCTGCTCAACAACAAAAAGGCCGCGCACAGGTTGAACGCTTTTGTCGTGGAGAACCTCAAAGCGTTCGGGGACGCAATGCTTCAGGCTGGAGCCGACATCGTATGTATCGCCGACCCCAGCGCTTCGGGCGACATATTGAGCAGGAAAAGCTTCGAGGAATTCTCCCTGCCGTATCTCAACGAGCTTTCGGATCATTTCAGGAGCGGTTTTGGCGCCCCGTCCATCGTGCATATCTGCGGCGACGTGAGGAACTTCGGAGACGCGCTTTCCCAAATCTCCGCCGAGGCTATAAGTGTGGACACCATAGTGGGGATAACAAAGCTCAAAGAGATGGCCAAAGGCAAGGTTACGATGGGAAACGTGAGCACATACCTGCTGGAAAAAGGAGAGCCTGGCGACGTCATGAAAAGCGGCGCGCGATGCCTCTCCAAAGGAGTGGACATACTGGCTCCGGCGTGCGGCATAAGCCCCAGAACGCCAGTGGCCAACATACTCAGCCTCTCCCTGGCGGCGGCCAAAGACTATGAGTGACAGGGTTGAAATAACCTTTCTGCCGCAGAACAAAAAAGTGAACGCGGCGCGTGGCGCAAACCTGCTGGATCTGGCGCGTGAGTTGTTCATAGACATGGAATCTTCCTGTAGCGGCAAGGGCACATGCGGCAAATGCTTTGTCCGATGGGTGGACGGCCCGGCCCCATCGCCCGTTGAAGACGACCTTAAACACATCGGCGAAGACAAGCTGTCCGAAGGGGTGAGGCTGGCCTGCAGGATTGAGGTTGACGGCGAAGGCGTGTTCGAGGCGTTGATAAGCTCCGGAAAAAAACACAAAATCCTCTCGGAAGGGATTATTCCAGAGTTCGAACTTAGGCCGAACATCAGCAAGAGGCATGTAGCCCTTCCCAAACCCACGCTCAGCGACAGTATTGACGATCTGGGCAGGATTGAACGGGAGATTAAAAGAAAGATAGCAGGAGATGTCACAATCCAGCTTTTGCGCGGCTTGCCCGGTGTTTTAAGGGATGGCGGCTACAACGTCACTCTTGTTCACGCCGGGGGCAAACTTGCCGGTCTTGAACCCGGCGACACGACGGGCCGGCTTTACGGAGTCGCCGTAGATATTGGTACGACCACCGTCGTGGCGTCTCTTGTAAACCTTAATACCGGCGAAGAGCTTTCCACAGCCTCGATGTTAAATCCGCAAAAGGGATATGGCCTGGATGTCCTCACGCGGATTCAACACATACGCGAGAATGCCGGTGGCCTTGAGAAGATGAGTTCCATCATCAGGGAAGGGGTCAACGGGTTTATAAAGGAAGTTTGCGGTGAGACCAGGGTCGCGCCGGAAAATATTTACGAAGTCGCCGTCGCCGGGAACTCCACCATGATCCATCTGTTCTTGGGCGTTGATCCCGGAAGCCTTGGCAGGTCGCCTTACATCTCCGTTTTTTCCACGGCGGTGGATGTCCCGGCGAAGGAATTGGGGCTTGAGATATCGGATTTCGGGACGGTCCACTGCCTGCCGTCGGTCTCCAGCTATATCGGCGCGGACATCGTAGCGGGGCTTATCGTCACCGAGATGGAGAATAAAAACGAGACGGCCCTCTTTATAGATATAGGCACGAATGGGGAGATAGCGATGTTCGCAGGCGGCGTATTGAGCGCCTGTTCCTGCGCGGCGGGGCCTGCGCTGGAGGGGATGAACATAAGTTGCGGCATGAGGGCGGCCAACGGGGCGATAGATAAGATATTCATAGACGACACAGGGGTAAGTGTTCACACGATAAGAAACAAGCCTGCCGTGGGCCTTTGCGGAAGCGGCGTGATAGACGCGGTGGGGGAGCTTGTCAAGGCAGGCGCAGTAACGAAGTCCGGCAGGTTCATAAAACCATCCGCCGTTGCGGGAAAAAACTGGCTCGCCCGGCTGGACGACACGAACGGCGGCGCGAAGTTCATCCTTAGCGAAGGTGGTAAAAATAACGAGCAGATATCCATAACCCAAAAGGATATAAGGCAGGTTCAGCTGGCCAAGGGCGCCATACTGTCGGGGATTCTCGCGCTGACCAAACGCCTTGAAATAAATATCGGCGATATAGAGCGGGTGTATATTGCCGGAGCTTTCGGCCATCATGTGCGGCTGGAGAGCCTGGCGCGGCTTGGCATACTGCCAGAAGAGCTACACTCGAAGGTGGCGCTGGTGGGGAACTCCTCTAAAACCGGCGCCATGCTTTGCCTTTTGTCGCTGGATAAAAGGGAAGAGGCGAACGACATCGCAAGACGGGTGATATATATAGAGTTGTCGTGCGTTCCCGGTTACGACAGGCTGTTCACCGAATGCTTGTCTTTCCCCGATACCAGCCTAGTGTAAAAAAGTGAGACTCGGAATAGGCATAGACACAGGCGGGACATTCACCGACAGCGTCATAATAGACCTCGACTTCAAAACCGTCCTCTCCAAGGCCAAATCGCTCACAACAAAGCACGACCTTCGATTGGGTATAAACGGCTCCCTGTCTGGCCTTGACGGCAGTTATTTCCCCAACGTCAAGCTGGTGTCGTTATCCACCACCCTGGCCACGAACAGCGTTGTGGAAGGGAAAGGCTCCAGGGTCGGGCTGATCGTGGCTGTCCCAAATCCTGCGACGTTCAAATTCCCATCCGCTTTGCCAGCGGAGGTGACGAGGATAATATCCGGCGCCCACGGTAAAAACGGCGAAGAGACAGTCGGCCTTGACATTGATTCAGCGCTGAAAGCCATCCGCCTCATGAAAGACGAAGTGGATTCTTTCGCGGTCTCCGGGTACTTCAGCATCTACAACGCGGATCATGAGATACGGATCAAAGAGCTGATATCGGCAGAATGCGGGCATCCGGTCGTTTGCGGACACGAGCTTTCCGGCCAGGTGGGCATGATGGAAAGGGCGATAACAGCGGCTCTCAACGGCAAGCTTCTGCCGGTGATTGGCGAACTGCTAGACGCTGTGGATAGCATGATCTCTGCGCACGGGATAAACGCGCCGTTGATGGTCGTCAAAGGCGACGGCTCGCTGATAAGCGAAAAAATAGCCAGAGGCAGGCCCGTGGAGACGGTGTTGTCCGGCCCGGCCGCAAGCATTGTGGGGGCAAGCTGGCTTACAGGCCGTAAAAACGCCGTAGTCGTGGACATGGGTGGAACGACGACCGACATCGGAATCATGGAAAACGGTATCGTCTCCATCAACCCCGAAGGGGCTGTCGTCGGCGGGTGGCGGACGAGGGTGCGGGCCGTTGACATGTGGACGATCGGGCTTGGTGGGGACAGCAAGATTGACGCGAAACCCGGCGGTGAAATAACGATAGGCCCACGGCGGGCCATGCCGATATGCTCCGCCGCCCAAAAGTTTCCCGGCCTCAAGAAAACGCTTGATGACCTTCTGCGAGGGGGGAGCCAGGAACCCAAAAGTCTCAAGCCCGACTTTTACACATTGGTGAAAAGGCCCTCGTACACGATGTCAAAATACGACGCCGCGCTTGCCGATGCGCTTGACGGCAGGGCTTTGAACAGGGCACAGATAGAAGAGGAGGTCAGCCCGTTTGTTGATATAGAAAAACTCGTGCGACGTGGAATTATCGTGGAAATATCCGCCACTCCCACCGATATGCTTCACGTCACCGGCCAGATGAACCTGTGGGACGGTGAGGCTTCCGGATTGGCCGTTCAACTTTTGATGAAACAGGTCGGCTTGACCGAGGCTGGTTTCCTCAAGCGCGTTCATGAAACGTTGATAGAGACGCTAAAGCTTAATATCGTCAGCAAATCCCTCCATGAGGACGGCTCGTTGCGTCAACGCTGGTCGGACAGTGACAGCAGGTTTCTTGGATATCTGCTTGGGTTGGACGGAAACGGCGGAGTCGCCACGAAGTTCAGCCTGGCAAAACCGCTCATAGCCGTTGGCGCGCCCGTGAAATCGTATTTCCCGCGTGTCGCAGAAGAGCTCAACTGCGATCTGGACGTTCCGGATCACGCAGAGATAGCCAACGCCGTGGGAGCCGTAACCGGGTGCGTCACCGCAATAGCCACTGCCCACATAAGGCCTGAAAAGCCGGATGGATATGTGCTCGTTGCCACTGACGAGCGCAAGCGGTTCGAGACACTAGTGTACTGTCCCAGTAATGGCTTTACAATGAGCGACCTTCTCCAAAATCTCCTCTGCCTTGCGATGCCAGACGAAGGGTTTGGGATTTTCATTGTTTAACCGAATGTACTCTTCAATGGCCGCGACCAACTCGCCGACACTGCGGAAGACGCCCCGGCGAATGCGTTTACGCGTAATCTCCCCGAAGAACCGCTCCACCAAATTCAGCCATGATGAACTTGTGGGCGTGAAATGCAGATG
>Ga0315281_10008875_pt1 | contig 14017 bp, 15 predicted proteins | sample YL17G07_0_MG_FD_204540 | JGI IMG/M metagenome (GOLD analysis project Ga0315281, IMG submission 204540) | Sediment microbial communities from Yellowstone Lake, YNP, Wyoming, USA - YL17G07_0 | ecosystem: Environmental > Aquatic > Freshwater > Lake > Sediment | place: USA: Wyoming | collected...
CTAGACAACATAGGCTTCCCCCGCCGCGGCGCCCGTGGTGATCAGGCCTTCCTCCTCGAGCTTGCGCGTAATCGCGACGACTTCATGCTGCGCTTTCTCGACTTCGCGCAACCGGACGGCGCCCATCACCTCCATCTCCTCTTTCAGCATGTCGGCGGCGCGTTTGGACATGTTCCCGAAGAATCGCGCGCGGATGTCCTCGCTGGCGCCCTTGAGCGCCACCGTCAGGACTTTCTTGTCCACGCGCTGGACGATCTCGCGCAGGCCGCTGTCCTCGAGATGCCGCAGGTCGTCGAAGACAAACATCAGGTTGCGGATCGACACGGCAAGATCCGGCGACACGTTCTCGATGGCCTCGAGCACGGGCTGGCTGACGGAACGATCGAGCCGGTTGCACAGCTCGGCGACGGCGCGCACCCCTCCGTGCTGCTCGCGGCTGGCCCCGCCCACGGGCTTCAGCCGCTGCTCGATGACCGCGGAAATCCGCGTGATGACGTCCGGCGAAATCTCCTCCAGATTAGCCATCCGTGCGAGGACATCGGACCGCAGGGCTTCGGGCAGCAGCGACACGAGCTCGGCGGCATTGGTGGTGTTCAGGTGCGCGAGGATCAGCGCGATCGTCTGCGGATGCTCGGCCAGAATGAACTTCGACAGCTGCTGCGGGTCGGTCTTTTCAAGCGCCGCGAACCCGGCCGACGTCTTGAACGACCGCACGACGCGGTCCAGGATTTGCGCCCCGGCATCGTTGCCAAACGTGCGTTGCAGCAGACGGCGCGCGGAGTCGACGCCGCCGCGCGTCACGAAATCGGCGGCCCGGGCCATCTGATGAAATTCGTCGAGCACGCGCTCGCCCACTTCCGATCCCACGGAACCGATCGCGGCGACCTCCTTCGCGATCTTCTCGATTTCGTCCGGCTGGAGATGCTTGAACATCTCGCTCGCCGCTTCCTCCCCGAGCGTCAGCACGAGGATGGCGGCCTTCTTCACGCCGGAGAGCGTCATCTGAGGATGAACGGTACCCATCAGCGTTCGTTCTCACCGAGCCACGAGCGGATCAAACGGGCGGCATTCTCCGGCTCTTTTCGCGCCATCGTGGTAACGCGGCGCGCCAGCACCGGCAACCGGCGATGCGGCGGAGGTTCTTCGTCGTCGGCAAGCTCGGCATCGGCCGCCTCCGTCGCCTCGAGTTCTCCTTGCATCTCTCCAACCGTGCGCGGCAGCTGCGGCACGACGACGGCGCCCTTCACGGCGGGCGGGCCGAGTGTCCGGCGCACGGCCGGACGGACAACGCCGAACACCACGATGGCGGCCACGAGCAGCACCGCCACGATGCGCCCCGTATCGAGCAGCAGCGGCGCATAGCGGCGCCACCACGGCGTCGTCGCGTGCTCGTCGCTCGGCGGTTCTTCAAAGGCGATGTTCTCGACGGTCAACTGGTCGCCGCGCGAGACGTCGAGGCCGACCGCCGCGGCGACGACGTCATGGATCTTCTGAATCTCGTGTGCCGTGCGGGGCTTGGCGTGCCCTGGCTGGCCGCCCGTGCGGTCGTCGTCGAGCAGCACCGCGACAGAGAGCCGGGCAATCTGACCCTGCGGCTGAATACGGTGGCGCGTCAGCCGCCCGACTTCGTAGTTCGTCATCTCGGACGTGTGGGTGGGCTGGGCGACGGCCGGGCCGTTCGCGGCCTGCACGGTGGACGCGCCGGGTGTCGTCCCCGGCTTGGGCGGCGGCTCCGGCGGCGGCGGCGTGTTCGCCCGGGCGCCGGTGAGTCCTCCCGCCGCGGGAGCGCCGCCACCTTGCACGACGCTCTGATGGCTGCGGACGACCGGCGTTGGATCCCAGCGCTCCTCGGTTTCTTCCTGGCTGTCGGCGTTCAGCTTCGCGCTCACGTTCACGCGGACGCGCTCGGCCCCGACAATCGGCTCGAGCAGCGAGACGACGCGCGTCGAGAGCTCGCGCTCGATCCGCTGCTGCCGCTCGCCCTGGAATCCGCTCGCCGCTTCGGCGCCGCCCTCAGGCGCTCGCGTGAGCGGCCGGCCGAAACTGTCGATGATGACGACGCCTTCGGGACGCAGGCCTTCGACGCTGGCGGCCACCAGTCCGGAGATGGCCGCGGTCGTCGACGGCGGCAGCGCGCGGTTGCTGCGCAGCTTGAGCACGACCGACGCTTTCGCCGCCTCATCGTGTCCCGCGAACAGCGACGGCCGCGGCATGGCGATGTGCACGCGCGCGCTCCCGACTTCCGCGATCGTGCTGATCGTGCGCGCCAGCTCGCCCTCGAGCGCCCGCCGGTAGTTCACGTGCTCGAGAAAATCGGTGACGCCGAACGCGGTCCGATCGAAAATCTCAAACCCGATCCGCCCCGACACCGGCATGCCCTGCGACGCGAAATTCAGACGCAGCTCGTCCACGCGTGCGGCCGGCACGCGAATCGTCCGGCCGCCGTCATCGAGCGTAAACGCCACTTTGTCGTTCTTCAGCCGAGTCACAACGCCGCCGGCCGACTCCGGATCCATGTCGGCGAACAGGACGGCATAGGTCGGCACGTTGACCCAGTAGGCGGAGCCGACGACCACCCCCACCACGGCGACGAACGCCACGGCCAGCGTCGTCAGCTGCGTACGGCTGAGCGTCGATGCGGCGGCACGCAGACGAGCGATGACCGATTCAACGTTCACGATGGGGCCATGTCAGCAGGAAGCGCGTCGGCGCCTAGACGGGCATCCGCATGATGTCCTGGTACGCCTGCACGAGCTTGTTCCGGACCTGAATCGTCAGCTCGAGCGAGGTTTCCGCACGCTGCAACGCGATCATCGCGTCGTGCACATCGCCGGAGCCGCCGAGCATGTCGGACACGGCGGTGTTCGCCTCGCCCGCGGACCTGTCCACAGACTGGACGAGCTGCTGCAGCACGTCGCCGAACCCGGGAGACGCCGCAGACGACGCCGCCTTGGCGACGGCCCCGCCTGGTGTGAGCGTCAATGGCGCGGAATCGAATTGCACAGGCATCGCTTACTTCCCCAGATCCAAGGCGTGGTTGATCATGTCGCGGATCAGGTTGATCGCGGTGAGGTTGGCCTGGTAGGCGCGGCTCGCCGACATCATGTCGACCATCTGCTCGGGCACGTCGACGTTGGGCACCGCCACGAAGCCGTCGGTGTCCGCGTCGGGGTGCGCCGGATCGTACCGGCGATTGAACGGCTTCTGGTCTTCGACAAGCCCGACCACTTTGACGCCCACGGCGCCAGCCTGCCCCAACGCGGCGTCGAACGTCTCGATGGGATTGGGGGCGAGCAACACGTCGCGGCGACGGTACGGCTGCCCGTTGGCGCCCCGCGTCGACTCGGCGTTCGCCAGATTCGAGACGGCGACTTCAATTCGAAAGCGCTCGGCGGACAGCGCGCTGGCGCTGGCACCGATCGCGTCGTAGAGCGTGGGCATTATTTGGCCTCGTTGATGGCGTAGCGGACGAGCCGGAACTTCGCGGTCAGCGCGGTCTGCGCCGCCGTGAAGTCGCCCGACGCGCGCGTCATGTGCAGGAGCTCGCGATCGAGCTCGACGTTATTGCCGTCACGGCGTGTCGGCAGCCCGTCCACTTCATGCGTCTGACGGGCCGACGCGGCGTCCACGACACCACTGAGATGGCCGGGATTCGTGGCAGCGAGTGCCGGGCCGCCCTTCAGTTCGCGGTCCAGCGCTTCGTCGAATGCGACCTCGCGCGTGCGGTACCCGGGCGTGTTGAGATTGGCAAGGTTGCTGGCCGCGGCCGACTGCTGTGCGACCGCGATCGTCAACTGCCGACCGAGCGCGGCCATGATGGACCGATCAGTGATGTCGCTCATGCTGCTCCCTGAAGATCAATCCCGCTAACGATTACACTGCCGACGCCGATTTGACGTGGAGTGGAACCCGTTGCTCGAAAGCTGGAGGAGCAAGAATGGTGCCCGTCGCAACGCCAACGGCGCGCGCCGTCGTCGCGTGCGTGACCTCGGGGCCTGACTGACGCGACTGCCACCGTCGGTGCGCCGACAGCAGCGACGACCCGGCGACGATCAGCCGGCGCGATCGCCGGCGAGCAACGCCTCGATACGCGCGAGACGTCGCTCGATCGCGGCGAGCATCGTCTCCCGCATCGGCAGGCTCACGGTCGCGGCGCGCGCCGCCAGATCACGATTCTCGCGCTCGAGCGCGAGGCGCTCGCTGATGTTGCGGAGAATCACGTCGATCTGCCCAAGCGTGAATGGCTTGGTGAGGTAGTCGTGCGCACCCAGGCGCACGGCCTGGATAGCCGAGTCGAGACTGGCGTATCCCGTAATGACCACGACAAGCGCAGAGGGGTTGGCGCTGCGAGCCGCGCGCAAAACCTCAAATCCGTCAGCACCAGGCATGCTGATATCCGTCAACACGAGACCGTAGCAGCCGCCGGAACGCGACAAGGCGGTGACGGCCGCCCGACCGTCACGGGCCGTCGTGACTGCGAGCCCGCGAACTCGCAAATGTTCCGCGATCAACTCGCAAATCGCTGCGTCGTCATCGACGACCATCGCTTCAAGCACGGACAGTCCGGCATTCGGCATAGCTATTGCTCGGCTGACTGACGATTTGGATCTCTGTGTTGGATAATCGACAGTCCTCGGCTAAACTTGCTCACCTCAAGAGGCGAGCCGTCTGAACCTGCTCGCGTCAGGTAACTACCTACGAGTTTCGGCGAATGCATAAACCTTACGAACAGGGCCAAGTGCAATCTCGATGACCGAGCAGCTTCCAGTACTCGTCGAATCGGAGCGGCCTACCGTCCTCGTGGTTGAAGACGAACTTGATATTTTAGGGCTGATGGCCGAGTCGCTCGAATCCGACGGGTTTGCCGTCGCCCGGGCGACCAACGGCACCGACGCCTTGGAACGGCTGGCCGGTTTCGCGTACGACGCAATCATCATCGACTTGCGCCTTCCCGACTCGGACGGCATGGACGTGCTCCAGCAGGCGCTGACGCTCTACCCCGGAATTCGCGCCGTTGTGGTCACCGGGTTTGGCGGCGTAACCGACGCTGTTCAGGCGATCAAACAGGGCGCCATCGATTTCCTGATCAAGCCCTTTCAACTCGGGCAGCTGGGGCGCGTGCTCCGCGCGGCGTTTGAGCAGCAGCGGCTCCGGAAAGAGAACGCCGAGCTCCGGGTTCAACTCAACGAGCGGCTGCGCTTCGACAACATCATCGGCAGCAGCGCGCCGATGCGGAAGGTCTTCTCGACGCTCAAGCTGGTGGCGCCGTTGAACTGCACGGTGCTGATTCAGGGGGAGACCGGCACCGGAAAGGAACTCATCGCCCGCACGATCCATGCGCACAGCCCGCGGCGCGATCAGCATTTCGTCGCGTTCAACGCGGCGGCCATTCCCGAGTCGCTCGCCGAGGCCGAACTCTTCGGCCACGTGAAGGGCGCCTTCACGGGCGCCGTGAATGCCCGGGTCGGGCGATTCGAGTTGGCGCATCGCGGCACGCTCTTCATCGACGAAGTGGCGGAGCTGTCACCGGCGCTGCAGGCCAAGCTGCTCCGGGCGCTTCAGGAGCGGACGATCGAGCGCGTGGGCGACTCCCGGTCTATTAAGTTCGACATCCGCGTCATCGCGGCGTCCAACGTCGACCTGAAAACCCGCGTGAAGGAAGGCAAGTTCCGGGAGGACCTGTTCTACCGGCTGAACGTCGTCCCGATCACGCTGCCCCCGCTGCGCGAGCGGCGCGACGACATGCCGTTACTGGCGCAACACTTCGTCCAGACGGCCTGTAAATCCAACGGGTTGTCGCCGCGCAGGCTCGGGCAGGAAACCGTGCGAGCTCTCATGGCGCATTCGTGGCCAGGAAATATCCGCCAGTTCGCAAACGCGATCGAACACGCCGTCGCGATGAGCGGGACCGCGACCGAGATTGACGCCAGCATGCTGCCGGTCGAGCTGTGCGAGCCGACGCAGCTTGGACTGCTTTCTGAGGTGGCCATCCCGGACGAGGGCCTGAACTTCGCCTCCGTGGTGTCGCAACTCGAACGCACGCTGATCCTGCGGTGCCTTGAGAAAACAGGCGGGAATAAGCGGCAAGCCGCCCGGCTTCTTCAACTCAGCCGGACGACGCTCATCGATAAACTGCAGCGCCTAGGCTCAACAACCTCGGCCGCCTGACCGCCGCGAGCCGAGCGGCTACGCGCCAGCGGGCAGGCTGAGCCTGAGCGACGCGCCCGTCGCAGGCGCATCGACAACTTCAAGCCGTCCGCCGTGCTGCTCGGCAATCCTGGCGGACACCCATAACCCAATCCCCGACAGATCGGCGCCGAGCTCGTGGATGGCGTCCGCGCTGGACAACCGGGCGCTGCCCTCCGTACTCATACCCGGTCCGTTGTCCGTGAACACGACGCTGCAGTCCTGGGCAGATCGGTCGATGCGGACGTGGATGGTGGCATCAGGACGCTTCGCCAAGGCGGCCTCGGCGTTCAGCAGCAGGTTGAGAAACACCTGGAGGATCCGGCCGCGATCGATCGCCGCCACCGGCGGCAGGCCGCCCACGCGCTCGACGGTGAGGGCAATGCGGGCACGATTCAACGCAAACGCCCGCAACGCGACGGCCTTCTCCACGAGATCCGCAAGGTCGACGTTCTGGCGTTCCGTGCCGCCGGGCCGCGCAAAGGACAACAGAAGGTCCAGCATCGTCGAGATGCGCCCCGCCTGGGTGGCGATGGCCTGAATTCTGCGCGTGCCCACCGGCCCGATCTCCGACTGCAGTCCGAGCAGCTCGGCGCTGCCGCCGATGGTCTGCAAGGCGTTATTGATGTCGTGCGCGGTGTTCGACACCAGGGGCGCGACGATGCGGAGCCGATTGATTTCCCGCAGGACGTCGGCGTCGATGCTCACACTCAACTGGCCAGGCGGCTGGCCGGACCGGGCATCAATCGGCATTGGCATTGGCATTGGCAGGAGCGAGCGAGTGTAGAAGGCGGCGGACGTGGCGTCAAGTGAGCGGCGGGACTCAACTCTCAACGAGACGTGCCGATTACCCCCGCGGACAAGCTGGTTCACATCTCCGGAGAAGCCCATGCGTTTTCTGATCGTCGACGATTCGACAACGATGCGCCGCATCATCATTAATACCCTCAATAAAGTGGGGTACCAGGACTGCGCCGAGGCCTCCAACGGGCGCGAAGGCATTGAACGCCTGGCCGCAGCGGGGGCCGACATGGTAATCACGGACTGGAACATGCCGGAGATGAGCGGCATCGAGTTCATCCGCGCGATTCGCGCGAACGCCACCACCAAGGACCTGCCGGTCCTGATGGTGACCACCAACGCCGCGAAGGACGACATCGTCGAGGCGTTGCGTGCCGGCATCAACAGCTACGTCGTGAAGCCGTTCACGCCGGAAACGATCAAGGAAAAGATCGAAGCGATGCTCGCGCGCTGAGCCGAGGCCCACATGAGCCAGATTACCAAGGAAATGCTGTCGATCCTCATCGCGTCGACACAGGAAGTGTTCGAGACCATGGTGTTCCGTCCGCTCGGGTCGCAGACGCCCATCGAAGGTGAAGCGCTGCGTCCGCGCTCGAACGTCGTCGGCACGGTGGCGTTCGCGGGCGAACACTGCGGCGTCGTCGCCTTCTACAGCACGACCGAGACGGCCCGGACGATCGCGGGCGCCATGCTGGGCATTCCCGCCGCGCAGGTCAACGGCGAGATGCCGGATGCCATCGGCGAGATCACCAACATGATTGCCGGGACGTTTCGCACACGCATGGCCGCGCACGGCTGCCCGTGGGCGATCTCGGTGCCGACCGTGACGATCGGCTCTGACTTCTATACCAAGTACGTCAGCGACGTACGCCGCATCCTCTGCCCGTTCACCATGAGTGAGGGCGAGGAGGTCTTCGTCGAGCTGATTCTGACGAAGAACTGACGGTGGCCAGTCAGCCGTGGTCGGTCTGGATTCGTTCGGGAGAATGGCGCGGCTCGAACGATTCGTCAATTCCCATGCTGCCGGCCCTCGCCCACGAGGCGATTGCCATCGCTGCCGATCCCGACGTGACCATCGCGCAACTTGCGCGCGTGGTGTCGAAGGATCCCGCGCTCGCCACACGCGTCGTTCGCCTCGCCAACGCCGCCTATTGTGCGCCGCTGCAAACCGTGACGACGCTGACCGACGCGATCGTGCGCATGGGCACAGCGGCGGTCCGCAACCTGGTGATCGCCGTGTGCCTGGCAGCGCGCGGCAGCGACGCCAAGGTCTACGGCCCGGGCGGCCGCGACCAGATCGACCACGCCATCGGCACGGCGTACATGGCGCATCTGGTCGCCGAGCGGGTCGACTGGAACGCGGATGAGGCGTTTCTGGCCGGCCTGCTCCACGACGTCGGCAAACTGCTGCTCTTGAAGCTCGCGCACGACCACTCGCACCGGCATGCCGTATCGATCACCAAGGAAGAGATCGACGACGTCATCGCCACGGAGCACGCCGTGACCGGGGCGACGCTCCTGCGGTCGCTCCAGTTCCCGCGGCACCTGATCGAAGGCGTGATGTGGCATCACGAACCGCAGGCGGCGCCCAATCACCCGCGCGAAGCGGAAGTCCTGTACTTCGCCGATCGACTGAGCCATCGCTACGCCTTCGGATGCGAGCGCGACGACCGACCGCTGAGCGATGACGCCGCGTGTCCACGCGTGGCGCCAACCGAAGAGTGGATCCAGTCGATCGACGGCCGAGCCGCGGGATTGTACGCGGTCGCGCGTCGAATCCTCGTCTGAGCCGGCCCGCTCGACAGCACTCAAGACGCGCGCGTCTCCGCCGATTACCTCGCCAAGCACGCATTCGATTTCAGCGAGGTGACCGATGCCAGCGCCGTCCCGTTTCCATGGCCGAGCCACGACATTCCTCCTTGCCAGCGCCGTGGCCTTCATGTCGCCCGCCCTGGTCGAAGCCCAGGCGACGATCGCGCAAGCGGCGATCAGCGCGGCTGTCACCTCGAATGAGTCTGCCTCAGCGCCGATCGGCGAGATCGCACGCACCAATGACGTGCGTCCCGAGCAACGCGTGCCCGCCGCCATCGCCCGCCGGTTCGAACCTCACATGTGGCTGCACGTCTCGTTCGGGGTACTGCAGGCGCTCGACGTGCATTCGACGCTGCGCGCCGTCACCAACAACGGACACGAAGCCAATCCGCTGCTGCAGAGTGTCGCTGACAATCCTGCGGCATTGTCGGCGATCAAGGCTGGCATGACGGCCGCGACGATCTTCGCCAACGAGCGCCTCTGGAAGACGCACCGCCGCGCCGCCCTCATCCTGATGCTCGCCGAGAATGCCGTGTACCTCACGATCGTGGCCCACAACTACAGCGTCGCGGGGAGGCCGTAGTGGCAACGGCCAGCGACATTCGTTCAACAGTGCTCGTGGTGGATGACGAGCCGGCGCTGGTCGCCATGGTGACGCGCATGCTCGAACCCCACGGCCATCAGATCCTGACGGCCACATCGGGCCCTGAAGCCATTGCGATCTGTGCCGCGCGCAGCCAGCCCGTCGATCTCCTGCTCACGGACCTACACATGCCCGAAATGACCGGGCGCGCGCTCGCGACCGAGCTGAGGAAGACGCAGTTGGGACTGAAGGTGCTGTACTTGACGGCGCACTGCGACGATCTCTTCGGCACGCTGACGCTGCTCGAGCCCCACGAGGCGTTCATCGAAAAACCCATCTCGGCGCCCGGCGTTCGTGATGCGGTCGCGCTGCACCTGTACGGGACGCTCACGCCGCCAACGCTCTCGGCCGCACCGGACGCATCGGCGCTTCCTTCGCGCGCGCCAAACGAATTACCATAACGGCGTGACTGACGACGATCGCAAGGCGATCGAACTGCTCCAGTCGACACTGTCTGAGACCATCGCCTGGCACGAGCAGGTGCGGCTGGCCGATCCGGCACCCATTCTGGCGGCCGCATCGGCGACAATTCGTGCGCTCAAGGCCGGCCGGCAACTGCTGCTGTTCGGCAACGGGGGCAGTGCCGCTGACGCGCAACACGTCGCGGCCGAGCTGGTGGGCCGGTTTCAGCGTGAGCGGGCCGCCCTCTCCGCCATCGCGTTGACCACCGACACCAGCATCCTCACAAGCATCGGCAACGACATGGCCTACGAGCGCATCTTCGCGCGGCAGGTCGAAGCGCTCGGACGACAAGGCGACGTTGCGCTCGGGATCAGCACCAGCGGCATGTCACCGAACGTCATCGCGGGACTCACGGCCGCGCGCAGCCTCGGGCTCGACACGGTGGCCCTGACGGGCCGCGACGGCGGTGATGTCGGGCGATCCGCAGCCATTCACATCAACGTCCCCGCTCAATCAACCGCCCGCGTCCAGGAAGTCCACCGCACGCTCCTGCACGTCATCTGCGACATCGTCGAACGCGCGATGGCGGCCCCCCTGCCAGTCATCAAGGTCTGACGGACCTGGCGTCTCCCTTGCTGTAATCGACGCGGCAAAGGGCGCCCTCGTCGCTGCCCGCCATTCGCTCGAAGTTTCGTCCAGGAAACGGACTCCGACGTGGCCCGAGCACGTAGGCTTTCCGACCAGGGTGTCGGCGGGCCGACCGGCGCGGCGTACAAGGGCATCACCACGTCATGGACAGCAGTCCCGTTACCACGCTTGCCGACAATCTCGAGGCGCTGCCGCTTCCGACGCGGCGCGCGGTCGAGTCGCCGGACGTCGATGGTGTCATCCCGATCCATTCGGCTGGCACACAGATGTCTGCGTCGGTCAGGACGAAGGATGGCCGATCGGTTCGCTTGCACAGCGGACGCGATCCCATGTCAGAAGCCGACCGCTATCTCGACGCCGCCCTCACCGGCGATCTGCCACCCGTCGTGATCGTGATCGGCCCTGGTCTCGGATACATCCTGGAGGCCATCGAACGCCGCGCCGCCACAACCCGGATCATCGCCATCGAACCATTCCCGGCGATCGCCCGGACGATGCTGGAACGGCGCGACTGGCGGGACTGGATGCGGAGCGGCCGGCTGACACTGCTGACCGGGCCGCACTACCTCGGCGCCGCCGACGCATGGAAGGTGCTGGACGCCCGAGCGGCCGCCCCGCCGGTCCTGGCGCTCCCGGTGATCGAACGGGAATTTCCGGCGGAGACCGCCCGCGCGCGCCAACTGGCGGATCAGATCATCCGCGGCGCGCAGGCCAACGACGATGCCCGGAAGAAGTTCGCCGGCCGGTATCTCCTCAACACGCTCGCGAATCTGCCCGCGCTCCTCGCCGAAGGCGACGCCGCGTCGCTGCGCGGCATCTGCCGCGGTATCCCGGCCATCGTCGTCGCCGCCGGCCCGTCGCTCGACGAGAACATCCGGCAACTGCGCGGACTCGACGATCGCGTGCTGATTGTGGCCGTCGACACGGCGCTGCGGCCGCTCCGGGCCGCCGGGATCCGGCCGCATCTTGTCGTCGCCGTCGATCCGAGCGAGCTCAACGCGAAGCATCTCCTCGGGCTCGGCGACACTGGCGGTTCGTGGCTCATCGGCGAAGGGAGCATCGACGCGCGTGTGTTCTCGGAATTCTCTGGACGCGCCTTCAGCTTCAAGGTCAGCGACCACCATCCGTGGCCGTGGCTGCGCGCGCACGGGTTCGATCGGGGCGGGCTACGCGCGTGGGGATCGGTCCTGACGACAGCGTTCGATCTCGCGTGCCACGCCGGATGCGATCCCGTCGTGTTTGCCGGCGCGGATCTGGCCTACACGGGCGGCGTGCATTACTGCCGGGGGACCATTCACGAGGATGCCGCCAACCACGCCGCGCCGATCGCCGCGCGGGCAGACGCCTTCGCCGCATGGCAACGCGACCACCAGCGCACGACGTGCACGGAGAAAGACATTCACGGCGCCGCGGTCGTCTCGACGCCGGACTTCGTGCAGTTTCGCGACTGGCTGGTGTCCCGATCCGCCGAGGTGCAGCCGCGCCGCGTGCTGAACGCGACCGGGGCCGGCATCCTTCGCGGCGGCGCGATCACGCAGATCGATCTCGCGACGATGTCGTTCCCTGCCCTGGCGGACGGCGCCCACGACATCCACGCGCAGATCAGTACGGCCTGGCATGGGTCCGCGGAAGGCCGCGACGGCGTCGTCGCGAGGCTTGTCGAGTTAATGGCATCGGAGGACGGCAACGGCATTCCATCAGCCGCATGGCTGGAATTCGGCGGCGACACGGCCTCTCCGGAGCAGATCGCCAGCAGCATCGCAGCCGCGCGGCGCTCCATCGCGCGCGTGTGGAAGTCGGCTCCAGAGATCACCGCGCATCCCACGAGTGCATTCTGGATACTGGGGTGGACGGCCACATTCACGGCGGCGGCGGAGGGCGGTCCCGCCCCGGCAGTGCAATGGCAGATCAGCTGCGACGGTGGCGCGTCGTGGTCCGCAATCGCCGGCGCCACGTCCGCGAGATACGACCACACGATGACCAGGCACGATGCCGGGACACAACTCCGCGCGATATTCACCAACGCATCCGGGTCGGCCGCGACGATGCCGGCCAACATTACCGTGGCGGTCCGCGGCGTCATCGCTGACTTCAATGGAGACCGCAGACCGGACGTGTTGTGGCGCAATGGCGTGACTGGCGCCAACGTCATCTGGTTCATGGACGGCGTGACGCGAACCGGCCTCGGGGAGCTGGAGCTGGTCCCCGACGTAGACAACGCCATCGTCGGCACGGGCGACTTCAACGGCGATGGCAAGACCGATCTGCTGTGGCGTCATTTGGTGACGGGCGCCACCGGGCTGTGGCACCTCGATGGCGTGAACCGCATCGGCTGGGGCGAACTGGACACCACAGCCGACGTGACGTGGACAGTCGTGGGCACCGGCGACTTCAACGGCGACGGCAAGTCCGACATTCTGTGGCGTCACTCGCTCTCCGGGGCCACCATGGTCTGGTACATGGACGGACTCACACGAACGGGCGTGGGTCTGCTCGACACGGAGCCCGACCTCAGTTGGACGATCGTGGGCCTCGGCGACTTCAATGGCGATGGCAAACCCGACATCCTGTGGCGCAACCTCGTCACCGGAGCGAATCGCGTCTGGTACCTGGACGGCATCACGCGAACCGGCGTGGGAGTACTGGAGACGGAGGCCGACCTGAACTGGACGGCCATCGGCGCTGGCGACTTCAACGGCGACGGCAAGCCCGACATCTGGTGGCACCACGCCACGACCGGCGCCAATCGCATCTGGCACATGGACGGCATCACGCGGACGGACATCGGCGGCATGAGAACTGCAGCCAAGACGACTTGGCTGGTCGGCCTCCAAGAGGGGACACGCTACGGCCGTATGAGCAGCAACCCTGACCTCGGCATCGATTCCGGCGATGCACACTCAGGCGGAATGCGCACGTGACAGGAGTCGACGTATTCATGGGACCGCTAGTCTCGGTGTTCCTGTTCTCGAAAGACCGCGTCGGAACCATCCGGCGGAGCATGGAGAGCGTCCTCGGTCAGACGTATCGGAACATCGAGTACGTCATTCAGGATGGAGCGTCCACCGACGGCACGTTGGAGGTGATCCGGGAGTTCGACGACCCCCGCATCAAGCTCCGATCGGAGCCGGACTCAGCCCCGATGGACGGCTACTTCCGGGCGCTGCGCCGGTGTCGCGGCGAATATGTGTGCGCCTGTCTGTCCGATGAAGAGCTGCTACCCACGGCGGTAGAGGAAGCGGTCGCCGCGCTCGAGGCAGACCCGGAGGCCGCGGCGCTCTACCGCGACGTCCTCACGACTGATATCCACGGCACGGTCATGGGCGAGACCATTGGTGAGCCGTTCGATCTCATCGCGTACATGGCGGGCCGCTTCTGTCCACAGTTCCCTTCGGCGATGTTCCGGCGGCGGTTCATCGAAGCGACGGGCCTGCACACCCGGCAGTGGGATCTGGCGTGCGGCGAGTTCGAGTTCTGGTGCCGACTCGCCCTGACCGGCCCGCTCCGCTACCTGCCCGGCCATGC